>Ga0209467_1002646_pt1 | contig 12552 bp, 13 predicted proteins | sample Higcelwee11metaG_FD_187175 | JGI IMG/M metagenome (GOLD analysis project Ga0209467, IMG submission 187175) | Freshwater pond sediment microbial communities from the University of Edinburgh, under environmental carbon perturbations - High... | ecosystem: Environmental > Aquatic > Freshwater >...
TGAACAATACCTAAATCAAATAAGTTACTATTCCACAAGAAGTGTTGCCTCTACCGATATTATTTTAAATCCAAGTCGCTTTGTTAATCCATTAAAGAACACCTTATTTATATCCTATGGTCGAAGTGGTAATTCACCGGAATCTGCTGGATCTATTATGGCCGCAAATTCTGCTACAGATAATGCATATCATCTCTTTATTACTTGTAATAAGGATGGAGCACTTGCTAAACTTGCGAAAGAGAATAAACGAGTCTTTGCGATTGAATTACCTGAGGAAACAAATGATTTAGGTTTTGCGATGACTTCTAGTTTTACAAATATGTTACTGGCGACTGTATTAAGCTTTAATCTTGATAAACTTGATGTGTTTGAAAAGAAGATTAAAGATTTAGCATCATCAGTAGAGTCAGATCTAAATCGAAATGCGGAATATATTGGGAATATCATAAAAGAATTTAACTTTGAAAGAATCATATATCTTGGATCACATTGTATGAAAGGGTTTGCGCAGGAAAGTGCTTTAAAAGTACTAGAACTAACGGCTGGAAGAGTATCTACTTTGTTTGATACTCCTACGGGATTTAGACATGGACCTAAATCATTTATTAGTGAAAAGAGTTTGATTGTGATTTATTTAAATGATGATAACTTAACTCGTAAATATGAACTAGACTTAATCAAAGAAATTAAGTCTCAACAAAAGGGTTATAAGATATGTGTGATTTATCATAAGGATATAGAGTGTGATGTCGATTATCCAATTCATTGTACCTATAATGATATTCCTATGGAATTAGTTGGATTAAAAATGATTGTGATAGCACATTTAATTGGATTCTTTAAATCATTATCTTTAGGTATTACAGTAGACAATCCGTGTCCAACAGGTGAAGTAAACCGTGTTGTGACAGGAGTAACAATCTATCCTATAGAAAGGGAAACACTATGATAGGAATTATTATAACGGGACATGGAAGATTCTCAGAAGGCATGATTAGTAGTTTAGAAATGATTGCAGGTAAAACGGAATCACTCATCGGAGTCAATTTTTTAGAAAGTGAATCAACCGATGATTTAGATAAACGTTTATTGGAAGCTTATACTGAACTCATGAAATCATGTGATGGTGTAATTATTGTTTGCGATTTATATGGTGGATCTCCATTCAAATCAGCCGCAACACTTTCTGTATCACAAGCCAATATATCTGTTTTAGCAGGTATCAATCTAGCATCTTGTTTAGAGTTAATCTTTGCGAGATTAGCAGAAACAGACGCATCAAAACTTGCGGATGTGATGTTAGAAAAGAACACGAATCAACTCTTTAAGTTCGCATTACCAGTTCGTGTAGAAAAAGATGAAATGGAGGATGGTATCTAATGGATTATCAAAATTATGTCAATGTGACATTAATATTAGCGGTTAACTTTGTCATTCTACTTATTATCTATTCAATCGTTAGTTTTTTACGTTTAAAGAATCAGAAAAAACCGTTTGAAGAATTACATAGTAAATTAGCTGTAGGACAAACAGTTATTCTATCTAATGGTTTTTATGGAAAGATTGTTGAATTAAAAAGTGATATCGCAATTATAGAAATTGCCTATAAAGTTCAAGTTAAAGTCTCTCGTTTCGCGATTCAATCGATTGTGGAGGAGCAGTAATGCATCCACTTAAGACCTTACTCGATCAAAGACATGGTTCAAATGTACAGGGGATTGTTTCTATCTGTACCGCTAGTCCAATGGTTATTGAAGCTTGTTTTGACTATTACATGGATAAACTTAGTCCACTAGTCATAGAGGCAACCGCAAATCAAGTCAATCAAGAAGGTGGTTATACAGGCATGAAACCACAAGATTATGTAGATTTTGTCTATGATCTTGCGAAGAAGAGTCATTTTCCATTGGAACGATTATATTTAGGCGGAGATCATTTAGGGCCATTAACCTGGTCAAAATTGAACGCGGAAGACGCGATGAAAAAAGCTGAGATTCTTGTACGTGATTTTGTGTTAGCTGGATTCACTAAAATTCACTTAGATACAAGTATGCACTTAGCAGATGACGATAAAATTCTATTAACAGAAACCATTGCACAAAGAGGTATACGATTGATGAAAGTCTGTGAACAGGCTTATTTAGAGCGTAAGAATAAGTACCCAGATTCTCTTCAACCAGTCTATATAATTGGCTCAGAAGTTCCAATCCCAGGTGGTGCACAAGAAATTGAAGAAGGTCTTGAAGTCACAAAAGTAAGTGATTTTAAACATACGGTAGAAGTCTATAAAAAGTTAATGAATGAAGCTGGATTATCAGATGTATTTGAATGTGTTTTAGCGGTTGTTGTTCAACCAGGTGTAGAATTTTCAGATACCAGTGTTCATGAATATAATCATGATAAAGCGAAATTACTAGTAGACAGTATATCTGAATATCCAAGTTTAGTCTTTGAGGGACATTCAACAGATTATCAAACTAAGTTTGGATTAAGAAATATGGTTGAGGATAATATTTCCATCTTAAAAGTCGGACCAGCTTTAACGTTCGCATTACGTGAAGGATTATTTGCCTTAGCGTATCTGGAGAGTGCTTGGGTAGAGCCATCTAAACAATCAAATTTAATCGATTTATTAGAGGAAGTTATGTTAGAAAACCCAAGTAATTGGATTAAACACTATCATGGAAATGATCATGAATGTGCGATTAAGCGGAAATATAGTTTTTCAGATAGAAGTCGATATTATATGCCTGATCATCGTATTGAACATGCGATAAATAAACTATATGAAAATACGAAAGATATTCCATATTCACTCCTAAGTCAATTCATGCCAATACAATACCGTAAAGTGCGTGAGGGAATCTTATCTAATACACCTAAAGCATGGGTGAAGGATGTAGTGTGTGAAGTGCTTAGTGATTACATCTATGCCGTAGAAAAACCTCGATAAGTCGAGGTTTTAGTTTGCGATTGATTTAGCGTATTCACTTGGCGCAATGCCATACTGTAATTTAAACTTTCTAGAGAAATAATGGATTGATGCGAAACCAAGCATATCACTGACTTCACTTACTGTTCGAGCTGATTTCTTCAATAATATTTTACTTTGTTCAAGTTTAATATTATTAATATAGTGTTTTGGAGATATGTCTAAATTACGTTTGAATAATGCTTGTAAAGAAGAACGTGAAATCGCGAATTTTGTGCATATTTCGTTAATGGTGAGTGAACTATTTATATGATTCATAATATAGTATGATATTTCATTCATCAATTCATCTTCATAGTGTTGTTGCATTGGGTTGATGTTCTGATTTGATAATTCGAGTTCTTTTGTTTCATCCATCGCATAGATGATTAATAACTTCAATAAACTCAACAATAATTCATTGATATGTTCCCATTTTTCATTCGATAAATGCATAAACATAGATAATGTCTGAAACATATTTTTACTACTCTGAATGACTCGATTTGCCAATTTACTAGGTGGAATATCTTTCATATCAAACATTATTGTCATATATGAGCAGGTATTCTTTTCAGTAGTTCTTTGTGTGTGAAACTGATGGGGTCCATAAAAGAAGATAGATTGTGGAGGTAAGATATAATCAATACCTTCGACATTTGTAATTAGTTCACCATTATCGACAAATGTCATTTCCCAATAAGGATGTTTCTCACCTTCAAACGTATAAGAATTTCCTTTGGTTGAATAATAATAAGCATATATCTCTTGAACTTTGATTGTAGATTTAATGCTGTTAGATCCAAACTCTGGTATTCTAACTTTTTGATTTATCGCATTAGAATGCATTTGCATTGATAAAGTACCTGATTGAGAAAGACTAATAAAATTAAAATGTACACCTGGTTTTATTTTAAGTGTTTTATGTATTGCAAACAGCTCAGGTTTTTCATTGAGATTGCTTAAAAATACGATACCTATTATACCTTGCTCTACTTGTACATAAACAGAACGGTCATAAACGTATAACTCATCGACAGTTTTCTTTTTTATTGTCTTTTTCGCAATAAAATAATTAGAGTTTGCATTTAAGGGTAATGTTCTAAGAATATCGCAATATTTAGCGCATTGAATAGATGTTGTTTTTTTATACATTTTTATTATCCTTTGTTTAAATTTATTTGTGTTTATTCTTTGTTATATTTCAATTCTATAACGAAAAATACAAATAGTATAGGAAAAAGTCCAAAGCATTTAAGTTTTGATAGATATATATTTAGTATAGGTAAAGCGCTATCATGGCGCGACTAGGAATGGAGGGAGTGCAGTGGCAAATATTGTTTTGACAAGAATAGATAGCCGTTTAATTCATGGACAGGTAGCAACTCAATGGGCTTCAAGCGTTAAAGCAAATTTAATTCTTGTGGCTAATGATAAAGTTGCGAATGATACCTTTAGACAAAGTCTAATGGATATGGCAGCGCCTAGTTTTTGCCAAACTCGTTATTTTACGTTAGAGAAGACAATTAATGTTATTCACAAAGCAAGTCCTGACCAGAAGATTATTATTATGTGTGATTCTCCAAGTGATGTACTAACAATGGTTGAGGGAGGGGTCCCTATTACTAAAGTTAACATTGGAAACATGCATATGGCTGAGGGGAAGCGACAAATTGCGACCGTAGTGGCTGTGGATGAAGTAGATGTTGAAGCTTTTCGTAGATTAGTCGAACTTGGGGTAGAACTCGAGATTCGAAAAGTACCGAGTGAAAGCTCAGAAGATGTTCAAAAATTATTTAAAAAATAAAGGAGATGAAACAATATGACTTTTAGCTTTATTCAAATTTTACTTGTTATGATTGTAACTTTCATCGCCGCAATTGATCAGTTCTCTTTCCTTGAATCATTATATCAACCTATCGTAATGGGTCCTGTTGTAGGAGCTATTCTTGGGGATTTGAACACTGGCTTAATCGTTGGTGGATCATATCAATTAATGATGATTGGAAGTATGCCGGTCGGCGGCGCTCAACCACCTAATGCTGTTATCGGGGGTATCATGGCGACTGTATTCGCAATTTCCATGAATATTACCGATCCTCAAGCAGCACTTGGTTTATCCATTCCGTTCGCTTTATTAGGACAATATTCCGTTATATTAGTCTTTACTATTACTTCACCTTTAATGTCAAAAGCTGATGAATATGCAAGAAATGCTGATACAGCTGCTATCGAACGTTTAAATTACTTTACGATGGCAATGTTAGGCTTATTCTTCTCAGTCGTCGTATTAGCTGGATTATTATTTGGTCAAGCAATCGGGGAAACTTTAACTACTGCATTACCTTTATGGGTATGGAATGGTCTAAAGGCAGCCGGTGGTATGATGCGTTTCGTAGGGTTTGCTGTGTTGTTGAAAGTTATGATGTCAAGCGAGTACTGGGGATTCTATTTCGCAGGTTTCGCATTGGCAACTATCGTAGACAAATCTGGTTTAGGCGGACAAGCATTAGCTTTAATCGCTCTAATTGGTTTCGCAGTAGCAGTATACGACTATCAAACCAATGTTAAGATGAAACAGTTTGGTAAAAAGGAGGTAAGCAATGATGGCATCTAATCTTGCAACAAGTTATCGCGATCTTAAACCAGCAGCAATGCTAGATAAAAAGACCTTGAACCAAATGGCTTGGCGTTCAGTCTTCTTGCAGGGTTCATTCAACTATGAACGTATGCAAGCAGCAGGATGGCTATACGGTATTATTCCAGGTTTGAAGAAAGTTCATACCAACAAGGAAGACTTAGCGTTATCCATGCAACACAACCTTGAGTTCTTTAATACTCACCCATTCTTAGTAACATTCGTTATGGGTATCGTTTTATCACTAGAACAAGAAAAAGCTGATGTCGCAACAATCCGTGCAGTTCGTGTGGCTGCAATGGGTCCTTTAGGCGGTATTGGTGATGCTATATTCTGGTTTACATTAGTTCCAATCGCTGCTGGTATCAGTGCTAATATGGCTCTTGATGGTAGTATCGCTGGTCCTATCGTATTCTTATTAATGTTTAACAGTGTACAGTTCGTTGCACGTTATTGGTTAATGCATTGGTCCTATAATTTAGGGACTAAAGCAATTGAAGCCATTACTCGTAACGCTAAAGAATTTACACGTGCAGCTTCTATCTTAGGTATCTTGGTTGTTGGTGCCCTTACCTCCTTATATGGCGGTACAACAATTGCTTTACAAATTCCTAATGGTGAAAGTCCTATTGTTTTACAAACAGTCCTAGATGGTATTTTACCAAAACTTATTCCTTTAGGATTAACACTAGGTTTATACTGGCTTATCAAGAATAAGAATTGGTCTGCAGTTAAATGTATCGGCCTAATCTTAGTCTTTGGTTTAGTCGGTGGATTCTTAGGATTATTCTAAAAGTTTAAAACTCCCTTCCAATCAGGAATCTCAAACGAGATTCCTTTTCCTATTTTATGAAAAGAGGTTGTATGAAAGTATCCATTGTTAAGAAAATTATTAATCCAATAAATCCTAGCTATTTATCGGGTCAAATCAATCGAATATCTAAACATACAGGTATATTAGATGATATCTATGCTTATTCAATGATATTGGAGTTTGATAAGACAAAACTTTGTCTACTTTCATATGACTTATTACAGTTTGATGATTATTTATCACTACGAATTAGAAATCGTATTTCAGATGAGTTAAAAATAGATAAGAATAATATCTTTACGATACCAAGTCATACTCATGCAGCACCTGAAGTGCTTAAAGATGGTTTGTTTGGGATTAAGACTGAATCTGAAGTAGCACTTGGATATTTAGACTTTATTGAGACAATAAGTCTAAATAGTGCTTATGAAGCGAATCTTAGTTTAGAAGATTGTTATATGGAATATGCGGAGTGTAGTATTGAAGGGTTCTACGGTAATCGTAATGATAAAGATAAGAAAAGTGATAAACAAATACGATTCTTATTGTTTAAAAATAATAAGAATTGTTTAGGAATACTCGTTAATCTATCCTGTCATCCAACGATTCTCGGGGCACAGAATACTTTAATCAGTGCTGACCTTGTTGGCGCAATTCGTAAAGGCTTAGAAGATCGATATCAGTGCCCTGTATTTATGACGAATGGTGCAGAGGGTGATATTAGTAATCGACACTATCGCTTGAGTAGTGATCAATTAGAGCTTAAAAGAACCAGTGTTGGTATTCTAAATCAAATCCCATCTGAATTAATCACAAATCGTATTGATATATCTTATATCAAAGTTCAACCTAAGAAGTTTGTATTTAAATGCCATATTGATATTAAACGTATTCAAACCGCAATCGATTTAAATAAAAATCGATTAATCAATAATAGTAATATTGATTCCATAAAACTATTAAATGCGACCAACACGATTCTATATCATCGTTTAAATGATAAAGTTAATCCTGAACTTGAAATAGAGTATTCCATCATTGATTTAAAATCACTTATCATTTTAACTGTTCCTATGGAGTTATTTTCTAGCTTGTTTCTAATGTTAAAAGAATCAATTAATATACCCATACTCTTATTTGGGCTTACAAATACATCAATAGGTTATTGCGTTGATTCTAGTTCATATGATGATACTTATGAAGGTTTAACAAGTCTATTTATAAAAGGTGAAGGTGAACGATTTATTGAGCATGTGATTGAAGAAATAGGCCAAATAAGGTTAAACTAGTCTATGATTTGATACAATAGAGATGAGGTTTTAAAAATGATCGAAAAAATAGAGTTTTTAGAGAAATTATTACCAGATATTCGTGAATTGATCTTAAGTAAAACAATCAATGAAGTCATAGTGAAAGATAACGAATTTGATAATATTGTGACTGATTTGGATATATTAGTCCAAAATACATTAATAAAATCATTAACTGAAGCGTTTAATGATACCCAAGTTTTGGGTGAAGAAAGTGAAGAACATAACTTTACAGATAAGATGTGGATTATAGATCCTATCGATGGCACTAAAAACTTCTTTAGACGTAGAGAGGATTTTGCGATTTCAATCGCATATTATGAATATGGTAAACCACTATTTGGTTATGTTTATGATGTCGTTAAGAATGACTTATATCTTGGAATTACCGGACAAGGGGCATATTTAAACAAAGTTAAGATGGATAACTTACCAGTACGAAGTATGAATCAATCTGTTCTAGATATGAACTTAAAGACACTTTACACCTTACAAGAGAAGTATAATGCGAATGTTAAACTATTATCCCAACAAGTCTTTGCGCATCGTAATATCGGTTCTGCCGCAATTAGTATGTGTCAAATAGCACGTGGTTTACATGATATCTATATTTCAAGTCATCTTAAAATTTGGGATTTTGCGGCTTCTAGAATTGTATTAAAAGAAGTTGGTGGACAAGTATATCTACCATTTGAAGAAATTCAAGAACTCAATTTAAAATCAGTATTCTTATTCGCATCAAGTAGTTCTGAATTATATGATGATTTAAATAAAATATTATATGGAGATAATTATGCGCGCTGATTATCATATTCATTCTAATTTTAGTGTAGATTCTAAACTTTCTATGGAAGAGATTATTTTAAGATCGATAGAATTAGGTTTAGATGAAATCTGTTTTACTGATCATGTGGATTATGGAATTAAGAATCAATATGTTGATAAACAAGAAGTAGATTATCCAGAATTTATAAAAGAATTCAATCGGTTAAAGGAAATCTATAAAGAGAGAATCAGTATAAAATTAGGTTTAGAATTTGGTGTTCAATTAGAGACAATGCATCAGTATAAAGAAGATATGAAAAAGTATGCTTTCGATTTTATATTACTAAGTTGTCATCAAATCGATAATCAAGAATTATGGTTGTACCAATACCAAGAATCTCGTACACAGATGGAATATAATCGAGGTTATTATGAGTATATGTATAAGTTAGTTGATTTGTTTGATGATTTTAGTGTTGTTGGACATTTAGATGTTATTAAGCGTTATGATCAAAAGGGTGTTTTAGATGATGAACATGTTATGGATTTAATTGAACCTATCTTAGTTCGATTGATAGAAAAGAATAAAGGACTAGAAGTGAATACATCAAGTTATCGTTATAATTTACCTGATTTAACGCCTTCTACAAGAATACTCAAGCGATACTATGAACTCGGTGGTAGAGTACTTACAATGGGTTCAGATACACATAAGATAGAAAATCTTAAGGATCATTTCGAAGAAATAATTGTTCAGCTAAAAGAAATAGGATTCGATGAATTATATCTTTTTGATAAGATGATGCCAAGTAAATATAAGATTTAAACACAAATATTGATTTGTGTTTTTTAAACCTTCTTATAAAATCTTGACTAAGATAATAATGATACTATATACTTACAATATAAGTTAACTACTTAAAAAAGGAGGAGCATAATGGATTCTATTGTCAAGTTTTTTGAGGAAAAACTGGCACCAGTAGCGTCTAAAGTTTCAACGCAGAGACATTTAATGGCTATTCGTGATGGGTTAGTTCTCACCATGCCATTAATGATTGTTGGATCAATCATTATTATCTTTAGTACTGATTTTCCAATTCCTGGTTGGGCTGATTTTATTACTGGTATTTTTCCTACATGGGATGATTTTATTTGGGGTGTTGTATTCCAATCAACCATGAGTATTTCCGCATTAGTTGCTGGTATGGGTATTACATTCTCATTGGTTAAATCATATGGGGAAGAAGGAATTGTTGCAGCTGGATTATCATTTGCGGCATTCTTCTTATTACAAGATGGTTCCGCATGGGCTTGGAATTCTTCTATTCTTGGCGCAGAAGGATTATTCTTATCAATCATCGTTGCGATCGCTGTTTCAGAAATCTATGTTCGAGTAATTAAAGCGAATATGGTAATTCGTTTACCTGAAAGTGTTCCAGTAGCAATTAGTCGTTCATTTGCGGCTTTAATTCCTGGTGCTATCATTATTGTTTTATTTGCTTTAATTCATGTTTTATTTGCCTTAACTTCTTACGGTACAGCACAAGCTTTCATAATTAATGTGCTACAAATTCCTCTAGTTTCAATATCGGCAAGTTATATTGGCGCGATGATTACAAGTTTCTTTATTTCAATTTTCTGGGCATTTGGATTACATGGTGATTTAATTGTAGGTTCAGTTGTTTCACCTTTAATTCAAGCTGGATATTTAGCGAATGTAGATGCTTTAAGATTAGGTCTTGAAATTCCTAATATCGCTGTTGAAGGTTTCCAATCCTTGTTTATTAACGTTGGGGGAACAGGCGCAACGCTAGGTGTAGCGATTGTATGTGCATTCTTCTCAAAATCTAAACAACTTCGTCTAATTGGCCGTTTATCTTTAGGTCCTGGTATCTTCAATATCAATGAACCAATCGTATTCGGTTTACCAATTGTATTAAATCCTATGTTGTTAATTCCTTATATTATTGCGCCTCTCGTAGTTGGTACTTTAACTTACTTTGCGATGGCTCTTAATTTAGTGAATCGAATTGTAGCTGCACCTCCATGGACTACACCAGTCTTTATTGCAGGATTTATTGCGACTGGAGGCGATTTCAGAGCTGTTATCTTACAAGCCGTTAACTTAGTCATTGTTTTGGCAATCTATTATCCATTCTTAACTGCTTGGGATAGAAAACAATTTGAATTGGAAAACGGACCAGTTAAAGAATAATTCTTTGAATTATAGTATTAATCTTAAATATAATAAAAACAATCTGATGTCTTGTCAGATTGTTTTATTTAATTAAATTGTATGAGAAGAGTTAAGGTAAATTATTAAACAAATTGTTTATAAACCATCAGATCAAATTCATTACGATCACCAACATAATAAGAGTGAGCATACTCTATAACTCGATCACGATCATCATAGGCAATGGATTCTACAAAATGTACTGCATGTTCCTTCTCAGTCTTTAAGATATTCGCAACATCATTATGAATAATCTGAGCATCCACAATTCTTTTAATGTGACTTAACCAAATATTGTATTTTGATTCTAAAGTATTATAGATGGGTGAATTCTCAAAATCCATTTTCTTTATTCCAATAATAAGATCAATAGGATAGTATGCCTCTTTATAGACAAGAGGTAAATCTAAATTGGAATAAACTAATCTGACTTTTAAGATTTGATGTGAATTAAATAAATCTTGAATATTCTTTTGACAGTTCTCTATTTCAACAACTTCTTTAGAAATCATATGAACATGTGGGGTATAGCCCATTTGTATTAAATCAGATTCTATATCAGAAAATTCACTAAAGAACATGCTTTTAATCTCAGGTTCTTTTACAAATGTTCCACGACTTTTGTATCGAATAATGTAGTTCTCATCAAGGAGTTCTTTATATGCTTGTCTTACGACGGGTCTTGAAATGTTAAACTCAGAACATATTTCTTCTTCTGTAGGTAGTTTATCATTTGGTTTTAATAATCCATTCTTTATCGCTAGTTTAAGAGAATCTTTAATCTGTGCGTATAAAGGAGTACTACTGTTTTTATATAGATTGATGTATTTCATTAGCGATTCCTCTTAGCCACAAAACTAAAACGATTTCGAGTCCCAGGGAAAAATGCGATAGAGTATTCGACTACCACATTATTTTGATTATAACTTTGCGTTTCTACTCTATGGACAGCACTGTGTTTTGGTAAATCAAGAATTCTTGAATCACCATCACTCGCAAGGACAGCTTTATAAGTAGTGTAAGCTTTTAAAATCTTCGTGTTATAGTGTTTATCAAATATTTTGAATAAAGAATCATGCGCAAAGTCGTATTGATCAAGACCTGGGAATTGAGCAAGAGAAATATAGGTTTCCTCTACATACATAGGGGTATTACTACCAAGTCGTAAACGTCTAAAGTGTAAACACTCTATTCCTCTATTTATATTTAAAATAGAGTATGCCTTTTCATCCCACGTAATTTTTTCGATAAAGAGTAATTTAGTACTTGGTTGAAATCCTTGTCTAATCATTTCATTCGCAAAATCACTTAATTCTTGCGTAAAATTACGTTCTTTGTATGTTTGCTTAACAAAGGTGCCTTTACTTTTATGTCTCTCAATTTTTCCAATGGATAATAAATCACTGTAGGCTTGTCTAACAACTGTTTTCGAAACATGAAAAAACATACACACTTCGTTTTCGGTTGGAAGCTTGTCATTATCTTTTAGTAGTCCAGTATCAATTGCCTTCAAAAAACCATCTCTTAACTGTGCATAAAGAGGTGTAGGGGATAGTTTATTTAAGCTGATTTCATAGAGAATGTCCATAATAAAATAATTATATCACAGTATATTCTTAATAGTACAAAGCGAAGTTAAAACCATTTGTAAAATATAATATTGTAATGATATAATTACAATAAAGGAGAAATATTATGGGAAAAGCATTTAGTAATTATGGGGATCATCTTAAGAAATTAATCGATAAAGTTCAGTTAACTCAAGAGGCTGCGATTGAAGAAGCAGCTGATTTAATGTGTAATGCGATTAAGAGT
>Ga0209467_1002648_pt1 | contig 12548 bp, 11 predicted proteins | sample Higcelwee11metaG_FD_187175 | JGI IMG/M metagenome (GOLD analysis project Ga0209467, IMG submission 187175) | Freshwater pond sediment microbial communities from the University of Edinburgh, under environmental carbon perturbations - High... | ecosystem: Environmental > Aquatic > Freshwater >...
CCGGCTGAGTTCGACCCGCAGCGGAAATCGATCATCTGTTTGTCACGGGTCAGCTTTGCTGCACGTTGCGGTCGCTCATGTTGCGCGAAGAGGTTGCTCCTGATCGGGCAAGTGCGTGGAGCCTACCCGGTCTCGTTGACACGGTTTGTTTAGGCCAAGAGTTTCGACTTGAGGTATTCGACGACAGCGCTGATCGCTTCGAACAGAATGAATCGCCCGAAAAACGGAAGCCGGCCGATGGGCGACCTTCAGGCGGAGCCAGTCGAGGGTGTCCTGCTTTCTGGTTTATAGACTGCCTTCGGTGCCATTCCATCTCATGCCTACTAGAAAAATATCTTAAAGATGGCGTCTGAATTTTTGTGCACATCTCTAACCATTGCTAGCCAAGTGTACGTATTCTGAGTAGCCTAATGTCGTAGCAGTTGATGTCGGAAATTTCACAAAGGAGAAACGAAATGAAAACTTTTACCTTTATTGGCGCAATCGCTATAACCATTGCCACAACCGGTGTAACGACTGCGGTTGCGGCTGACAAGGTCGATCTCGGCAAACATGAGTACGACTCGTATTGCGTCGCCTGCCACGGCAACAATTTGAAGGGTGGTGCCTACGTCGACTTCCTGAAGGTGACGCCGCCCGATCTGACTCTGTTGTCGAAGAAGAACGGTGGGGTTTTCCCGCTGGAACGCGTCTATGGCGTGATTGACGGACGGTATGAGGTGAAGGGACATGGCCAGCGTGAAATGCCGATCTGGGGCAAGACCTACCAGATCAAGGCCGGCGAGTTCTACGCCGACAGTTACTATGATCCCGAGACCTTCATCCGCGGGCGTATTCTCGCGCTGATTGACTACATCAACCGGATGCAGGCCAAGTAAGCCCAGCTTGGCGAATGTCCGCAACGGGGCGCTCGAAAGAGCGCCCCGTTTTTCGTGAACGTCCGAACGTTCAAGACGCCGGAACAACTAGAATTTCTTGGGCTTGAACTCGCGAGTCCATATTTTGGCATGGCCGAAAATTTTTGCTTTTCGTCGCCAGGCAGCATACCGGGTACCACCATAAAGAGAATGCCGCCACACATGGCACCGATAAGCTTCGCCGGCTTACGTCCGGCAGGCGATCACCAGGCGCGCCAGCAGGCCGCCGCCGGGGTTGGGCAGCAGTTCGAGCTGCCCTTCGTGCAGGCGGGCGATGCGGTCGACAATGGCGAGGCCGAGGCCGGTGCCGGTGGCGTTGCTGCGCGCGCTGTCGAGTCGCGTGAAGGGGCGTTTCAGGCGTTCGGCTTCCGTTGCCGGAATACCGGCACCTTGGTCGCGCACCTCGATCCAGATTTCGTTGGTCTGCCGCGAGGCGCTCACGGATATTTCGCCGCCGCCGTATTTCGCGGCATTGTCGATCAGATTGCCAATCGCCCGGGTCAGGGCACGGGGACGTAGCCGCAGCTCGGGCAGCTCGGCGGCTGCGAAGCGGATCGCTTGCCCGCGCTGCCGCTGGCGCTCGACCATGTGGGCGAGCAGGGCACCGAGGTCGGTTGCAGCAGGTTCCTCGCCGAGATCGGTGCGCGCGTAATCCATGAACTGCGAGATCACAGCCTCCATTTGCTCGATGTCGGCGACGACTGCCTGGCGCGCGGCCTCATCGGCAACGCTCATTTCGGCTTCGAGACGCAGGCGGGTGAGCGGGGTACGCAGGTCGTGCGAGATGCCGGCGAGGACTTCCGAGCGGTCTTTCTCATGCCGTTCGAGGTCGCTGGCCATGGCATTGAAGGCGCCGGCCAGCAGCCGCATTTCCTCGGCGCCGGATTCCGGGAGCGGTGTCGGGCTGAGGCCGCGGCCGACGGCCTTGGCGGATTCGGCCATCGCCTTGAGCGGGCGGCTGATGCGCGAGGCGATCAGCCAGGCGACGGCCAGCGCCAGCGCCAGCGCCAGCAGGCCCCAGAGCAGCCAGTGACCGGCGACGCTGCGCATGGCGCGTTCGCGCGGCAGGATCAGCCAGTATTCATCATCGTCATGTTCATCAAGGCGAAAGCTGACCCAGAAGCCGGCGACGCCATCGACTTCGGCGGCGACCCGCGTGTGCGGCCCGAGGCGGGTGGACAGTTCGCGCTGGATCAGGTGGTGGAAGCGCGAATCCGGCATCGGCTCGACACGGTCGTCGGCTTCCGCCGGGAGAAGCCGGATGCCTTCGCGGGTCGATAGTTCGTTGAACAGCTCCGGACGCTTTTCCGGGGCGGCGGCAAAAAGTGCCGCCCGGATCAGGTTGACCGCGGAAGCGGCGAGTTGTGCCGTTTCGCGTGCCCGTGGTTCGGCCTCGATGTAGCGGAAAACGCTCAGCCAGGCGGTGGTGGTCAGGATGACCAGGGCGGCCAGCAACAGGAAGGTGCGCGCCAGCAGCGTGCGCGGAATCATTGCCGTTCGGCGCCGTCCGGTACGAAGACGTAGCCGAAGCCCCAGACCGTCTGCAGGTAGCGCGGCTGGGCCGGATCACTCTCGATCAGTTTGCGCAGGCGGGAAACCTGGACGTCGATGGCACGATCGAACGGCCCCTGCTCGCGGCCGCGGGCGAGGGCCATCAGCTTGTCGCGGGACAGCGGCTGGCGCGGGTGCTGCAGCAGTACCTTGAGCACGGCGAACTCGCCAGTGGTCAGGGCCAGCAGTTCATCGCCGCGCTTCAGCGCGCGTGCCGCGAAATCGACCTCGACATTGCCGAAACGGATCGCCGGCTCGTCCGCTTGCGGCGCGCCGGGCGGGGTTGTCGTCTGGCGGCGCAGCACGGCATGGATGCGGGCGAGCAGCTCGCGCGGGTTGAACGGCTTGGGCAGATAGTCGTCGGCGCCCATTTCGAGGCCGACGATGCGGTCCACCTCTTCGCCCTTGGCGGTCAGCATGATGATCGGCGTCGTGTCGCCGGTGCCGCGCAGGCGCCGGCAGATGGTCAGGCCGTCCTCGCCGGGCAGCATCAGGTCGAGGACGATCAGGTCGAAATGCTCGCGTGTCCGCAGCCTGTCCATCTGGCCGGCATCGCCGACGGCTTTCACTTCCAGGCCCTGTTCGCCGAGGTAGCGCACCAGCAGGTCGCGTAGGCGGCTGTCGTCGTCGACGACGAGAAGGCGGTGTTGTCTGTCGTTCATGGGGCGAAGGATAATCCGGCGTTGATGGTTGGCATGCGGGTAATGGTAACAAGCTTTTTCAGCGGGGATGGCGGAAACAAGTTGTTACAAAGCCCGCGGCCAGGTCACACGACGCTTTGGCCAGGCGATGCGACAATCAAGGTGTGCAAAAAAGGAAGCTTGTGAAGATGTTCGTCTGGCGAAAGATGGCGCATTTGCTGCTCGTGCTGATAGCCTTTTCGGCTGGCACGGCGTCAGTGCATGCGCAGATGCCGCCCGACCAGCGCCGCCAGATGCGTCAGGAAATGCGCGAACAGTGGCGGCAGATGCCGCAGGAAGACCGTCAGCGGATGCGCGACGAGCACCGCGGACAATGGCAGATGCCGCCGGAAGACCGCCAGCGGATGCGTGACGAGATGCGTGGTCACAGCGCATCGCCGCCTGGCGGCGGCCGCGGCGGCAGGCACTGAACGGCTCGATCGACGGCGTCTCGTGAAGGCGGGATGCTTGGTGCTGGCGGTGCTCCGGTAAAATGCCGGGGATGAAAATTCTGGCCATTGAAACATCCACCGATTTCGGGACGTGCGCGCTTTTGACGGACGGCGATATCGATCAGCGCATCTGTCCGCCCGGCCGCCCGCATTCCGAAACCCTGCTACCGCTGGTGCGCGAGTTGCTGGCCGGCAGTGAAACCGGCTTCGCGCAGCTCGATGCGATTGCCTTCGGCGCCGGACCGGGCGCCTTCACCGGCCTGCGCGTGGCATGCGGCGTGGCCCAGGGCTTGGCGGTCGGTGCCGGTCTGCCGGTGGTGCCGGTTTGCGGGCTGGAAGCGATGGCGGAAACAGTGGGCGAGCCCCGCGTGCTGAGCCTGCTCGATGCGCGCATGGGCGAAGTCTACGCGGCGGCTTACGAGCGGCGCGACGCCTTCCTCGAACTGCATGGCGGGATGCGTGTCGGCCCGCCGGCGACACTCGACCTGCCGGCAAACGGAAACTGGATCGCCTGCGGCAACGCGCTGGCGGCCTATCCGGAGCTCGCCGGGCGTCTGCGTGCGGCCGGCTTCATGCTGCATCCCGAAATTCTGCCGCAGGCCGCGGCGGTTGCGCGACTGGCGGCGCACCGCCTGGCGCAGGGCGCCGGCATCGATCCAGCGCTGGCAGCGCCGCTCTATGTCCGCGACAAGGTAGCCAAGACCATACGCGAGCGACTCGACGCCGGAGGCAAGGCGTGAGTGCGACCCCGGATTCGCTTGCGATGAGTGCCGACGATCTCGATGCGGTCGTGGCGCTCGAAGTGTCGCTACAGGAATTTCCGTGGTCACGCGGCAATTTCGCCGATTCGCTGGCTGCCGGCCACGAGGCCCGCGTGCTGCGTCTCGGCGCCGATCTCGTCGGCTTCTCGGTGGTGATGAAGGTGGTCGACGAAGCGCATCTGCTCAATATCGGGATCGACCGCCGCCATCAGGGGCACGGTCACGGTACGCGGATGCTGCACCGGATCATGGATGATGCACGTGCGGCGGGTGCGCGGCGCCTGTTGCTCGAGGTCCGTCCGTCGAACGGGCAGGCGATAGCCTTCTATCGCCATTTCGGCTTTTCGCAGATCGGCGTGCGGCGGGCGTATTATCCGGCGGCTGCCGGGCGCGAGGATGCGCTGGTTTTCGACAAGGAACTGCAATGAGCCTGACCCGCGAACAGATGCTGGCCGAGATGGGTCTGGCGCCGATCTGGCGCTTGCGCGAAACGGCCACCGAAGCGCCGGTGACGGAAGCCGTGCTGGCTCCCGCGCCATCGCCGACGGACGTGACGCACGTCCTTACTTCGCCACCACCTGTGCCGGCTGCACTCCAAGGGCACATGCGCCACGCGCCCGTTCGCCCGCCGGGCGCGGTCGACGCGCTGGCTTGGCCGGAATTGGCTGAGGCGGTGGCTGCGTGCAAAGCCTGTCAATTATGCCAGCAGCGCAAGCAGGCGGTGCTCGGCGTCGGCGACCTGAATCCGGACTGGCTGTTCGTCGGCGAGGGGCCGGGCGCCGAGGAGGACGTCAAGGGCGAGCCCTTCGTCGGCCAGGCCGGCAAGCTGCTCGACAACATGCTTGCCGCGCTCGACATCGCGCGCGGCGACAAGGTCTATATCGGCAATGCCGTCAAGTGCCGGCCACCCGGCAACCGCACGCCGGAAGCGGCTGAAATGGCGGCCTGCCGGCCGTGGCTGGAGCGCCAGATCGCCTTGCTGCAACCGAAAGTCATCGTCCTGCTCGGCAAGGCGGCGGTGCATTCGGTGTTGCGTGACGACAGTTCGCTCGCCTCGCTGCGCGGCCGCCGTTACGAGTACCAGGGCATTCCGGTGGTGGTCACCTATCACCCCGCCTATCTGCTGCGCAACCTGCCGGAGAAGGCCAAGGCCTGGGAAGATCTGCTGTTCGCACGGCGTTGCCTGCGCGAGCGGCTGGCCGGCGGTGGCGGGGAGTTGTCGTTCTAATCTAGAAGTGGGCGCCGTCGTCGAGATGACGGACGTCGTCGTTCTCGCGCTGGTTGGCGAGGTGGCGCCGGCGAATCAGGTACATCAGGCCGCTGACGCACAGGCCGAACAGGGTGACGACGACGTAGATCGAGACATCCATGCGGATCATGACGAAATAAAGGCCGGTCATGATCAGGATCGACAGGTTCTCGTTGAAGTTCTGGACGGCGATCGAATGCCCGGCGCCCATCAGGATGTGGCCGCGATGCTGGAGCAGGGCGTTCATTGGCACGACGAAGAAACCCGACAGGGCGCCGATGATAATCAGCAGCGGCACGGCGAGCCAGATGTCGTGTACGAAGTTCATGACCAGAACGATCACGCCCATGGCGATGCCCAAGGGAATGACGCGCAGCGACTTGCGCAGGGTGATGAACTTGGCGGCGGCGATGGCGCCGATCGCCACGCCGACGGCGACGACGCCCTGGAGCATCGACGATTTGGAGAGGTCGAGGCCGAGCGCCACCTCGGACCACTTGATGACGATGAATTGCAGCGTCGCGCCGGCACCCCAGAACAGCGTGGTGACGGCCAGCGAAATCTGGCCCAGCTTGTCGCGCCAGAGCAGCGCGACGCAATGGTGGAACTCGTGGGCCAGGTAGAACGGATTTTTCTTCAGCGGCTTGTGGTCGACTCCGGTTTCCGGCACGTAGAGATTGAAGATCGAGGCAATTACATAGAACACGCCGACGACGGCAATCGCCATTTCGCCGGTGGTATCGATGCCGGTGTCGATCACCGGAAAGTCGAAGGCGAGGAGGGTACTGGATATTTCCGGCGTGATCAGCATGCCGCCGATGACGACGCCGAGGATGATGGCGCCGACGGTCAGACCCTCGATCCAGCCGTTGGCGACGACCAGCAGGCGATGCGGCAGGTATTCGGTCAGGATGCCGTACTTGGCCGGCGAATAAGCGGCGGCACCGAGGCCGACCACGGCGTAGGCGAGCAGCGGATGGACCATGAAGAACATCATCGCGCAACCGACGATCTTGATCGAGTTGCTGATGAACATGACCCGCCATTTCGGCATCGAGTCGGCGAAGGCGCCGACGAAGGCGGCGAGCAGGACGTAGGAGACGGTGAAGAAGGTCTTGAGCAGCGGCTCGTATTCGGACGGCGCCTGCATCTCGCGCAGGGCGGCGATGGCGGCTATCAACAAAGCGTTGTCGGCCAGCGCGGAAAAAAATTGCGCCGCCATGATGATGTAGAAGCCGAAAGGCACTTGGGCTCTTGTCTCGTTATAACTTTGGTCGCAGGTTATACCACGGAATCGTGACGAGGCAAGCTGTGCGCAGTTGTCTCCCGGCGTGTCAGGTGCTTGCGGTCGACGCCTGAAAACAGGTGATTTTCAGCATTTTGCCATGTCGCCGGGTGGTCAGCGGGGCGCGGATTGTGATTGAATAGCTGGCGCGACCCAAAAGGAGGATAACAATGGCAGACCGGCGTTTACAGGTCTTTTATGCCGTGGCGAAGCATCTCAGCTTCACGCGGGCCGCCGATGCCTTGTTCATGACCCAGCCGGCGGTCACGTTCCAGGTGCGGCAACTCGAGGAGCAATACAATACACGCCTGTTCGAGCGCCGGCATGGCAGCATCTCGCTGACGCCGGCCGGCGAGCTGGCGCTGTCCTATGCGGAACGGATTCTCGGGCTGTCCGACGAAATGGATACACGCCTCGCGGAAATGAATGGCGAGATGCGCGGTTCCCTGTTGCTGGGGGCCAGTTCGACGATCGCCGAGAGTTTGCTGCCGGGGATTCTGGCCGAATTCAACGCGCGTTATCCGCAGGTCAGGCCGCGACTGATCGTCGCGAATTCTGAAGGCATCGCCAGCCGCGTCGCCGACCACGGCCTCGAGGTCGGGCTGATCGACGCCCCGGCCAAACTGCCTGGCCTGAGCTGCGACGTGTGCTGCGACGATGAGCTGGTCGTGATCTGCGCCCCTGGCTATCCGCTGGCGGAGCTGAAGAAGGTTGGCCCGCGCGCGCTGGTGGACTACGAGTACCTGTCGCGCGAGCCCGGTTCGGGCACGCGTGAAGTCGTCGATAACTACTTCCGCACCAACCGGGTCGCCGTCGAGCACCTCAAGATGCAGATGGAACTCGGCAGTACGGAGGCGCTCAAGGCGGTGGTCGTCACCGGCCTCGGGTTCGCCATCGTCTCGCGTAGCGCTGTCGACAAGGAAGTGCAGCTTGGCAGGCTGCTGGCCATGCCGCTCAATCCGCCGCTGCGGCGCAATATCTACCTGATCCAGGTCGAGGAGCGCTTCCGCTCGCGGCTGGTTACGACCTTCGTCGATTTCGCCAAGCAGCAACTCAAAGATATGGCGGCATGAAGACTTCCCGTCCGATTCGCGCCCGCATTTCCGGTGGTGCGCTGCTGCACAACTACCGGCTGGCCAAAGGGCTGGCGGCGAATGCGAAGGCATGGGCGGTGATCAAGGCTGATGCCTATGGCCACGGGCAGTGGCGGGCGGTCGAGGCGCTGCGCGCCGAAGCCGACGGCTTTGCCTTGCTCGAGTGCGAAAACGCCGTCGCCTTGCGCGAAGCCGGCGTCACCCAGCCGATCCTGCTGCTCGAAGGCATTTTCAGCGCGCGTGACGCGCGGGCCGTCGCGGAATTTCGTCTGACCTCGGTCGTTCACTGCCTGGAACAACTGGAACTGCTGCTCGCCTCGGTGACCGGCGAGGCGCCGCTGGCGATCTACCTCAAGCTCAATACCGGCATGAACCGGCTCGGCCTGACTGCGGTCGACCTGCAAAAGGCACGTGAAATGCTCGCCGGGAAGATAAACGCCGAGCTGACCCTGATGACCCATTTCGCCGAGGCGGATGGCGGCCGGGGCATCGACGAACAGATGGCGCGATTCGCGGCGCTGCGCGGCGACTGGCGTGGGCCCGTGAGCCTGGCCAACTCGGCGGCCCTGCTGCGCTACCCGCCGACCCATGCCGACTGGGTGCGACCGGGCATCATGCTCTACGGGTCCAGTCCCTTCGCCGAGCGCAGTGCCGACGACCTCGGCCTGCAGGCGGTGATGGCCCTCGAGAGCGAGATCATCGGCGTACAGCGCCTCACGGCGGGCGATCGCGTCGGCTACGGTGGAACTTTCGTCGCCGAGCGCCCGATGCGCATTGGCATCGTCGCCTGTGGCTACGCCGACGGTTTTCCGCGCCATGCGCCGAGCGGCACGCCGATTGCGGTAATGGGGCGCCTGACGCAGACGGTGGGGCGGGTGTCGATGGACATGCTGGCCTGCGACCTGAGCGACATTCCCGACGCCGGCATCGGCGCGCCGGTCACGCTGTGGGGCAACGGGGCGGCCGGGCCGGTGGCGGCCGATGCGGTGGCGCGTGCCGCCGGAACGATCGCGTATGAACTGTTCTGTGCGCTGGCGCCGCGAGTTCCGGTAGATCCGGAGCGTTAGCCGGCCGCGGGGTCTGGTGTATCCTCGCGCCATGGCAAAAAGCAAGTCGATCTACAGTTGCACCGAGTGCGGGGCGACGAGTCCGAAATGGCAGGGGCAATGTCCCGGCTGCGGGGAATGGAATACGCTTGTCGAGAGCGTTGCCGAAAAGGCCAGCGGTCATCGTTTCGAGTCGCCGGCCCCGGTCGCGCGACCGCGCAACCTGGCAGAAATCGAGGCGCGCGAGAGTGAGCGCATCGCCACCGGTATTGCCGAATTCGACCGCGCCCTTGGTGGCGGCCTCGTCGCCGGCGGCGTGGTCCTGATCGGCGGCGATCCCGGCATCGGCAAGAGCACGCTGCTGCTGCAGGCATTGTCGCTGCTGTCGGCGGCCAACAAGGTGCTTTACGTCAGTGGCGAGGAGTCGGGCGAGCAGGTCGCGTTGCGCGCCCGCCGGCTCGGGCTCGACACCCGCGCGCTGCAACTGATGGCGGAAATCAATCTCGAGCGCATCCTGTCCACATTGCAGGCCGAACAGCCGCAGGTCGCGGTCATCGACTCGATCCAGACGCTGTGGTCGGACGAACTTTCGAGCGCGCCCGGCTCGGTAGCGCAGGTTCGCGAATGTGCCGCCCAGCTTACCAGGCTGGCCAAGCAGACCGGCATCACCATCATCCTGGTCGGTCACGTCACCAAGGAGGGCGCGCTGGCCGGTCCGCGCGTGCTGGAACACATCGTGGACACGGTGCTCTACTTCGAGGGCGACACCCATTCCAGTTTCCGTCTGGTGCGCGCGGTCAAGAACCGCTTTGGCGCGGTCAACGAACTCGGTGTTTTCGCGATGACCGACAAGGGACTGAAGGGCGTCAATAACCCGTCGGCGCTATTCCTGTCGCAGCATGGCCAGGACGTCGCGGGTTCGTGTGTGATGGTCACGCAGGAGGGTACTCGTCCCTTGCTGGTCGAGATTCAGGCGCTGGTCGATGCCGCGCACGGCAATCCGCGGCGCCTGACCGTCGGTCTCGACGCGCAGCGCCTGGCGATGTTGCTGGCGGTTCTGCACCGCCATGCCGGTATCGTCTGCTTCGATCAGGATGTCTTCGTGAACGCCGTCGGCGGGGTCCGGATCAGCGAACCTGCGGCCGACCTTGCTGTATTGCTTTCGATCACATCATCATTGAAAAACAAGGCATTGCCATCGAAACTTATTGTGTTTGGTGAAGTTGGTCTCGCCGGCGAGATCCGCCCGGCGCCACGCGGTCAGGAGCGTCTCAAGGAGGCCGCCAAGCTCGGCTTCACCCGCGCACTGATTCCCGAAGCGAATCGCCCCAAACAGCCGATTGACGGTATGGAAGTCATTGCCGTGCGGCGGGTGGAAGAGGCGGTGGCACGGATTCGCGACATCGAATAAGCTCTGTCGAAGCCCTGACCCGCACCCATGTTCAACCTTTCTCGCTACTTTTCGACCCTCAGCCTGATCCTGATCGGATTGGCGGCCGGTTTGCTCGGCCTGATGTACCGCGAGGTGTCGGTGCGCCAGATGACGATGCTCGCCGAGGATCGCAACGTCGCCATGGCGCAGGTTTTCGAGAACGCGCTCGGCGGGCCGCTGGCCGGCCTGATGGCGGCGTCGGTCGGCAAGGATGCGTCGATGCTCAAGGAAGCGGACGAATCGCAGGCGATGCAGGCCAGCGTCGCGGCCCTGATGCACGGCACGGCCGTGGTCAAGGTCAAGATCTACAACCGCCTCGGCGTGACCATCTTCTCGACTGACCCGACCCAGATCGGCGAGAGCCGGCTCGCCAATCCCGGTTTCAAGTCGGCCCTCGGCGGAACGGTGCTCAGCGACCTGACCCATCGCGACAGCATGGATACCTTCGAGGGCGCACGTTCTGACATCGACCTGCTGGCCAGCTACGTGCCGATTTCAGGCGAGGGCAAGGCGGTCGAAGGCGTTTTCGAGCTTTATCAGGACGTGACGCCGTTCGTCACGACCTTGCGTCAAACACTGTGGGTGATCACGGCGATCGTCATCGGCGTGTTCGCTCTCCTGTTCTTCATGCAGTTCCTGGTCGTGCGGCGGGCGCAGGGCATTCTTTTCGAGCAGGCGGAGCGTATCGAGGCGGCGCGCAGCACGCTGGAAATCCAGGTCGATGCGCGGACCGAGCAACTCAAGCGTGCCAACCTGCTGCTCGAGGGTGAAGTCATCGAACGCCGGCAGGCCGAGAGCAAGCTGAATTACCTCGCCTACCACGATCCGCTGACCGGTCTCGCCAACCGCCGCTATTTCCTCGAGCGTCTCGAGACGAGCCTGGCCGACGCGGCGCGTAGCAATACCCGGGTCGCGGTGCTGTTCATCGATCTCGACCAGTTCAAGCAGGTCAACGACTCGCTCGGCCACGGGATTGGCGATGAATTGCTGGTCTCGGTGGCCGCCGGGCTCTGCGAGCACGTGCCGCTGATCGACATGCTGGCCCGCCTCGGTGGCGACGAGTTCATCTGCGTCATGGAAGCGGTGCGCACCGACGACGATGTCGCGATGCTGGCCAAGGAAGTGATCGCCGCCTTCGATGCGCCGTTCCGTCTCGGCGGGCACGAGCTCTACCTGTCCGCTTCGGTAGGCATCAGCGTGTTTCCGAATGATGGCGTTTCGGTGGGCGACCTGCTGCGTAACGCCGATACGGCGATGTACCGCGCCAAGGCCATGGGGCGCGGGCAATTCCATTTCTACACGCCGGAAATGACGCGTGACGCGCAGGAAAAGATACAGATCGAGTCGTTGTTGCGCCGTGCCCTGGAAAATGGCGAGCTTTCCGTCCACCTGCAGCCGCAGGTGGAAACCAAGGGCGGGCAGTTGGTCGGCGCCGAGGCGCTGGTCCGCTGGGACAGCCCGGAACTCGGCAGCGTGCCGCCGGCACGCTTCATCCCGCTGGCCGAGGAGACCGGCATCATCATCGCGCTCGGCACCTGGGTGCTGCGCGAAACCTGTCGCCAGGTCATGCGCTGGACGGCCAGCGGCTTCGAATTGCCGCAGGTTTCGGTCAATCTGTCGGTAAAGCAACTTGAGCGCCCGGAATTTGTCGAAATTCTCGAGACAATCCTTGAAGAAACCGGGATCGAGCCATCGCGGCTCAAACTGGAAATCACCGAATCCGTGGTCATGGCTGTTAACGATGCCTTCACCCTCCTCGATCGCCTGCGCAAGATCGGCATCAGTCTGGCGCTCGACGACTTCGGGACCGGTTATTCGTCGCTCAGCTACCTGAAAATGTTGCCGGTGCAGCAACTCAAGATCGATCGCTCGTTCGTGATCGGCATTGGCCAGAATCCCGAGGATGAAGCGATCATCCGTTCGGTCATGGCGCTGGCCCAGAGTCTCAATTTCGAGGTCGTCGCCGAAGGCGTCGAAACCGCCGAGCAGGCAGCCTTCCTGAGCGCTTCCGGGTGTCACCAGTTGCAGGGCTTCCTGCACGGATCGGCCGTGGCGCCCGCCGAATTCCGGGCGCGCTGGTC
>Ga0209467_1002649_pt1 | contig 12543 bp, 15 predicted proteins | sample Higcelwee11metaG_FD_187175 | JGI IMG/M metagenome (GOLD analysis project Ga0209467, IMG submission 187175) | Freshwater pond sediment microbial communities from the University of Edinburgh, under environmental carbon perturbations - High... | ecosystem: Environmental > Aquatic > Freshwater >...
TCGCTCGCATAAGCGAGCGGGCCCTGTTCGGGCCTAAATTTTATAGAAGCCCTCAGACGCCGGGCGCGGGCCTCCGCCCGCTTGGCTTCGCTCGCATAAGCGAGCGGGCCCTGTTCGGGCCTTAAAGGAAAAGAGCCACACCATCCAACCCCCACCGTCACTCCCGCGAAGGCGGGAGTCTAGGGTCACATGAATAAGCGTCTGTTTTTGTAACCCTGGATCTCCGCCTTCGCGGAGATGACAAAGTTATTTTGTTGCGTTGAGGGCCCTGTTCGGGCCTTGAAGGAAGGCCCCCCTCTATCCCCCCACCGTCACTCCCGCGAAGGCGGGAGTCTAGGGTCGTATGAATAAGCCCCTGTTTTTGTACCCCTGGATCTCCGCCTTCGCGGAGATGACAAAGTTATTTTGTTGCGTTGAGGGCCCTGTTCGGGCCTTGAAGGAAGGCCCCCCTCTATCCCCCCAAAAAGTCGTCATCGCGAACGCACGCTTGTGCGTGTGGCGATCCAGAGTCGGTTGAATATGCCCCTGTTCTTGTGACCCTGGATCCCGGATAAACCCTTCGGGTTTTCCGGGATGACGGTGATTTTGGGGGTGGAGAAGAATCCTTCCCTGACCCCTGAATCCTGACCCCTGAATCCTGAACCCTATCTTCACAGAATTCCCGGTTGCTTCCCTTTGACGCTTACGCCTCAAACGCCTCTTCGCTCAAATCGGCTTTGATCACCTTTTGGATAACATCAAAGGAAAACCCGGCCCGCGCCATCGAGGCTACTTCTTTATTTTGAAGCGCCCGATCAGCCGTCGCACCGCCTTTGCGATAAGGGCCAAACCCACGACGCTTGGCCAACGCCTGCGCCGCACGAAGTTCAATGACTTCCGGCGATTCTTCGCCATCACCTTCAAGCGCCGTGACAATCAGAGAGCCCGGCACGCCTTTTTGTGTCAATTGCTGCGTAATCCGCCGTGCACTACGCCCAGCGCGACGCAGTGAATGCACCTTCATTTCCGCAAACGCCGCATCATTCAAAACGCCGCTGGCTTTATGACCTTCGATGATTTTGGTAATGGCCTCCGCACTGGCGGCTTGCGCCGCAGGATCGGCGGCAAAGGCCTCGTCCTTCATCACATAACGCCGCACGCGATTTTCCAAAACGCGACGCAACCCAGCCTCAGACGCGGCATAGCGGCTGAGATAATAAAGCGCAATATTCGCCAAGCGCTCCGGCGTTGGTTTTTTAGGCGGGCGAGCGGTCAAAACGAAGAAGACCTACATGAGTTAGAATTTCTCGTATCTATAATCCCAACCGCGATGATCGCTATGGTTGTTCGGCACGCGAATCCAGCCTTGATCATAACCAACATCGTCGGAAGGACCACCAATGCGAACGGTGGGGGGATGGATGTGATTCATAAGAAACTCTTCCTGATTCCGCCCACGCGCATCATGCACGCCATCGCCGATTTCATAAGCGTGAACCGGGAAGGTATTGGCAATCGCGCGGCCAGCCTTTGAGAACCCTGCGCCGAGACGGTTCATCTGATATTTTAAATTATCCGAAGAAAGCCCAAGAACGCTCGGCGCTGGACGGCCATCATCACCCGCGCGCGCAGCCCAGTACGCCTGAGCCTCACTATAGCTAGCGGGTTGGCTTGGCGCTTGCACGCGAACCTGTTGCGGCGCGCAGCCCAAAACGAAAGGCAGACAAAGCGTGCTGAGCAAAACGGCAGCGTGCACCGCCTTTTTCGCAACGGACGAAAGTGAAACTTCTTGTCCTGCGCGGGCCCACATTTTTTTTAACATGTCTGTCTCCTTAAAAAAGATCCGCTGAAATACGTACGCCCCAACCTATCGACGCGGCCCATCATAACCCCAACCACGATGGTGCCATCCTCCATGCGGCAGCGGCCTATTCCATGGCGAGGCATGATCGCGCCAGCGCCCCCCATACCGATACCGATCATAATAGTATCCATTGTTATACCAAGGCTCTACGGGAACGACGATAACGCCCGGATCGGGAACACGCACAACGCCCGGCGCATCAACATAATAAACACATCCCGAACTCAAAGCCATGGCGCCAAGCAAAGCCGCCGAAGCAGCGAGCTGAACACCGCGCTTCCGCAAGGCTGGAGGCGTCCAGTTTGTTATAGCCCGCGCCACACGCGAAAATAAGGTTTGCATCGGTCTTTCTCCTTTAACCAGAGACCCTCAGTCTATCACAAAACGGCCTTTCTCGTCCATCTTAGCTCCTGCCATGCGCCTTAACGCACTTGGGGCCCACCCGGCTGTCCTTGAGGGCCGCCGCGATCACGCTGCAGGTCTGCAGTCGGCGCGGTCGGCTTCCCCACGTCCTTATGCTGAGGCGGGGTCTTTGGATTGTTCTGAGCAAGGGCGGGGCCACTCGTGACTGGCTGCGCCACCTGCTTCGCGGGAGCCTTGTGCTCTTGTTTCTCGCTATGGCGATCATAACGACGATCATCACGCCGATCATAACGATGATCATCGCGGCGGTCATCGCGTTGCATTTCATGACGTTCACGTTCCAAACGGTGATAGCGCTCCCATTCCGTTTCTTGATGATGATGCCAATAGAGATCGCGGTCATCACGATAGACATTATGCGGATTGGGCGCTGGCATGCCTCCGTCATGGAACACACAGCCCCAAGCATTGGCCATAAGCGGAAGGCCAACAATGACCGCAGCCACCTGCTTAAGGCCGGGACGTCGTTGCAGCAAAGCTTTGCCTGCTTGTTTTACTTTTTCAAAAAGACCGTCGCTCATAAATGCCTCCGTGGGATGAATGCCTTCAGACTTTACCACGAATCCAGGCAACCTTTCTACAAAACGAAATAGTTTCGACATAAAAAGTCTTTGTTTTAAAAAGGTTAACCGATTTTAAGCAAGAAAATGCAGGCGAAACCTATGCCGCTGCTTCTTTCTGCTGCGCTTTAGTTAAGAGAGGTAAAGTCGAAGAGCATCTTATGCAGCTCACCCATACCTTCGCCTTTTTCCGCACTGGTCAAAAAGGCCTGCGGGCGGGCGGCGGGATGTTTTTTCAAAGCTGATTCGATCTCGGCCACACGGGCTTGCACATCGCCGCCACGGATTTGATCGGCCTTGGTCAAAACAACCTGATAACTCACAGCCAATTTATCGAGAAACGCCATCTTTTCTTCATCGTGCGCTAAGATGCCGTGTCGTCCATCGATCAGCAAAAACACGCAACGCAAAAGTGGCCTTGTTTTCATGTAATGCTGAATAAATCTGTTCCAGCTCAGAATATCGGCCTTTGGCGCTTTGGCGTGGCCATAACCCGGCAAATCCGCAAACAAAAGCTGGTTTGCTAAATTGAAGAAAATAATCTGCTGCGTGCGGCCCGGCGTATTGGACGCGCGCGCGAGCCCTTTGCGGTTCATCAGCGCATTAATCAGCGACGATTTACCGACGTTCGAGCGCCCCCAAAAAGCAATTTCAGGCATACCTTCGGGCAGGGAATCAAAATGCTCAGGCTGCGCGGCCGCCAAGACGAAATCGCAAGGCTGCGCAAAAAGGCGACGGATCGCGGCGGCTTCGGGCGCATCGGTCACTTTTGGTGAAGTCCCTTCGTCTTGTGCATAATGAACCATTGCTGCGCAATGCCCAAAATGTTGCTGATCGTCCAGTAAAAGATCAGTCCCGCAGCAACCTTGGCCATCATGAAGGTAAAGAGCAGCGGCAAAAATTGAAACGCCTTGGCTTGCGCTTGATCGGCGGGTTGCGGCGACATCTTTTGTTGTAAGAACATGCTGAGGCCCATCAAAATGGGCCAAACGCCGATATGGGGAATAAAGGCCCAATCGACCATGCCAAAACCCGTCAGAATCGAGGTGGGATCGGGCGCCGACATGTCATGAACCCAGCCAAACAAAGGCGCATGACGAAGTTCAATACCGACATAGAGCACTTTGTAGAGCGCAAAGAAAATCGGGATCTGAATAAACATCGGCATACAACCCGACATCGGGCTGACCTTTTCGCGTTTATAAAGTTCCATCGTCTCCATGCTGAGCTTCTGCTTGTCGTCCTTATAGCGTTCTTGCAGCGCCTTCATCTGAGGCTGAAGCATTTTCATCTTCGCCATCGATCGTGTTGACTTCAACGAAAGCGGTAACGTGACGATCTTGAGCAAAAGAGTCAGAACAACAATCGCAATCGCCATACTGCCGAACGCCGAGTTCATCTCATCGAGGAAATACAGAAACGGCTTGGTTAGATAGTAATACCAACCAAAATCAATCGCCCGATCAAAGAGCGGCAGCTTGAGCTGCTCACCATACATGTCCAAAAGGCTCACGCGCTTGGCGCCTGCAAACAAACTCACCTTGCGTTCGCTGCTCGCGCCCGCAGCCAAGGAAATCGGCGTGCCTCGGAAATCGGTTTGGAACACACCCTGTTCAACCAATGCAGGATCGGCGGGTGGCGCATAAGAGAACGTCGCGTCAATCTTTTCATCCTGCGGCGGCAAAAGGGAAACAAGCCAATATTTATCCGTAATGCCAAGCCAACCGCCTACGCTTGTTATCGAAACCTTGCCTTCTTCGATGAGCTTTTTGTATTTCACTTCCTTGAGCGTGCCGTCCAAAACGCCAAGAGGCCCTTCGTGCAGAACGTAAGTATCCATCGTCTCCGGCTTACCGTGACGTGCGACAAGACCATAAGGATAAAGCGTCACAGTGTCCGCACCGTTATTGCGCACACGATCCGAAACTGTGAACAGGAAATGATCGTCAACCGCAACCGTGCGTTCAAAAACCAAACCCTTGCCGTTATCCCATGTCAGATGCAGCGGCTTAAGGGGCGTAAGTGTCTGCGCATCGGCTTTCCATACCGTGTCGTCGTTCGGCACTGCGATGCCCGCATCGGCGAGCCAACCAAAGCTAGCGTAATACGCCTGATGCGGCGCAGCCGATCCCGTCGGCGAAAGCAGCACGATATTCGGTGAGCCTTGTTCGACCGTCTCATGATAGTTCACAAGGCTCAAATCATCGAGCCGTGCGCCTTTTAAATTAATCGAGCCTTGCAGCTCAGGCGTATGCACCACAACGCGGGGGCCATCTTTGAGAATTTCATCGCGGGCGCGCAAGTTTTGTAAAGCAACATGCTTTTCAGGCGTGGCAATTGCAGTGGCCTGTTTTTGTAAAGCAGCTTGATGTTGCGCAAGCTCAAGCTGCGGCTTTTCATAAAAGTAATGAAAGCCGACAAGAATGGCGATCGAGAGCAAAACAGCGGCGATAAAGTTATTGTTATTGTCCATGGTCTCAAACGGTCCTTAGAAGTCAGGAAAACCGGGGCTAGAGGTATCAGGTATTGGCCCGAGGCTAAAGGCAAAAATCACGCGGCTGGCGGCTTTTTCGGCGGCACCGGATCATAACCCGAGCCCCCCCAAGGGTGACAACGACTTATCCGTTTAAAAGCAAGCCCAAGGCCACGCCAAAGCCCATGCACGCGCAAAGCTTCATCGGCATAAACGCTGCATGTCGGTTCAAACCGGCAGTGCCGCCCAAGAAACAACGAAAAACTATGCCGATAGAACCAAATCAAAAAGCGTAAGAAAGCGACCATCAGGCCGCCTCATGCCACAAAGCAAACCGGCGTAAAGCTTTTTCAAGATCTTGCCGAAGGCTTTGGTAATTCTGGTGCAGCACATCGCGACGCGCAATAAAAACAAAATCATAACCGCAAACCGCATGCGCCGCCAACACTTCATGGGCCAACGCCCGAAGCCGCCTGCGCGCACGATTGCGATCAACAGCAATGCCAATCATTTTTTTGCTAGCCGTTAGGCCCACGCGACAAAGCGTGGGCTCGCTTGCGCCAGACGAATCTGGACGCGGCGCAATCTGCAAGATGAAACTGGGCGCAACCCATTTCTTCCTGTGCGCGGCAACAGCGAGGAATTCAGATCTCTTTTTCAGAGGGACGACAACAAGAGCATGGGGCATGAACCCCCTTCACCACTTAAGCGGTCAGTTTTTGACGCCCTTGAGCCCGACGACGCGCAACAATCTTGCGGCCATTCTTGGTCGCCATACGAGCGCGATAGCCATGACGGCGCTTGCGAACCAGCTTGCTGGGTTGATAAGTACGTTTCACAGTCTTAACTCCACTAGATTCCTAAAGAAGGGGCTGTATAGGGTGTTTAAGCGCAAGAGTCAAACCTCTCTTGCAGGCTTTTTTGTTAACCAAACAAAGGGCTGCGAAGCAGAAAACTTAGCTCATCGACCATTAAGCGAGCAATTTTCTGACGTTGCGCGGCCTGCTTGAGGATGGATTCATCCTTCGCGTTGGATAAAAACCCGGTTTCGACCAGCATAGCCGGAATGTCTGGCTGACGCAGAACCGCGAAATTGGCCGAGCGCATGGGTTGCTCCAAAAGCTGCCAGCGCCGCCCCATCCCCTTGATAAAGCCTACTTTTACGCGCTGGGCTGTATTACGCGTCCGCCGCGCGGTCAAATCAAAGAGAATATTGGCGACTTCCTTGTCTTCCACATGAAAATCCTGTCCGCCGCTGATATCCACCTTGTTTTCTTTGTCGGCGAGCATGCTGGCGAACTTATCCGAAGCCTTGTCCGAAAGCGTGTAAGCCGATAGCCCTCGCGCCGTCGCATTGGGGGCGCTGTCAGCATGAACCGAAATAAAGAAATCAGCTCGCTGTGCCCGCCCCATCTGCGCCCGCGCACCAAGCGAAAGAAACACGTCTTGCTCACGCGTCAGCTTAGCTTCAACACCGCGCACGCCCGAAAAGGCATCGGCCATGCGCAAGGCAATATCGAGCACAACGTCTTTTTCCTTGGTTCCCGAAAGACCGATAGCGCCGGGATCATGCCCACCATGACCGGGATCAATGAGCAAAAGACGTGGGGCGCTAGGTTTACGCTCAGGCGGAAGAGCGGAACCCTTGGCTATGGTCGGCTCAAGCCAGTGTGTGTTTTTTGTCGTCGCGGCCAAAAGGCGCGTGGGCAATAACAGAGAGACGGAAAGCAACGGCACGACAAGCCCAAGCCGCAAAAACGTGCGGCGGGTTTCATCCACGGGGCCGGAAAGGGATGGAGAATGAGGCTTATCCTCTTCTTTCATCAGTGTGCACTGTCCTTGCTGGTCATAAAAACGAATCGGCGGATGATTTTACCCGAAAGAACGAATCGGAGCTAATCAAAAGCGTGGGAAAAGACGTTATAAGCCCGAAAAACCTAGCGATTTCAGAATTTCTTTTTGAAAGGCCTCTTGCGAGGTTGGCGCAGTTTCATAAACATCCGCCGCATAACCCTGATCGCAAACAGAAAGCTGACCAAACGTGACGCTGCGCTCATCAACATTCACCGCAAGCTTAACAGGGCGAAACGCATCAGGTGCCAAAGCCGCCATCAAAACACTTGGATCATGAAAGCGGAAAAGCGGCTCCGGCGCAAAGAAACGACAATAAGCGATCATCAGCTCACGCGCCCAGCTCGAAATGATATCATGCGGTATGAGCGCTTCGATCTCATCAAGCGCGATTGTAATGGGCCAACTCGCATTCAGCGGCAAAAACCGCATCGGCACGCCACAAGTGAGCGCATCGCGCACAGCAAACGGATCGCAAGCCACATTAAAATCGGGCGTCGGATCACGCGACCAAAGCGGATCAAACTTGCCGCCCATCATGGTGACTTGCGCAATAACGGTCGAGATTTGCGCGCCAAGCACATGCGCAAACGAAGCAAAGTTCGTCGCTGGGCCAATAATAAAATACTCAAGCGGCCCATGAAGCCGCGCCAACGTCACAAGCCGCGAAACATTTTCATCCACACTCACCGCATCGGCAAGCGCACGCGAAGAGGCTGGCAGGACAACATCGCACAGCCCGTTTCCCGCCTTGGCTTGGCGATCTTTAATCATAGTTTGATAAAGTCGATGCTCGCGTGACGGCCCAGCAGCACCGACCAAGAGCGGCAGCTCATCCGCCCCAGCTAGAGCCAAAACGCGCGCGGTGTTATCCGCCACTTTCGCTAAATTGGAATTGCCATAAGACGCCACCGCGCCAACAAGCGGCAACCCGCGCTGCCGCGCGACCCAAAACGTCAACGCATCATCGCGGCCTGTATCGCAATCAATGACGAAAGAACGCATGACCGTTCCTTTCAAATCAACCCCATGGGTCGATTGAATCACATCGCGTTTCTAAAAGAAAGGACAGAAAAAGAATTAGCCGCGTGGGATAGCCTGAAAAATGGAACGGGATGAAACGCGATTTCTAAACGGCGTACGTCCAACGATGGCAAGCAAATCATGGAACGACTGCACACTCTCTTCCGGTTGCCCAGGGAGAACGACGTCGAGAAGCCCGCCCCCTGTACGCTCTTTATACGCCTGATTGGAAGCCATAAGCCCCGTACCGACGCTCACGAAAAGGCGACGGTCTGCAGGCACCAAAGCCGCAACGGCTTTCATCATATCAAAATCAGGACCAGAATCCCCAGCGACAACAATAAACGGTGAGGTATGAGACTGCGAGAACTGCTGAACAAGCTTGGTCGCGGCGATCCCTTTATCCATGCCCTTGGGTTTGATATCGATATAGCCCTGCGTTTGCAAACCGACCCCAGGAACCATCGTCTCAAGAACTTTGGAGGAATAAATAAGATTCTGCGCGATCTCAGCAGAAATTTCACCGCAAACATCTTTCGATGCTTTTTCAAACGCAGTGTATCTCTTAGACCCTCGATCCCCATCGAACTGAAAAACGACCGCGCCGCAAAGCTCGCGGCGTTTGTCGAGAATCTCGGGAAACTCTGTTTTTAATGAACCAACAATCCCATGAATACCCTGAACCATTGCGCGAATGGATCGGCCATTATAGCCGGGAATAGGAATAATCAGCGGCTCAGCGACATGCAAAAGATCAGTTTGCACAACATGGCCTGAGTTGCTGGCCAAAAGAGCTTTGGGCAAAACACCATAAGCCGACAAATAAGAAAGGGCCGTACGCTGACCACGCGCCGTCACGACGGAAAAACGGCCAATATTCGAGCACAAAGCCTGCAGGCCTTCATGTTGCGCCTTTGTCAACGGCGCACGATCAAAGAAAGCTCTGTCCTTGCTCGCTAAGGTCAAATCATAATCGGCCATAACGTAAATATCGGACGGCGAAAGACTTTGGATCTTAGGAAGAATTTGATCTAAGCCCTGAAGAGGGAAAAGGGGAGAAGACATTTTTGATTGCCTAAAAATTGATGAGCTTACGCACAAGATCCAGTCAGATATAAAGGCTTCAACTGTCCATAAAGCTTACCATAAATCTCTCCCTTAGGGGAAAGGTAGTTTATTAGTTTCATGTCTGGTTCAACGATTTCTATGACTTCCGGCCGCAAAAGAACATCACTTAAAGCCTCACCTGTCGCCGCAAGCCGAGCCAACCGGGCCGCGCCAAAAGAAGGCCCCTGATCGCCATCCTTAACGTAAACAACGCGCCGGTTAAGCGCGCTCGCGATCACACCACCCCAAAGTTTGTTCCGTGCGCCACCGCCGATAAGCATAAGGTTATCGGCCTTGGTTCCAGCCGCTTCAAGGGCGAGCTGACAATCCAAAAAGGCAAACGCGACACCTTCCAAAATGGCCTGGACCAAATCAGCGCGCGATGTTTCATGCGTCAAACCAAAAAAACCGCCTGTCGCCGAAGGATCGTTATGCGGCGTGCGCTCACCCGAAAGATAAGGCAGGAAGATTGTTCTGTTCTTAAAATTGAAATTCTCTTGCGTCACAAGATCAGCCAATTGCTGATCGCTCTCTGCGCCAAGAAACTGCGTTGCCGTTTTAATGCAGCTCGCAGCGCTCAAAATCACACCCATTTGATGCCAAGCCTGTGGCACAGCATGACAAAAAGCATGAACGGTTTTCTCAGGGCATGCGCGGAACCTATTGGTGCCTGCAAAATAAACACCCGATGTTCCAAGCGAGATAAAAGCATCGCCATCTTGAACAACGCCGACACCAACGGCACCAGCTGCATTATCGCCGCCGCCGCCCGCGCAAACAACGCGCTCTTTCATGCCCCAACGTTCAGCAAAGACTGGTTTGAGAATACCCGCAACATCCGTCCCTTCGCACAAAGGCGGCATATGATCGATGGTCAGTCCGCAGGCAGCCAGCATTTCAGGTGACCAGCGCCGCTGCGCAACATCAAGCCAAAGCGTTCCTGCCGCATCGGACAGTTCCGCCATCAGCTCACCCGTCAGAATGAAACGAACATAATCTTTAGGAAGAACAACTTTGTGGACACGAGCAAAGCGTTCCGGTTCATGTCGCTGCATCCAAAGCAGCTTCGGCGCCGTAAACCCGGGCATAGCAATGTTGCCCGTAATTTGACGAGCCGTTGGAACCTTCGCCTCGATCAGACGGCATTCTTCTTCGCAACGACCATCATTCCACAAAATGGCCGGACGAATAACCTTGAGCTCTTTATCTAAGGTAACGGCGCCATGCATTTGGCCCGCAAGACCAATGCCACGAACAGAAGCCATGGCTTCTGGATTTCGCTTGGCTAAAGCGTCAAGCGCCGCAAGCGTCGCTTGCACCCAAGCTTCGGGATCTTGTTCGGAATAAAGCGGGGCTGGACGAGAAACAGTAAGGGGAATGGTTTCGCTGTCTAAAAGAAGGCTTTTGCCATCACCGAGAATAGCCTTAACGCCCGACGTTCCAACATCGACCCCAATAAACATCTCGATTCCCCCAGCTTCATAAAACAAAAGCGCGTCCGCCCGCACGCCGCCGGAACATGAGCATAAACGACATCATTTCGCAAAGGATTCGTTTCTTTTAGTTCTTAAAAGCAGAAAGAGATTCAAACAGAGATTCCATTGATTTCAAGGCCTTTTCATAGGCAGCGTCCTGAGGGGACTCTGTTGCGAAAAAAGTATCTTGTTCCAAGGCGAAAACAACAGATGGGTAATACACGCGGGCAGCGATTTGGCTGGAGGCGCGAAAAACGCGACCCGCAGGAACACCTTCAACGGCGGCAAGCGCCTGCGCGATAAGCGGATGGGAAGCTAAACGTTTGGCAACAAGGGAATGGGTCTGTTCTGACATGCATAAAATCCTAAATCTTAAAAATGGCTTTAAAAAGGAAACGCAACTGATTATGGCTTCGGGTTATACAAGTAAACTTTGAAAATAAAAACCACAAAAGCCCTCGTTAACGCTTTAAGAATCTTATTCTTGTAGACTACCTTTCCTCAGGCCGTTTTTCTTTTCCGTTAACCATGGTTTTGGCTCTTGGCTCGTTTCTTTTTATGCTTCTGCCTTTTTCTGCTCGCCAGCTCTGGCGCATTGGCGTTAGACGCGAGCGAATGCCCGGCCTTTACGCTACCTGTTATCACCCTTACGCCGCTGAAGTCCGATCCTAAGCTTGACCGCACGCGCTCGCTGGCCTCGCTGGAATTGATGGCACGCGCCCATGCCGAAAATTTCAGCAGCACAGGTCATGAATCGCCCGTAGGGTTAACGGCGGCAAGTTTGACGGTGGATGCAACTTACAAAATCATGATTCAACAATTACCGGCTAGCTCGCTTTACTGCGCCCAAATTTCCAACTTGAATCTGCGCTTCGGTTTTGATGATACCGTCATTTACATGGCGCGAGAGATATCAGCTAACTCTTGCGGATTTAAAACCGTTCTGGCCCATGAAATGCGCCATGTCATGGTCGATGAAGCCTTTGTTGATGCGCAAGCCTTTCCGCTTTCAAAAGACTTTGACAACGCTATCCAGCAAATTGGCATCATCCAAAGGGATTCACCGGAAGAAGCGAAGCAAGAAATCCAAGAAGCCATGGATCACTTCATCAAGCAAACAGGACAAACGCTTAGCGTTGTCCGCAAACGTGAGCAGGCTAAGATCGACACCAAAGATGAATATGCGCGGATCAGCCATACCTGCAACGGCGAACTTGGCGACCTGATCGCTTTGTATAAACCGAGGTAAGCGCGGCCTTATGCGTCGATGAGCAGGCCTTCTTTATTCGCTTCTTTTTTGATGTTGGCTTGCAGTTTTTCAAACGCCCGCGCTTCGATCTGCCGAATGCGTTCGCGGCTCACACCAAATTTCTGGGAAAGATCTTCCAACGTCGCTACCGGATCATTCAACCGCCGCGCCATGATAATTTCACGCTCGCGCGGCTCAAGCCCCAACATGGCCTGCGCCAAAAGGCGCTGACGATGCGCCGTTTCCTCGGCGACGCCGAGTTTATGTTCTTGGCTTTCGGTTTCGTCGGCCAGCCAATCTTGCCATTCGCCACCGCCCTCGCCATCTTGACTCATCGGCGCGTTGAGCGAGCGGTCGCCGCCCAGCATGCGGCCATTCATTGAAACAACTTCAGCTTCCGTCACGGCCAGCGTATCGGCGATGTGCGTCACCTGTTCGGGCGATAAATCACCATCGTCAATGGCGCGCATATCGCGCTTCAGCCGCCGCAGATTGAAAAACAGACGCTTTTGCGCCGCCGTCGTCCCGATTTTCACGAG
>Ga0209467_1002650_pt1 | contig 12541 bp, 18 predicted proteins | sample Higcelwee11metaG_FD_187175 | JGI IMG/M metagenome (GOLD analysis project Ga0209467, IMG submission 187175) | Freshwater pond sediment microbial communities from the University of Edinburgh, under environmental carbon perturbations - High... | ecosystem: Environmental > Aquatic > Freshwater >...
TCCAGCTTGAGCGAATGCTGCGCTCAACGATTCATCGGTTGTAGTCCATGCGAGACCACCGACGTATAATTTTTTTGCCATTCTTTATACCAAACTACTAAATTGCAGTGATTTAAAACCACTACAAGCTATATTCTACTTCTTTTTCCTAAAAAAACTAGTCACATAAGATAATTAGTGGTAAATTTAACTATGAAAACAAAAATTAATTTTACTAACTTAGGTATTTCCATCGCTATTCCTCTCGTAATTGGCTTTCTTGGTAGCATCGCCACTGTTTCTTCAGTTAAATCTTGGTATGTCACTACTCTGATTAAACCTGAGTTTAATCCGCCAGCTTGGATTTTTGGTCCGGTTTGGACTTTTTTATTCGTATTAATGGGAATTTCTCTTTACCTTGCTCATTCTAAAAAAATTAGCCTCAAATGGTTTTGGATTCAATTACTTTTAAATTTAGCTTGGTCATTTATATTTTTCGGTTTAAAAATGCCTTTACTGGCTTTTATTGAAATTATTATCTTGTGGATTGCCATTTTAATGAATATCAAATCTTTTTGGCCAAAATCAAAAGCCGCTGCTGTTTTGCTTTTCCCTTATCTTTTCTGGGTAAGTTTCGCTTCATTTCTCAATTTCACCATCACCAGACTAAACTAGGATTTGCTACAATAGCCTCATGCTTAGTCCAACCGATTTTTCTTATAATTTACCTGAAAATCTAATTGCCAATAAGCCCGAAAAAAAACGGGACCATTGCCGTCTTCTATCTTTAAACAAAAATAATGGTCAGATTGATCATCTTAGTTTTTTTGATCTAATCAATCTTCTTGGTTCCAATGATGTTTTGATTTTAAATCAAAGTAAAGTTTTTCCTGCTCGTTTGTTTGGTCAAAAATCAACTGGTGGTAAGTTTGAAATTCTTTTACTTCGTCAATTAGATTCTGTTTCTTGGTTAGCCATTTCTAAACCTCGACTCGTCGTTGATCAAGTTTTAACTTTTGGTCACGATCTGTCTGGTAAAGTTACCAAAAGTAATAAAGATAATGGTCAAATTGAAATTGAATTTAATCAAAAACATCAACAATTTCTTCAAACTCTCGATTTAATTGGCCACACCCCACTTCCTCCTTATATCAATAGTCATGAAACCGAAAAAGAAGTCAGAAAAGAATATCAAACTGTTTATGCTAAAGAGCTCGGTTCAGCCGCCGCTCCTACTGCTGGTCTTCATTTTACTAAAAAATTATTAGCCGATTTAAAGAAGAAGGGAGTTCAAATTGAATATGTCACTCTTCATGTTGGTTTGGGGACTTTTCAAAACCTTCGTCCCGAAAATATTGCTACCAAAACTCTCCACCAAGAATTTTATGAAATTGATAATGACACTGCCACTCGTTTAAATTTAGCCAAACAACAAGGCAAACGCATCATTGCCGTCGGCACCACTTCAGTTCGAACTCTGGAATCAGCAGCCACATTAATTAATAACAAAAATATTCGAAGTTGTGATTTTTTTGCGAGTTTGAACGCCCCGCATTCACTTGAGCAAAAAAAGTACAACAAGAAAAATTTTGAAATAACTCCAGGTAAAAGTTCGACTCAAATTTTTATTTACCCTCCTTACGAATTTAAATTCGTCGATGCTTTAATTACCAATTTTCATCTTCCCGAATCTAGTCTTTTAATGTTAGTTTCCGCTTTTACCACCAAAGAACTTATTTTAAATGCCTATCAACAAGCTATTGAAAATGAATATCGTTTCTTCAGTTTTGGTGATGCTATGTTCATTTATTAATCGTTGTATAATTAACATATGAAAAAAATAGACATCAAAAAACTAAAAGTTAAAGATCTTAATTCTCTCCGAGAACAGGGGACTAAACCATTCAAAGGTTTTGTCGAATTTATTCAATCCCAAGGTGTCGTTGGTCTCGCGGTTGGTTTCATTATGGGTGGATCAATTACTAAGCTTATTACCGCTTTTGTTAACAATATTATCAATCCATTGGTTGGAATTTTAGTTAGTCGAGCTGGTGATTTAAGTTCTAACTATCTTTCTGTTGCTGGTGCCAAAGTTATGTGGGGTAGTTTTGTTAGCAGTTTCATTGATTTTATTATTATTGCTTTTGTAGTTTATTTTGGGGTTAAGCTTCTTGGACTCGACAAACTAGACAAGAAAAAGTAAACTTTTATTTCATGATTAATGAAATAATCTTTGATATCGAAACTAAAAAATTGTTTCAAGATATCACTACCAATAATCCTTTCGATTTAGAAGTTTCCATTGTTTCTCTATATAAACGTCAATTGGACGATAATTTTAATGAAATTAGTGGTGAAATTTTAAGTTTTTGGGAATCAGATTTTGATAAAATGTGGCCACTTTTTGTTAACATGGATCGTATTATTGGTTTTAATTCTCTATTCTTTGATGTTCCCGCTCTTGCTCCTCTTTGTTCCTATAATTTCAAAAATTTAAATCATTTTGATATTCTAGCCAAAGTTAAAGAATCTCTCGGTTTTCGTTTAAGTTTAGATTCTATTGCCAAAGAAACCTTAGGTACTGGAAAAATAGATGTTGGCACTAATGCTGTTTTATATTGGAACGAGGGGACTGAGGAAAGTTTAGCCAAGCTAAAACATTATTGTGAAGCCGATGTCTTAATTACCAAAGATGTTTACGATTATGGTCTTAAACATAAACAATTAAAATACAAAGATAAATGGAATACTCCTCGAATTATTGAAGTTGATTTTTCTTACCCAAAATCAGAAACCTCTCCCCAAATTAGTCTGTTTTAATTAAATTTATCAAATCTTTTCAAAATATTATTTACTCTTGTTAAAGTTATTTTTTTTTCAGTTCCTTCTTCAATTTCGTTTTTGTATCTTTCCTGTCTTCTGCAAATTTCTTCTCTACATGCAATTTTTATTAAATCCATATCTTTAATACCTTTCTCTATTACGTTTACTCCCCAGTCTAAAGGAGATTTTAATTCCGAAAGCGGACCTTTATAATTTAGTTCTTTTAATAACCTTTTCAATAAAAGGAAATTTTCAATATCTTTATTATAGTTTGTTCCGCCTTTAATTTCTTTTGTTTTATTTTTTAAATCAGCAGTTGCTGCTTCAAAAGCTAAATTTAATGGATGTTCAGTTCCTAAAGTAAAAACAGGAAATGTTTCAAATTTAATAAAATTTGGATTAATTCCAGATTTTATTGCTAAATATATTTCGGACAAAATTAGCCCAAATTTTCCACTTCCACCACCAGGACTGATCACCACTAAATTTTCTTTTTTAGTAATTCGATCATTTTTAATAAAAACTAAATCCGGGTCTTTTATACTTTTAATATCAGGATAGTTCCCAATTTCAAAATTAATTTTCATTGAGATTCCATTTTTCTCTAATTTTTTTCTAAATTGATTAATTTCTTCTTTAATAATTTTATTATTATCAAGAGGTACACAAGTTAACACGACTTCAGATATATGAAATCCTTTACTATTGCTTTCTAGAACTAGTCTAACCACTTCATCGTCATATCTTAAGCCAGAGTCTCCTCGAACTCTTCCTTTTAAGGTTCTTCCATATGGAAAACTTAAAATATCTCTAGCATTAAGAGCAATAACTATTTTTGCTATTTTTTCCAATTTATTTAATAGTTTAGCTTTTAAATCAGGGTCATAACCAGGCAAAACTCTAGCTGCATGATTGTCTCCAAAAGGCTTTCCTCCAAATTCAAAAAATGTCAAACCATTACACTCTTTCTGTTTTTTATCAAAAGCTTCAAATTGTTGTTCTAAATATAAATCATTATCAAAAGCAGATTTATTCATTTTGTTTTATATAATCACTAATAATATTAGTAATTTCATCAGGATTTTTATTTGTAGTATCAATTTCTAAAAAGTCATTTAAATTGCTTTTCAAATAATTTTCAATATAATTGGCTCTTTTTAAGTCGAAATCATTAAGAGTATTTTCTTTTCGATTTTTAAGTCTATTTAAACGAGTATCTTTTTTAGCCGTAAGTAAAATGGAATAATCTGGAATTAAAAATGGAATTTTTGTCTTTATATCATCAACAAAATCTAAACCTCTATAAGAAAAATCAGCAAAAATATCTAAAAACCATCTGCTTTTAATTATGGTTTTACCCACATTTTTAAGATTTCTTATGGATTCGCCTTGAACAGTATTAGATCCTAAATAATAAAAAAATTGGGAAAGGTCAGAACCTCGAGATGTAATTTCTGTTTTTGACAACAAATAAGGATTGTTTAATTTATTTTTTTTAAATTCGTCAAAATTAATACCAGAAAATTTATTTTGTAATTTTTCAACAATAGTTGTTTTACCTACACCATCTAAACCATAAACAACTAAAAAAAATCCATCTCCTTTAGGCATTATTTTTTTACTGCTTCCATAAATGCCAAGAATAATGGATGTGGTGTTAATGGTCTAGCAATATATTCTGGGTGGAATTGTGTTGCCACAAAAAATGGATGATTATTTAATTCAATTGCTTCCACTAATTTTCCATCTGGTGATGTTCCACAAATTATCAATCCAGATTTTTCTAATTGTTCTCGATATTCTGAATTAACCTCATATCGGTGTCGGTGTCTTTCACATATTACATCTCCAATTTTTTCACCTTTTAATTCATTAGCATCATTCCATGGTGCTTTTTCATCACTTCCAAATTTTTTATAAGCTTCAGCTAATTTTGTTTTTGGTGTTAATTTGCATGGCCAAGATCCAAGTCTAATAGTTCCACCATATTGTTTTTTCTTTAAATATTCCAATTGGTCAGGCATAATGTGAACCACTGGATGTTTTGTATCTTTATTAACTTCTACAGAATTTGCATCTTTTAATCCAACTACGTTTCTAGCAAATTCAATTACTGCCATTTGCATTCCAAAACACAACCCTAAAAATGGAATTTTCTTTTCTCTGGCTTGTTTTATTGATAGAATTTTTCCTTCTGCACCACGACTGCCCCAACCTTGTGGTATTACTATTCCATCAAACTCATCTAATTTAATTTCATTTTTTTCTACTTCTTCACTACTTATCCATGATAATTCAGGATTTACTCCAACTGTCCAAGCTGCTTGTTTAATTGCTTCAATCACTGAAATATAGGAATCAGTTAGTTTATAATCACCAGTGGTAAAATACTTTCCAACCATAGCAATTTTAACCGATTTTTTAGCATTCTTTTTATGCTCAACAAACTTATTCCACTTATCTAAATAACCATTTTCTGGTTTTAATTTTAAACTTAACTTTTTTAAAATCTTTTCATCAAATTTTTGCTCTTTAAAATGTTCTGGAAGTTGATAAACACTTTCCACATCAGGATTACCGATAATATCAGTTTCATTTAAATTACAGAATACTCCCAACTTTTCTTTTCTTTTTTCATCAATTTCTTTTTCACTTCTAGCTACTAAGAAATCTGGTTGGATACCCATAGCATTCAATAAATGAGTTGACTGTTGTGCTGGTTTACTTTTTAATTCACCGATGTTTTTCAAAAATGGTAGGTAACTGACATGGATTTGAATTACATCTTTTGGTTGTTTCAATCTTAAGATTCTACTTGCTTCAAAAAACAAACCATTTTGGTATTCACCAACAGTTCCACCTAGCTCAATAATTACGATATCTGATTTATTATTTTTTCCTGCAGTTTTAATTCTATTAATAATTTCATCAGTTACATGAGGAATAGCTTCAACATCTTCACCATCATAACCAAACGATCTTTCTCTATCTATAACTGCTTTATACACTTGACCAGTAGTAATATAGTTTGATTTATTTAATGATTCACCTATAAATCTTTCATAATTACCCAAATCTTGATCAGTTTCCATTCCATCATTAGTTACAAAAACTTCACCATGTTCTTGTGGTCTAATAGTTCCAGCATCGACATTTAAATACATGTCAATTTTAATATTAGTGACTCGATAGCCTCTGTTTTTTAAAATTAATCCTATTGTTGCGGCAGTAATTCCTTTACCTAAACCAGAAACCACTCCACCAGATACAAAAATATATTTCATGGTACGATTATAAATAAATTTAAATCAAATTAAATACATTTCTTTTTTTCAAGTTTAATGGTTTAATCAAACTAGACCCCCATTTTTTAAGATTAATTTCCTTTTGTAAAATAGTACAACGCCTTTCGTTTAATATTAATTTTTATAGTAGAATTAAATAATGATATCTCAAGTTATTTGTATTACTGGTGGAGCCAACGGTCTCGGTCGTCAATTGGCGGCTTATTTTTCTCTGACTGCTAAAGTAATCATTCTTGATATTGATGCTAAAACTTTACCTCAAGTTGCCGATAAATTTGGTTGTGATTTTCAAGTCTGTGATGTCACCGATTCTGATTCTATAGATAAAGCCATTAAAAACATTATCAAAAAATATCATCAAATTGATTGTTTTATTAATAATGCTGGCATCTATATTGACGGCGAAATCGAATCAAATAATCCTGACAAAATAAAAAAAGTTTTTGAAGTTAATAGCATCGGGCCAATTTTAACTAGCCAAGCCATTGTTCCTTATTTAAAAAAACAAAAATCGGGGACTATTATTAATATTAACTCCACTGCTGGTCTTCATCCTAAAGCTTTTAACTCGGTTTATCATTCTTCCAAATGGGCTTTAACTGGTTTTACCGAATCTCTTCAAGCCGAATTGGCTACTTTTAAAATTAAAGTTGTCGATATTCGTCCGGGAGTAATGAATACTAATTTCACCAAAGGTACCAATACTGATCTTTCTCGTTCTCTCGATCCTCACTATGTAGTTAAGGCGATTGATTTCGTTTTAGCTCTGCCTCCAGAAGTCACGATTTCCGAATTGACCATCAAGCATCTTTAGACTATACTGGGATATTAACCAAATAAAACCCGAATGCTTTCTCAACCACTAGCCTCTCTACTTCGCCCTAAAAACCTTGACGATTACGTTGGTCAAAGTCATTTAGTCGGTCCTCAAAAACCACTCCGTTTAGCTATCGAAAATCATCAAGTTTTTTCCATGATTTTTTGGGGTCCTCCAGGGGTAGGTAAAACTACTTTGGCCAGAATTATTGCCGCTGAAGCTCAAGCTAATATCTATGAATTATCAGCTGTTTCCGCCAGTAAAGACGATATTAAAAAAATTATTGCTAGTTCTAGACCACTCGAAAAAACTATTTTATTTTTAGATGAAATTCATCGTTTCAACAAAGCTCAACAAGATTTTTTACTTCCTTCAGTTGAATCAGGAGCTTTAATTTTAATTGGAGCCACCACTGAAAATCCATCTTTTGAAGTTATTTCGCCACTTCTTTCTCGTTGCCGAGTTTTTGTTTTAAAAGAATTATCCAATGAAGAAATAGGTGAAATTATTACCCGAGCCACCAAAAAATTGGAAACTAAAATTTCTAAAGATGCTCGTGAATGGCTCATTCAATTGGCCAACGGTGATGCTCGTCAATGTATTACTATGCTCGATAATGCTTACACTTTGTATGGCAATTTAAAACTAGAAAGTCTTAAACAGGCCCTTCAAAACACTTTTCTTCGCTTCGACAAAAAAGGGGAGGAGCACTACAACACCATTTCCGCTTTTATTAAATCGATGCGGGCCAGTAATGTTGATGCTTCAATTTATTATCTAGCCAGAATGATTGCTGCCGGCGAAGATCCAAAATTTATTGCTCGTCGTATGGTTGTTTTTGCTTCTGAAGATATTGGTATTGCCAATTCTTCGGCTTTAATGTTGGCCAATCAAGTTTTCGATGCTGTCACTAAAATTGGTTATCCAGAATGTCGAATTAATCTTGCTCATGGAGTTGTTTATTTAGCCAAGTCTCCTAAAAATAAATCGGCTTACAATGCCGTCAATGCTGCTTTAGCCGAAATTGAACACAGTGGTAATCTTCCAATCCCGCTTAATCTCCGCAATGCTACCACCAAATTAATGGATGAAATTGGTTATGGTCAAGGTTATGAAATGTATTCCAAGGAAGATTTATTACCAGACAAATTAAAAGGTAAAAAATTTTTTATTGAACCAAAAAAATAAATAGATATGCTATCAAAAGGTTCTAAACCATTAATTGAACGAAAAAATAAAAAAGAGATACTTATTGGTATTAAAAGACGTTTAAATGAAGAAATTGGAGTGATTATAGAATTAATATCGAAATATAATCTAGATAATTTTCATACAAAAGGATCAATAGGGTATTGGAATGAGTTTCGTTTATTATTTCCTATAATTGAAACTATCTCAAAAATTTGTAATATTGATCGACAAAAACTCATAAAAGAAGAACTTAATATAGAAGTTCCGACAATATTTTGGAATGCTTATAGAAATTCTCTTATGCATAATGATTGGCCATATATTTCAAAATTAAAAGACAGAATAATTCCATGGGGAGTAACACTTGATGGTGGAGACCATTATATTAGTAAAGAAGATATGATAATTGATCCGGGTGTTTTATATAGAAGTATTGATAAATTTTTAGAAAAAATAATTAATGAAACAGATAACAATGAAATTATTAAAATAGATATTGGAATAGAATATTTTCCAGATGGTTTGAAAGATAAAAGAGGAAAAATAATAAAACCAAGTCAAGAAATAATAAAAGAATTTAATTTTTTAGAAGAAAAAAATGACTGAGAAAATATTTTTTGAAAAAAATTTAATTAAATAAATGTATTTTGTTTATATTATTCAGTGTAATGATCAAACTCTTTACACTGGCATTACCACCGATTTGGATCGCCGAATTAAAGAACATAACAGTTCCAAATTAGGAGCCCAATATACCAAAGTTCGTCGTCCTGTAAAATTAGTTTATTCAAAGGATTTTATTAATCGTTCCGAGGCTTCGAAAGAAGAATCTCGAATTAAAAAATTATCTCGTCTCGAAAAAATTAATTTATTAAATTTATGAATCAAAAACCAGGTGAATTTTCCAGAAGAGTTGTTGAATTAGCCCTCAGTATTCCCGAAGGCCGCGTCACTACTTATGGTCTGTTAGCTGTCGCTGCCGGCGGTCATCCTATTTTGGCTCAAATGATTACCCATATTTTAGGCAAGTCAGATCAGGTCGATAAAATTCCTTTTCATCGAATTGTTTATTCCAGTGGCAAAATATGGTTTGATCCAGAGCATAATAAATGGCGCGACCAACTTTATAAACAAGAGGGAATTGAAGTTGATAAAAATAATAAAATAATTAATTTTGAAAAAATTATTTATACATTTTAAGTTGATTGAAAGAAAATTACTTTATAAATTGTATTTATATTAGTAACTAATAATGATTGATCTAAAAGATTGTACTAAGGAAGATAAAGAACTTGTCGCATTATCTCTAACAGATAGTCAGTTTTTTTATTGTTTAATGAAACGTTATGAAGAAAAATTAATTAATTATGTTGGTCGTTTCACTTATTTACCAACTGAAGATATTGCCGATATTGTCCAAGAATCATTTATTAAAGCTTATCAACATTTAAACGATTGTGATTGTAATTTAAAATTTAGTAGTTGGCTTTATCGGATTGTTCATAATCAATCAATTAATTTTATTAAAAAACATAAACTGTCATTAAAAATCGATATAAATGAAAATGATGACGAATTTATGGATTGGTTAGTTGCTGATACTAATATTGAAAAAGAAACTATTACTAAATATTTTAATGAGGATATTAAAACCATTTTAGAAAAATTAAAACCAGACTATAAAGAAGTTCTAATTTTGAAATTTTTTGAAGACAAAGACTATCAAGAAATTAGTGATATTTTACAAAAACCAATGGGAACTGTCGCCACTTTACTTTCCAGAGCTAAAATACAATTTAAAAAAATCTATGAAAAAACAAATAAAAATTAGTGACAAAGCTTTAAAGCTTATTAATCAAAATCTAATTAAACCTATTCCAAAATGGGAATTTGTAGTTAAAAATTGGGGGTTATGGTCTGGATCTATTATCTCTTTAATCATCTTAATTATTGGTATTGGTATTACTTGGTTTGGTTTAGTTGATAATATTATTGTTCCTTATCTTTGGATTTTTATCGCTATTATTTTTTCATTTTTCTCTTATTTATTTTTCGAAAAAACTAAAAAAGCCTATCATTATAAAAAATGGCAAATAATAATTTTCATTATTACTGTCGGATTAATAATTGGGGGAATCTTATTTAAAACCGGAATCGCCAATTCAATTGATAAACAATTAGAAAAGAAATCAATTTATTATCGTCAAATTGTTCCAATTAAAGTTCAAACTTGGACTAATCCAGAGGCTGGTTATTTATCTGGAACAATTACTGAAATTATTGATGATAATAATTTTAAAATTAAAGATTTTGATGGAAAAACTTGGACAATTAATAGTCAAAATGCCCTAATTAAAGGTCGAATTCAGATAGAAAATGGTCAAGAAATTAAACTTCTTGGAACTCAAAAAGATAATAATAATTTTACTGTCAAAGAAGTTCGTCCTTGGAGTGGTCAAAACAAGATGAAAGAAAACTGAGTTTTTCTTTGTATTAATAATAGACTGCGCAAGTCTTTTATTAATAATTTAAAAAGAATATGAAAACTAAAATAATTTTAGGGATTGCTGCTTTAGCTTTAAGCTTAGTTGCTATTAAATCTCTTACCCCAGTTTTTGCTTACAAAGGTGACCCAACTGTGAAAGGTCCAAACTATACCGAAGAAAGACATGAAACTAACGTTAATGCTTTTCAAAACGGTGATTACAAATCTTGGTTTGCTAATATGCAGGGTCGAGGAGTTACCAGATTCGTCAACGAATCTAACTTCAAAGAATTTGCCGCTGCTCAATTAGCTGCTCAAAAAGGTGATACCACTTTATTGAATGCTTTCAGAGCTAAATATGGCATGGGTCAAGGTCACGGAAATGGTAATGGTACAGGAATGCACCAAAACCAATAATTAAAAAATAATTTTTAATACCCCCTGATTGGGGGTATTTTTTTTATTTATTGAATAAATTTATCAACCAACCAAACATTCCATTAATATCACTTTCTTTATTAATTTTATTTTGTAATGCCATATTTTGATTACTCATCAAATCAATAGTTTCTTGAAGTTGTTGTAAATCACTATTATTTTTAGTTTCTAATTTCAATTGTTCTAATTGTTTAATCATCAAAGAATTTTGCTCCATTTTTTGTTTCATGGATTTAATTATTTTTTTATCTGAACCAATTAATGTTTTTGTTAATTTTGATCTAGAATTTAATTTTTTGATATCAGCCTTAACTTCATCTTGTAATTTAGTTTGGCTTTGAGCAAACTCACTAACTTTTTCACCAATACCACCTTTAATTCCAGTAGTTTTTCTTTCTTCAATTAATTGATGAACATAATCAGATACTTTTTGAACGCTTTCATCAACAACTTGATTTAATTGTTCACTTTCTTGAGTTTTAACACTTAATTGTGATTCTTTACCTTGGTTTTTTGTTTGAACTTCATTTTCATTTTTCACTTGATTATCAGTTGGTGATATGGTTGGTTTTTTAGTTGGAGAAGCGGTTATTGTTGTCACTTGATTAACTTGATTATTTCCAGTTTGGCTACCTGTAGTAGCGTTTGAAGTGGCTTGTCCTTGTTGACCTTGAGCATCAGTTGAACCTTTGGCTAAGACAGGAGTAATGGCCAATAAAAACAAAAACGATAATAAAATATATTTTTTCATTTATTTATTTAATTTATAACTAAATTAAGTATAACAGCTATGAGTGTAAATATCTTATTGACACCCCATAGGGGTGTATTGTAATATGTTTGTATGAAGTCAATTCAACAACGGTTAAATAATATCAACGGACAAATCAATGGTATTAAAAAAATGGTTGATAACAAAGCCGACTGTGTTCAATTATTAACTCAATTAAAAGCTGCTAAGTCAGCCATCAATAGTGTTATGGATTCTGTTGTTGAAGATCAATTTGACACTTGTATTAAATCCTTAAAAGAAAACGATAAAAAATTATTAATTAAAATTAAAAACTATGTCAAAACCAATTAATGTTGTCGGTCAACAAAATTTTAAAGAAGAAGTTTTAGATTCAAAATTACCAGTTCTAGTCGATTTTTGGGCACCTTGGTGCGGTCCTTGTCAAATGATGGCTCCAGTTTTAGAAGCTTTATCCAAAAATTTTGAAGGAAAATTAAAGATCGTCAAAATTGATACTGACAATCAAGAAAATATTCAAATTGCTATGGATTATCGAATTCAAAGCATTCCTAATATGAAACTATTCAAAGATGGGGAAGTCATTCAAGACTTTATTGGATACAGAACTGAATCAACTTTTTCAGAAGAACTTGGAGAATTTATTAATTAATTAAAATTATGTTTAAACAAAACGAAAATAAATTAGATAAAAACATCAGATTAGTTGTTGGAGTCATTGCTTTATTTCTAGGAATATTTGTATTTTCTGG
>Ga0209467_1002653_pt1 | contig 12532 bp, 13 predicted proteins | sample Higcelwee11metaG_FD_187175 | JGI IMG/M metagenome (GOLD analysis project Ga0209467, IMG submission 187175) | Freshwater pond sediment microbial communities from the University of Edinburgh, under environmental carbon perturbations - High... | ecosystem: Environmental > Aquatic > Freshwater >...
TTCGGACTAAGAATGGTGTCGATCTTTTCCAGACAGATGCAGCCCTAAATCCAGGTAATTCAGGAGGACCGCTGTTCAATGAATTCGGTCAGGTGATAGGGGTCAATATGGCCAAGGCGCTCACGGATGCGATTGTTATTGGAGAAAATTCGTCCGGAGACAAGGTGTTGTCGTCTGAAAGACTGCCATCCGGAGAGGGGATCGGTTGGGCGGTGCAGGCGGACGAATTGATAGATGCGCTGAAAGATTTGGATATTTCGTATGATACGGCGTCAATGCTGACCAACAATCGTATAGTTCGATCATTCAAGGACGATCCGCTGATCCTTGTTATCTTTATCGCTTCGTTCTGCTTTATGGGGTTTGCACTCGCTACGAATACCAAGAGCAGGAAAATGGTCCAGTCTTGGTTCACAAAAAAGCGATGGATAATTTTTCGTCGGTTTTCCGGCAAGAAGCACTCGATGTTGCAGTGCCTTAAAGGAACATTCGCTGGAAGCGATTTTGAAATGGATAAAAATTCGATTGTAATTGGTCGAGATCCCCAAATATGCAATTTGGTTTTTCCTCCTGAAGCCGATGATATAAGTCTTCAACACTGCATTTTGACGAAGGATTTCCAGAGGCAGCGCTTTATCTTGAAAGATTGCAAATCCACAAACGGGACATATATAGAGGATGGCAGTCGGCTTAAACCGGGGGAAACGGTCCACCTGTTTTCCGGAGATCATTTTTATTTGGGAGATAGGAAGCAGATGTTCAGGGTCCAATTTTAATAGCTGATATTTGGTCTAAAAATTTGAAGCAGTTTAGAAAATGGTTATTTATGAAATCATTTCAAAAAGGATTCCATTTTTCTGTCTGTAATTGTTTCATCCCCGGCAGGTGTTTGTTTTTAATGAGCGGGTGACATTGTCTTATGTCTGCGCAAGGGATAATTGGAACCACCAAAAAAACTGTTTAAATCAATTTACGGTTTTGATAAGAAATTTAGCTGCCCAGCATCAAAAAAAAGAGAGATACGCCGAAAACGATTCCCAAATTGTTAATTTTAATTTGAAATTTTATCATAGAGCCCGAAAGGGCTTCCCGATGTCAAGGGATTGAGACTTACAATTTAGAGTGATGTCCAAAACGACGTTCGAAAGAACTTCCCGATGTTAAGGGACTGAGACTTACTCTTTGAGATTTTTTATTTTGCAAAACAATTCGCTTGAAAGGGCTTCCCGCAGTTAAGGGATTGAAACAGTTTTTGCCATTTCCATTCTCCCTTACAAATTCATGTCCGAAAAAGCTTCCCGATATTAAGGGATTGAGACGACGCTGTTCCAATGCAAAGTTCAGATATGCCGACAGTGCCCGAAAGGGCTTCCCGACAAAGGGATTGAAAATGCTTTATGCGCCTTATCCGGCAAAGAAATATATGCTCCCTGCCATCACGAAGCTTCAATTTAGCATCGTGCCCCAAAAAACTTCACACCCGAAATGCTCCCCTCAAAAAAATAGAATGACAACACCAGTCATTGAAAGGGTTTATTATGGCTCAATCAATTAATGGATTTCTGGTTTTTGACAGCCCTGTTTATCGCGGAAACTCGAAAAAGACGATTTTCACCAGAGGTAATTCACAACAAGACATTAGCCTGCCGGGCAGGATCAGCGGATCAGCCCAGGCGATGATGAGCGCCTTCACCGGATTCTGGCAAAATCGCAATAACCCCAGAAACAATAATTACGGATTGCTGGAACAACTCTGGAACCGATTGTATTCAGAAAACATGCCGGATTTAAACCTTCAGGTGTCCTGTACTCTGGATAAAAAGATAACCGAAAAAAATCCGTATTTTGATTTGAGAATGGGCATTGCCATTGACCGGGACCGCATGGCGCAGGCCAAAGACCAGAATTTTCGATTGGAAACCGTTTATAAGGGGAGCCGATTCCTTTTCAGTCTTTCTTTTGATGAAAACCGCCTGAACAGTCAAAACAAGGTGAAATTTGCCTTTTTGATAGAAGAAATGGTTCAGGGCCGGTTTTGGTTCGGAGCACAAAAAAGCGCTGGCATGGGAAACTGTCATCTGGAACTGGATCAACCTTCCAAACAACTGATTGCCCAGTATCAAAACATTCAAAACCAGGCTGTTGCACTCAGCGATAAATCCAATTACGTGTTTATCCATTTGAATATCACGCCGGATAATCCTCTGTTGGTTTCATGGCCTTGGGGGAATGAAGATGAAAAAGGGAATCGTGATACCTGGGTGGATGCAGTAATAAAGGACACAGAAGAACATAAACACATTATGGATGGTGTTTTAGGCAACAGACTCAGAACCTGGAATGATATCGAAAGGGAGCCTGGCGGTACAAAATTCAAAAACACCCATCTGCGGCGCGGCGAGCCCATGGAAATTAATCAGTTAAGAAGAAATTTCGCAAAAGGCGTTAAAAATGACGACACAATCATAAAGTTTCTTGCCGGCCACAGAGAAAAAGTCCTCAGTGAAATTGACAGAGAGCCGCATTTGGATTTCAGGGCGGATAAAGGGGCTGTTATGCCCGGAAAACCTTATGACGACCTGTTTTATCGGGCTTTATCCTGGATGGACAATCAAACCGCATGGGAAATGGTGATCCCCGGCAATACCATCAAGGGGGCGTTCAGAACAAAGGCCCAGCAGATATTGCGCACGCTTCACAACGGTAAAGGATGTAGTGAGAAAACGAGTTCTCATCAGGGAAGGTTCTGCGATGACCGATTCTGCCCTGTTTGCTCCTTGTTCGGTCGACAGGGAGAAATCGCCAAAGTGTTTTGTTCAGACGCCCATCTGGAGAACAATGGCGGCACATTGGATGATGAACAATTCTCTTATGATCAGATACAGATTGATCCAAAAACGGGCAAATCAAGAGACAATTCAAAACTGGATTTATTGTATGCCTACGGCAAAAAATTCTCCTTCAACTGTGTCCTCACGTTAAAAGACATAAACCCTGAAGATTTAGGGCAACTGGGCTTTTTAATGTATTTGCTGAAAGAGTTTGAAAATGGCGCTACCCCGTTCGGCGGCAGAAAAACCCTGAACTTCGGCCATATCCACGGGAAAATAGACAGGATGGAATTTCTTTGTTCAGCCGGTTCAGGCATGGAAACGCAACTGAAACGATGGAATATCATAGAAACCGGTTCCGAACAGCTTTGGCATCGGTATCAATTAGACGGTGATAAGATATGGGACAACAAGCCATTCACCAATGACATGCAGCAAAAATTCTCGCAGATGATCAAGGCAATCAATGTTCCCGAAAAACCGTTTAAAACTGCGGATGGTTATATTTCTCACCGGCAGTACAGCAAAATGTGCGGCACCTTGACCTGTGAACTGGAAGCATTAACCCCTCTGCATATCAAAGAAAGCGGGGAGCCTTCATTCAAACGTGATGATATTTACGGGTATGACTTTTTTTCCATATCGCCACCAAAAAATGAGAAGAAACAACCCATAAACAGCCGGGAATATGCGATTCCCCCGTCCTCCATCAAGGGGGCCATTAGATCTATTTACAATTTGATATCCGCAAATTCCTGTTCCGGCTGCACAGATATCAGTAAATTGTGCGATACCTGCCAGTTATTCGGCTGGGTGGGGAATGGAAGTTCCGGCGAAAGCGCTTTAATGGGAAGGCTGAAATTCAGCTTTGCCAGACCTGTGGACCCTCTAAGTTTTGAATGGTATGGGGTGGTGTTCGGCTATAAGGGTGAAAAATCCTTTTCCGTAGCCAATACCCGCATCTTCCCGCACACAGATAAAATAAACTCGGCAATCAGCACATACGGCGCGGATACGCCCGTGTTTGTGGAAAAGAACACAACCCTGAATCGTTTTGCGATGCCGGGTTCAAGGTTCAGGTTTCAGGTGGATTTCACAAACCTGACGCACAGCGAATTGAAGAAAATCATCTGGGCATTGGAACTGGAAAACGGGCTGGCGCATAAATTGGGCAAAAGTAAAGCCCTTCACTTCGGCAGTTGTCAAATAAATATTGTGGAAGCCTGTTTCATTGACTGGGGAAAACGGTTCAGCAGCTTGCATGATCTTGGGAAAACGCCATTTGATGTCAATTCCTTCAGGCCTGACGCTGCAAAAATCGCCAGGTATCAGGAGTTAAAAAGGGCGCTTTCATTGCCGTGATGATAAAAACATGAGAAGTAAAGACAGGGGCGCATTTCCAATAAAATAATTGCAGGGGCCGTTGTTTTGAATTTGCCGGATTCAATAAAACAGAAGCTTTTAAACGCGCAAACCATTCATGAAGCAATGGTACTGGCCGGGCTTGTTCAGGAAAACCATTCCGTCCTCCAGGGTATTTGCCAAAATTCCCCTTTGAATTGGAATATTCATCGACCGCTATGCAAACACTGCTGGCAGGAACTGGCAACAGAAAACGGTGTCTGCTCTTTATGCCGGGAAATTCTTGCCCGGATGGAGGGATTAACCACCAAAACCGATACCGGAATTCTGGTATCCTGCCAGTCAGCAGAAGATGTCGCCAATGCGTTTGCTGCTGCATCCGTTGAGCCGTCCGTTGATTCATACAGGGAAACCATCAGTCTCATCAGTCAGAAAGAATTACTGGTTTTACTGCCTTGTTTTATGACGGCGAGCTTTTTAACCGCATTGCAGGAAACCGCACCCTGTTTAAGCATTGTCTTCCCAGGTTATGGGGATATGAATTTCGGGGATGCGCTGGCGATGGCCCGGTATTTTGCCCGAAACGCGGAAGCCTCAGAAAACCAAACTCTGACCAAATTCTTCTTCAGCCATTCCCATATGCGGGCCTTTGATATGGGGGATTTTTTCCCGTTTGACTTGACCAAAGAACTCTTTGAAACCGCTTCGGCCATTAAATCGGTATTCTTAAAAGATGATAGGGACCTTATTTGTGGTCTTCTAAAAAAGGACCGGGTCAATCGCGTTTATGGATTAAACCGCTTTTATTCTCTATGCAATCCGGACCAGAAAAATTTATTAAACAGGCTCCAGGTGGATAACTCAGAACCGAATCGTTTACTTTTACTGTTTCAACTGGTCAGATATGTTTATCGAAACAATTGACTTTCCATTTTTGCGGCTTCTCTTTGAATGCCGGGTAAGCGGCCCGCTGCTTCATTTCACATCAAGACGGGGTGAGACCATTAAAGGGCTTATCGCCGGTGAGATGAAAAAGCTGTTCCCCTGTTCATTACAGGCATCCTGTGAGCGGTGTAAAATCGTTGAGCCGGGAAGCTGTGAGTATGTGCGGTTTTTCCGATTTGACCTGTGCCGTTCGCCTTTTTCCTATGTCATCATCCCGCCGTTAAATCCAAGGTCCGTATATTGCGAAAATGAGACATTCAATTTTGAAATCAGACTTTTTGGCGAATGCGCCCGGTTTGATTATGTGATTAAATACCTGACCCCGGCCATTGAGCAAGGTGGTTTGCTGACCGGAATGGGCACTTGGTATAAAGACCAGAAACAGCATTTTGGGCGGTTTCAGCTTAATGGTGTCCATGCGTGGCAAAACGGAGACTGGAAAAGGATTTTTAAAGAAGCGGACGGATTTATAGACGGCAATATCAGCGCCGTGTCATTTCTGGCCCAATTGTCGCAGGATGAAGAGGAGTATCGCAGGCTTCAATTTTACACCCCTTTCTGTCTGAAAAAAGGCAGGGATTTTGTTGCCGAGCCCACGGTGGCGGACATCATTTATTTTTCAATTATGCGATTACGGGCTATCACTGGAAACCGATCGGCCAGAATAAGCGATGCGGATTATGAAAAGACGGGCCTGATCAGGATATTATCTGCTCAATTTGAAAAAACTTTTACTGAGAAACAGTTAAGCTATTCCATTGGCAATCTTGAATTTGACAGCCTTCCGCGTGAACTGGTCCCTGTTCTTCAGCTTGGCAGTTTCTGTCATATCGGCAAAGGAATTACGCAGGGGTATGGCGGGTTTTTTCTGATTTCCTGAGTCATTTAAACCAAAAGGAGGATAGCCGATGTGGGATTCTTTTTTCCTGTTATTCTTAACGATTAATTTATTCACAGGCTTTGCCAAGGATGAAGAGAACAAAAAATATTACAAAAAGGATAAAGCATCCGCTACCGGTCCCGAAGAGGCTATTGAGGCAATATGTTGTTAACTTTCATTGCTTCCGTTAAAAGATTATGGTTAGAATTTTCTATTCCAGATATGCAAAGACCCAGCTTTGACCTTGTGCTACCTACATAAAAAAGAGCTCGCCCCCGTTCATCAGTGCTAATAGCATCTACCCCTAAAATAAAAACGATATAAGCATCATATCCTTTTGCTCCATAAACAGTTGAAATCGTAATATATTTTTTCTTGAAAATATAATCATCCTTGTCTGAATAATCCCCAAAAGGTTTAATAAAACCTTCGATTTTTTTATTAACATCCTTATCCATGATCATTTTATCAATGTTTTTAAATTCACTTTCACTATTAAAAAGGATGAGGATATCTTCAGGACGAACATTATGTTCGTAAATCAAATTGATCACTTCGGAAGTTAATGATTGTATTTCTTCTTCTCTTGATTTGAAAATTTTTATTAATGGCTTATGAAATGTTCTTTCTGTAAATTTAATATTAATAAATTCATCATTTTCTTCAATCATATCATTTTGTTTCAATGTTTTTATATCTGCATAAGTTCTGTTTTTTACAGCCTCGCTGTCTGGGGCTTGTTTTCCGATAAGCACGTTAAATCCAAGTTCAATAACCTCTTTTGTATTTCTGAAACATTCTTTCATGATACGAGAACGATCACCTTTCCCGAGGTCAATTCCAATATCTTTCCATACTGGACGCTTCCTGGTATATAAATTTTGAGCGTCATCGTAAAATATGATTAGATTTTTTTCATTTGTGTACTTATCTTCTTTTATTAACATTAATAACAACTTGTATTCTTCTGGTTCAATATCTTGCCCTTCATCAATAAAAATAGCATCAAATAATAAAGAATTATACATCTCAATATCGGTTATTTTTAATTTTTCTAAACCTTCAATATATTTATTGGCTCTATAAGACGGATCTCCTACCTTGTAGCTGAGATATCTTAGCGGTGTCCCATCACATAAATGAAATAGAAAGCTCATTAGGTGTATTATTTCTATCTTTCCTTCTTCAATTATATTATATGTTTGCTCATGATATGAATTAAATATTTTTTCCTTTAATAAAGGGACCAATGCACGATTGAAACAAATTACTGCGACTTTAGGAGAGTAATTATATTGTTTGAAAAGACCGTCAGAGTTATTACAACGATTAAAATATCTGGCTACAATATTTGAAAGGACAATAGTTTTCCCGCTGCCAGCTACTCCTCTTATTAGTCGCGGAAAACCTTTAATTGCTATTCTGGAGAGTTCCTTTTGCTCAATAGACAAATTTTTATCCAGACAGGCGAGTTCATCAATGATGGCTCCTAACATATCTTCTGGAATATCTTTTCGAGAATTTCTTTTATCCTTTAAAGCTGCTGAATCTCCAAAGACTTCTTTTATTATATTTACCTGTTCAAATAATAAAGGCTCTCTTTTTCTGGCTTCGTTAAGAGTGTTTTTTACCAAAGTTAAAATTTTTTGTTTTAATTTGTTTATGTCTTCAATCTCATCTCTTAATAGAAGTTCATCATTTGGCAATAAATTCGCGTAATTTCTTTCTTTTAAATCAATGTAAGAAATGTCTGGTAATGCGACCATGGAATTAAAAAGGGGTTCTTTTTGCCTTGCTCTTATTTTCCTTCTAACCGCATCAGAAATATCGAACATTGAATCCTGCGCCTGACGATAAGGATTGTAAGGTTTTATCACCCCATTTGTTTTTTTATATATATTTCCAGCCTTAATGTCTTCAATTTGATATATTCTAAAACCTTTAACCTCAATTATCAAAACTCCAACCTTTGGATGGCAAAGCAGTATATCCGGTGGCCTTTTGGTTGAGCGAGTTGTACAAGGCTCTACATAAATAAAACCGGCTGGTGAATCGCCAAATGCTTTAATGATTGCTATTAAGACATTTGCTTGAGATTCATTTTTTACGTCGTCTTCACCGACTATTTCAATTTTTGCATTTCTTATCGCTGCATTCAGTTTAACCCTAAAATCCACTGTAGGCAGTGATTCAGAATTTGATCCTTGAATTTTACCAGGAACCTTCGCTTTGTCGGAGTCTGGGGGTAAACTTGATTGGCTTTTTTCCAAAGGGTCCTCAATTCTTATTGAATTATTAATAGAAAACTGATTGAATTTTTTTCTTATTATCTCGCAAGTATTACCGTCAAGTATTGTCATATGAGATATAACATTGTAGCCTATTGAAGTCATTTCTTTGATAAGAACATTATTTTTCAGATTAAGCTCTCTTGCTAATTCAAACACTCTAAGGCCTGCCATATTAAAATCCATTCGATTTTATATCTTTCCCAAAAATCTAAAGTTATAGCTTTTCTGGTCACCTTATCAATTCAAATAAAAATTAAACCACACAACAAAAACTTTTAGAGACGAGTTTTGTTTTGAAATGACGCGGGGGCTGACATAACTTTTCCACCCTATGGCTTACACATCCCACACGGCCTATACCCAGACACTATCGCTTCGGCCCTGTTAGAAAAAACGGCTGTGCAGTTCTTGCAGTTATACGCTTTGCAGCCAGCTTTATGAAATATCATTGATTTGACGTTTCCATGATAAACGGTTGCACCGGCCATGCCTGTATCTGTTTCAAATGAAGCGTTTTGTCCACCGCGACGATATTCCCAGGGAGGCATGGGATTGCCCTGCCTCCATAAGCCTACGTTTTCATTTCTGGCCTGTGATTCCAGTTTCCGCCATTTATGACAAATAGAATCATCACAGTATTTTTCATACACCCAGGCCAAACCGTTTTCGATAATCTGCTCATTGACGCAGGTATCGCCAACGTAAACCATGCCGACAACCCTTCCGTAACGGTCCATGTCTTTCTGGATCACACTGACTGATTTCCCATAAACAAGGCCTGACGTGAACTGTTTGGCCCGTTTTCCAAAGTCCTGGCCGGATTCTGGGCAATCGATGCCATAGATGCGAATTTTAAACTCTGTTTTGTTTTGGAGGACTGTGATGGTGTCGCCGTCTGAAACACCGACGACTTTGCCGGTTATGTCTGGAGCGGAAATAGCAGGGGAGACAAAGAGGAAAACCAGAAAAAACGATATGCTGATGATGTGAGATCGTTTGAGCATGCTCTCTCCATTGGTAAGGTTTTGCGCACAGTAGCATTATTTTCGTGAGATTAACAACTATTTGTGATAATTTTTAATTTTTAAAATGAAAGGGTAGAAAAATGGAATTCAAAATTAAAGACGTCGTTACAGTCTCCGGGTATGGAAGAACGGAAGCATGGGAAAAAGACTTGGAGGGAACCGTCTGCCAGGTCGATGAAGAGAATGACTATGTTTTTGTGATATGGCATGGGATCTGTGTTGAGGACCAGATGCGGCCGGAGGAATTAAACAAGATCGGAGTAAACGCTGAAATCCCGGACGCAGGTTATTTGCTGGTTAAAAAAGAGAAGGTGATAGTCCACTAAGCAATGGAGCTGTCTTATGGCAACCGATGTAATTGAGATTCACGAAACCGCAGTAAAAAACATAAATTCCTTCATGGCGCTATTGAATGAAAACCTCTGGAACAGTAATGACGACAGCAGGGAATTGGGTTCAGTGACGGACCTGCCAAACGAACTGGACGCTCTTGATTATGATTTTTCGAGGGGAATTTTTAATAATTTAATCCAGCGATTTGAGCACATCTTTGTTCTCGCTGAAAGCTATAATGTTCAGTGGAAATCCTATAAAGACCAGTTTTATCGCCAGTTGCTTGGGGATGTTCTGATTTTAGAAATTCAAGGTACATGTTAATCACGACATGAGGATGGATTCTTTTCAAAGACAGGCAATGACCGGCATGCAGATAAAACCTGGTTCATAGATATATTTATCAACTCTAATTTCTTTGCCCTGGGCAATTTCTTAATCTGAATCTCGCGTTTCAGCGCCGCTGACCTATCTGGATGAGGTTCCTGATACACAAGTTCAACGGGTGTCCGGGTCCGGGTATAATTTCCGCCTGATTTCAGATTATGTTCCCTGACCCGCCTGGAAATATCCGTTGTGACCCCAGTATATAGGGAATCGTCATTACAGCGGATGATATAGAGATACCACATTTGGGTTTCATATCCGGTTCAAAAAACACAGGATACTGCGTATTTGAGATTCCAATGTCTCTATTTTTTCCTTCCATTTATGCTGTCACGCAGCTTTCCCGAACACTTGAAGACCACCACTTTTCGGGCAGGAAGCATCAGATCATCACTTGTCGCCGGATTCCTGCCCTTTCTTGCCTTTTTTTGGTTCACGGAAAATTTTCCAAAGCCGCTGATCAAAACCTCACCATCAGAAGCAAGCCCGGATTTGATAATGTCGATTAATTTTTCAACAGATTCCGTCGCCTTTTTCTTGTCCAGTTTCATCTCTTCGCAAAGCTTTGTTATCATTTCAATTTTCGTCAATGCCATGGCAGGTTTTCCTTAAGGTTTTTTGAAAAATTAATTTCTTACACAATATCAATTTCTTGAAAAGCCTTACGGCTTTTTTTTCGGCTGTTTATCCAGCTTGTCCTTTTCTTTATGTTTTTGCTTTTCGTTGTTCTGCTTCTGGCTTTTTTCCTTGTCTTTTTTGCCGCCTTTGTCGCCCATGAAATTCTCCTTATGTAAAGATTGGCTTACAGAACCGTTGTTTTTTTAACCCTGCAATTTCTCGACAAGCGCAATATAATCTTCCATGGCCTTTTTTTGAGAGGTGCCTTGAAGTTTTGCCCAGGCATCATATTTTGCCAGATCTTTAAACTCGATAAATCCTGTGCGCCGGTTCAACTCCCGCCGCCTCAACCATATTTTTATAATAAATTAGAATGGTTATAATTTTTTACCGCTACTAAAATGTGTAGCGGATGTGTAGCGCTTTTTTTTGAACGCTTGCCCTAACCGGGCGGCGGAAGTAGTTTGTTACGAAGATCCTCAAGCAATCCCGCTCCGGTTCACGGAATGGTTCGGCACTATCATTTTCTAATGCGATCAAAAATGCCGCTAATTTTGGAATAATCAGATATCCACCAAGGGGTGATCCTAAACATCTTTAAATCAAGCTCTTTCATCTCTTTTATTTTTTCGTAATAATATCTCTTATCCTTTTGAACTCCCTTTGCAGGATCTCTTAATATAGCAAAATGCTGGTTATTAAATCCATTGCTACGTACCACATCTATCAGCCTTCTAATATTTGGGTCTGATAAAGACATTCCAACAAAAACCACTGAATAATTTGTTAATATACTGAGCAAAAGAACATTAACCCATGAATAAGGATTTGAATACAAAGCGTTATAGTCATTTTCTGAAATTACTATCTTTGTGTTCTGCAACTCATCTTTTGTTGCAGTTCTCTCAATAAACCCATGCGGATGAAAAACAGTAACCTCATCCGTAAGAGGATCGAACTGGCTACCTTCCAAAACTACGTTTGGTTTAATACCATAGTCCCATAAAGCTTCTTCTAAAAGGTCATCATAATTAAAATTACATATTGTTTTTATCCCAGATATCGCTATAGAAAGTAAATTCTTCGATAGAATAATATCACCTTCATAAAGGCACTCAGCAACAATCCTGTTAAAGTCCATGCCATTTTTCTTTTTGGAATATCCTGCTGTAACAATTTGGTGTTCATTTATTATAATATCGCAAAGAACCGGATCACTTTTCCATATTTTTTTAACAACTCTCTGCATTAGCTCTTGCCAATCAGGAAGACCACAGCCCGCAGAAATTCCTGCACCCAACATGAGCGCTAATGAACCAGACTGATTCAATGAATGAAGTTTTTCTCTAAGTGATGGTTTTTTTGATTTCCGCATAAGCTCTTTTTATTTGTTCCCCTTTTTAACATTTAAATCAATCAATTCCCCCCGAACATCTTTTTTCAACTTCTTTATCGCAGAGACAACCTTGACATCTTCTCTTTTATGCGGCTGATAATATCTGTCAAACGCCTTGTTTGTCCTTGAACCCGTCCCACCCCTTTTAATCTCTTCAGGAGTAAGAATTTGTCCCAATGCTGTCGCAACTGTGTGCTTTGTCCTGTCCCGCCATAAAGCCCGACACCTCACAGGATTTGATTTCGCACTGCCGTCTGCCTGAACAAAAACCACTTGGTTGCCTTCAAAAATTAAGCCCATGTTTCTTGAGATTCGCCCGGATATACGGCCAATGCAGAATTAAATGAATAACCACAGCGATAATGAACAATAATGCCGTCCATTCATGTATTCCCCGAAGAAAATGCCTGAAAGACATCATGAATCCGCCTTCGCCTCTATATCCTCCGGGGATTAGCAGCCAG
>Ga0209467_1002655_pt1 | contig 12524 bp, 14 predicted proteins | sample Higcelwee11metaG_FD_187175 | JGI IMG/M metagenome (GOLD analysis project Ga0209467, IMG submission 187175) | Freshwater pond sediment microbial communities from the University of Edinburgh, under environmental carbon perturbations - High... | ecosystem: Environmental > Aquatic > Freshwater >...
TTGTAAAGCATCATCAATTTATTATATAAAAGTAAATCATTGTTAAATCTGCCCTTTAGAGTTGTTGTTATTGTTTTCGTTCCGGGCTTTTTTATACCCCTTGTAGTCATGCAGCCATGTTCACCTTCTACAATAACCGCAACATCTTCTGAATCAGTTACAATTTGAATAATATCCGCTATATCTGAACCTATTCTTTCCTGGAGTTGAAGTCTTCGACCAACCATATCAGCTATTCGTACAATTTTACTTAAACCAATAATTTTTTTGTTAGGGATGTATCCTACTGCAACTTTCATATTATACATTAGCGCTAAATGATGTTCGCAATGGCTAAATATCTCTATATCCTTTACCATTACTATGTCATTATTATTTCCTATTGAAATATCATTTTCAAAAGTTTTATTAAACATTTTTGCAATTTCTACATTAGTGTAACACATTCCTTCGAATATTTCAGCATACATTTTTGCTACACGTTTAGGAGTGGATTTTAACCCTTCTCTATTTGGATCATCACCTAAAGCTATTAAAATACCTTTAATATGTTCCTCAATAGATTTTGTGTCGATTTCCATGCTATACACCTCGCTTGTTAGGCTCCCATATAATTTTGTGAAGTTGTACCTGAAGGCTGACTCCATTCATGTTATTATCTTTCATAAATTGTACAATATCCCTTAATTCTATTTTATTAAACACTGGACTGAAATAAATATTAGTTTTATTTATAAGGCTATACTCATCGATAATGTATTTAGCTTTTTCTAAATCAAGAATATTGCTGGATACAAATTTTATAGTATCCTTGGAAGATAAATGCTTAAAATTATCTAGTACCATTTTATTTTCCATATTACTTGAAGGAAGTTTATAATCCATAGTAAAACTTGGAGGGTTGTTAAGATTTAAAAATTTATCCAATGGCACACTTCCATTTGTTTCTATTTCAACATTAAGATTTTTATGTTTTGAAAGTTTCTCCAATAGCTCATTTAATTTTTCTTGAAGTAGAGGCTCTCCACCTGTTAAGGTTACATTGTTAACGTTTGTTGATATTATGTATTCATATATATCCTGTGCAGTCATTAAAGTATATGAAACATTAGCTTCATTTGCCCAGCTTGTATCACAATAGCTACAATTTAAATTACAACCGGCAAATCTGATAAATACTGCTAATTGGCCTGATAAAAGCCCTTCACCATTAACACTAACGAATTTTTCAACTACTTTAAAGCTCATTTAGACGTTCTTCCTTTCCTCATAAATAGCACAGTTGGATGGAGTTTCATAAACAGTAGCTCTTATTACGTTATAGCCTTTCTTCTTCATCTCCCAATAGAAGAATGCTGCAAAGTTTTCTGCTGTAGGTCTAAAACAAACTTGAAGTACTTTAAATCCATCTTCAAGTATGCAATTTAGTGTTTGCTTCTTTATTGTTCCTTCTTCAATAATTAAGCAGTGATCATAGTAATCGACCATTTCCCTTACACATCTCTTCATATCTCCAAAATCAACTATCATTCCATCCAGTTGACCATATTTAACTAGCTCTTCACTTTGTATCTCAATTGCAACAGTCCATCTATGCCCATGGATATTTCTACATTTACCTTCATATCCGGCTAAAAAATGGGCACTATCAAAATAATGTTCTGTTTTTAAAATATACATTGTTTCTTATTCCACCTCCATCATTAGCTATTAAAGCATTATGACATACTCCCGTTTATTGTTCTGGACTCCAGAACAAAGGCAGAGTTCAATTATCTTATATAGGTTACACTAAAGAAATTTCAAGGAAGGAATTAGCAACCTATGAAATCAAGGAATATGATTTTTCAATATTTGAAATTCAATGTAAGATGTTTATTGCAAAACATATAGTAAAACATCTTAAAACAGAATATTTTTTAAGTTATAATAATATGTAAAAAAAATATCCTTGTGTTAATTTACTACAAAATAATAAAAGTGTCAAATATGGATATAAGATTTAAAAAATCCATACATAATCATTACAGGTGGTATTTTGAAGAGATACACAAAAAAGGAAATAAAGAAAAACTTAGAAAGATAGAGCATAATGGAGAAAATATGTAAAATAAGTGAAGTCAATGATATAATAATGTATTTGATAATAATAAAAATATCATATAATATTAATTATTGATGGTAAAATTTCAAACTAATGGGAAAAACATTAGAAGTGATTATATTGGAATATTACCGAATGGGAGGAAACTATGAGTGCATTAGTTTTGCTAAGTGGAGGATTAGATAGCTTTATTGTGTCTTCATTAGCTAAAGAGAACAATAAAGAAGTTTACGGACTTACGTTTGATTATCAACAAGTTAACTCAAAAGAAATAGAAGCTTCAAAGAAAATAAGCCGATATTTTGGGTTTAAAGACCATATAATACTAAACGTTGATTTTGGAAAATGGAGAGATAATTACCTCAAGACTTCATTAGTCAAAAATTCATCAGCTAGTGGTAGTTCGTATGTTCCGGCACGCAATCTGATATTCCTTTCGTATGCAGTTGGTATGGCAGAATCTTTGGAAGTAGATTCTATCGCAATAGGAGTTACTGCTGCAGATTATTCCATAATACAACTAAATAGAGAAGGATATCCTGATTGTAGCCCAAAATTCTTGAATTCATTTCAAGATGTTGTTACCAGTTTAACCAACCACAGGATTAAGATTTATGCACCTTTAATAAATGTTACTAAAGATAAAATGATTAGATATGGAATATCAAAGAATCTAGATTTTGGAATAACTTGGTCATGCTATACTAATGATGATTATCCTTGTGGTAAATGTTTAGCATGTAAGAATCGAATTGCCGGATTTTATAAGGCAAATAGTAAAGATAGTTTAATTTATAACGAAAGTTTTGATAAATTAGCACTTGATGTTAAGAAAGAGTGGAATTTATGAAGGAGTACTTTTTATGAAAGTGTCAAAATATAATTTTCAGTTTCAGGATAGCTTAAAGAATTATATAATATATAATTCAATTACAGAAAAAAAACTAAAAATTGGACAACATACATTATTTGAGCTAAAGGATTTGGCATCAGAAAATGATATAGTCAACCTAAAAAAAATGGGATTTCTAGTTGAAGATGACGAAAATGAAGTACTGGAAAATAAGTTTAATAGCAGTAAAAGCCAAACCAAAAAGTTCTCTTTGATTGTTTCACTTTGCAATAATTGTAATTTTGCATGTACATATTGTTATGAAATGTATGAAGGATGTTTACATGAAAATGAAACATATATGACTGAAAAAACAGAGAAACAGCTAATTATCTATATAAAAAGCGTAATTGAGGAGTATGAAGAAATAGTAATTTGCTGGTTTGGAGGAGAACCATTATTATGTTTTGATACAATTAAGAGATTGACTAATGAAATAAATCGATTAGCTGAAAAAAGTAGTTGTAAAGTTACTTATGAGATGGTTTCAAATGGGTATCTATTAAATAAAAAAGTTGCAGAATTTTTTTCAAACCTGAATTTTTCAAATGTTCAAATTACGCTTGATGGTGGCGAACAAACTCATGACCGTTATAGAGTTTTAAAAAATGGACAAGGCACATTTTCTAAAATTATAAAAAACATTGAGGATGTATGTGACTTAATTAGAGTTGTGATTCGCATTAATGTAAATAGAAACAATACGGAGAGCATTAAGAGTTTGCTTCTATTACTTAAAGAAAGTCAACTAAATAAAAAAGTATATGTATATTTTTCACCAGTTGAGGATTTTAGTGAAGATGGTAATGAAGATGTTTTAAGTTTTAAAGAATTCTCCAATATCCATGTTAGTCTGGTGGAATATGCAAAGAGCTTGGAATTCAGCCAACAAACTATAGCAGATATTCATAAATGCACATATTGTGGAATAAATGTAGAGTCAAGCTTTTATGTAAATTATAAGGGTGATTTGTATAAGTGTGAACATTTAATGGCACAAGAACGCGATAGTGTTGGAAGTATTTTCGGTGATATTAACAAAACAAATTTAAATAAGTTTCTTCAATATTCTCCGTTTAAATATAAAGAATGTTTAGAATGTAAGATACTTCCCAAATGTTGGGGAGGTTGCATGTTTAAAAGAGAATATATTAAAAAGAATAAATGTCCTTATTGGAAATATAGTTATGAGACTTTATTAATCAATAAAATTTTTTGAGAGGGGTCAAAAATGATTGAAGTTAAGAATTTAACTAAAAGTTATAATGTGTATGACAGAAGAGAAGGATTACGGGGAAGTATCAAAGATTTATTCAACCCTAGGTATAAAACTATTGAAGCATTAAAAGATGTTAGTTTTAATGTAAATGCCGGTGAGATTCTGGGGTACATTGGAACAAATGGTGCCGGAAAGTCTACTACAATAAAATTACTTTCCGGAATTTTAACACCAACCTCAGGAGAAGTAAAAATTAACGGATTAGTGCCATCAAAGGAAAGAAGAAGAAACGCATATAACATTAGTGTGGTTTTTGGTCAAAGGACTCAACTATCTTGGGATCTTGCCGTACATGAATCATATGAGTTAATAAAAAATATTTATGATGTACCACAAGATAAATTTAATGAAAAATTATCTTGGATAAATAAGATGATAGATTTCAACCCATTAATGCATTCACCGGTGAGAAAATTAAGTTTAGGGCAAAGGACATTGTGTGATATCGTAGCTTCATTCATTCATAGTCCAAAGGTTATTTTTCTAGATGAACCAACAATCGGACTAGATATTTTTGTTAAAGAACAGGTACACACATTAATGAAAAAAGCAAATCAAGAGTTTGGAACAACCTTTGTAATTACAACTCATGATATGAATGATATAGAGAAACTATGTAATAGAATAATCCTTATTAATAAAGGTGAATTAATTTTCAATGGTAGTAAGAATGACATAAATGAACTGTATGGTAGTGAGTGTATGGTATCTTTTGAATCAGAAGATATTTTTCTACATAATTATGTTCAATCGGTTATCCCTAATAATGTTAAGTGGAAAATTGACTCCCATAAATTGGAACTTAATTTTAATCCTAACGAAGTTAATATAAAGTCATTAATAGAAAAAGTTATTGGCAGCTTTAATTCAATAACAGATATTAATGTTGAAAAAACCTCTTTGGAATATTTAATAAAGAAAATATATGAAATCAAAAAGTAATAAATAGAATAATAATGGCTTGCAATATAAGTAGTAAAAAACTAGGGATACATGGGATAATAAAAAAAATTTAAAGCTCATAGAAGGAGGGAAAGATGGTTAACAAGATTAATAGATATTTAAAAAAAAGGATTAATATTGCTAAAGTTTCATTTCAGGAAATATTAGCATTTAGAATAGACATTGTGTCTATTTTAATATCAACTTTTATAGTAACTTTGTTAAGTTATTCGCTTTGGACGGCAATTTATAAAACCAACTCTTCTCTAAATGGATTCGATTTAAAAGCAATTATAAATTATATTTTGATTGCCTCATTACTTAATTCAACATTAAATACACCGAGAAGAGTTCCTTTGAATGTTTCAAGAGAAATTAGAACAGGACAGATAGCAACTAAGCTTATTAAACCAGTAAGTTATTACGAGCTAAACTTTTGGTACTGCTTTGGGAGAGGGATATATTTTTTTATAATTATTACTATACCACTCACGATAATTAGTTGTATCTTTTTTGGGTTAACGCTTCCAAATACTTTTACTGATGGTGTTTTATTTGTTCTAAGCGCTTTAATGGGTTTTGTTATTGAAGTTGGCCTCAGCTTAGTATTAAGTGGATTTATATTTAAAACAATAAATATGGATGGAGTTTTTAAGGTAAATGCATTCTTTTCCTATTTATTTTCTGGAAGATTAATTCCTTTAGCGTTTTTCCCTAAATGGCTTAAATCAGTAGCTGATTTTTTGCCATACCGGTGCACTGTTTCAATACCAATCGAAATATATTTAGGCAAAGGAAACATATTTATGATGATAAGTATACAGTGTGTGTGGATTATAATTTTATTATTAGTAAGCAATATGCTCTTTAGAAATGCTTATAAAAGAATGGAAGTGATGGGAGGATGATTAAAAAATATTTCGAAATATATTTTCTTTTTCTATCTCAATACTTAAAAAGAAGAATGAGTTTTAGCAAAGATTTTATTTTAACGTTTTTTATGGATATAATCGGAAAAATATCTACGCTTCTGTTTATTACTATATTGTTTAATAATATCCCGATATTGGGTGGCTGGACTTTAAATGAAACTCTGGTTGTTTATGGATTGGCATTGATGTGTAGAGGAACCTATTTAACCTTTTTCAGTAGATTAGAAGATTTAGGTTCAGATTTTATTTTGGATGGCGAACTAGATAGATTATTGGTTAGGCCAATATCACCTTTATTTAGTATTATTGCTGAAAAAGTTAACGAAGACAGTATAACTGAGGTTTTAATTGGATTGGGAGCACTTATCTATGCACTAGCTCACGTTAAGATCACAGCGATCAAGGTTTTTTTCATAATTTTTAGCTTAATAAATGGTGTATTAATCTATTTTGCCTTCTTCTTAATTATTAACTGTATATCATTTTGGTATAACAGCAGGTTTAGCATTATGTGGACATTCATGGAGTTGAGTGATTTCTCCCAATATCCAATAAGTATATTTACATCTCCAATTAAATTTATATTAACATGGATTGTACCATTTTCACTGGCTTCATATTATCCGGCTGTTTATATTTTAGGTAAAGGAATAGAAAACCATTGGATCTCTTATGTAACGCCAGTTATTACTATAGTGTTTTTGCTACTAGCATATATAATATGGCATAAAGGCTTGAAAAAATATGAAAGTGTTGGAAATTAAGGAGCACAAACTTATTAGATTCTATGATAAAAAGAATTGGAATTAGTTTCTTGATACATGAATGTTATTACCGGAAATAAAAAACTTAAGTTTATATTCTTAAAGTAATGTTTTAAGTTATGAATAAATGTTAGTTATAGTAGTTTATTTAATATTAGTTTACACTGTAATCTCTTACTTTTGTACATTTTTACTTGATGTGTTAATTGCACAAATGCTAGGAGAATTACTGCAAATATATGTCAGAGCCATTGAAAGGTAAGCTTTCTAGGGATCTGCAAAAAGTAAAAATATTTGTAAAGTGAGGTGAAAAACATGGAGAATAACGGAAAATCAATGGACATGATAAACTGGGAAGCAATAGACGAAGTAGAAAGTATTGAATTAGTATTAAAGGAAAATCCAGAAATGGCATGTATGATGAGCAGAAAAAATGTTGCATATTAGTAAATTCGCTACAAGGTTAGTAGCAAAAAGTATTTAAATTCATGGAATGGAAGTCTCTAAGTTAGTACAAGCTAACCTAGAGACTTCCATAAATTTATAATAAAAATGAAGATATAAATTTTAGATATAAAGCCATATGAATGTTTAAAATTTGTGTTTTCAATTTAATATAGATTGTTTAATTATTAATGGATTTTTATGGGGGGGTAAAAAAATGGATGTAATTTTAGTACGCACACCGAAAGGAAGTCCTTTAACAGGTGACCCGGCGCCTAGTAAAAAGTATTTTTTGGATTACTATGAAGATTTAGCCTTATCATATCTTTCATCATGCTTGATGGCAGCAAATTATGAATGTAAGGTAATTGATACTGAGTGGATGAGATTAGATGAAAAATCTTTAGCTGAAATTTGTTTAAAAGAAGAGTGCAATGTGTTTGCTTTTTCAGTGCATGCCTATGACTTTCTAAAGGTAACATTAAGAACTATTCTAAAAATAAAAGTGACAAGACCAAATGTAAAAATTATTTTAGGGGGACATCCTTTAACAGACCTGGATGTTCAAATAATGGAAAACTTTAAGTTTATAGATTTTATACTCAGGGGAGAGGGAGAAGAGAGTTTAATTCAGCTTATTACAGCAATATACAACAGTAATAAGTATGATAACATTTTAGGACTTACCTATAGAAAAAAAGAACAAATAATCAGGAATGATGATGCACCAAGAATAACTAAGCTCGATGATATACCAGAACCATATAGATATATGTGGGAATCTGATTTGCCAAAGCCTTATTATGCACTTGTTTGTGCTAGTAGGGGCTGCTACGGTGGATGTAGTATGTGTAGCGTTAGAGCTTTTTATGGTAAGCAAGGACATAGATGGATTGGAAGAAGTCCCCAAAACGTGGTTGAAGAAATATCCAATCTTAATAAAAAGTATGGTATAAAAATATTCAGCATTATTGATCCGAATTTTATAGGTTGTGGTAATTTAGGAAGGCAAAGAGCTATTGACTTTGCAAACATAATTATAAAAAAACAACTTGATGTTAAATTCGATATAGCATGTAGGGTTAATGATATTGATATAGACACTTTTAGAATACTAAAACAAGCCGGTTTATATAAAGTTTTCCTGGGAGTGGAATCTGGTAATCAAAAGGTTCTGGAACAATTGAATAAGGAAACTACTGTTGATCAGAATCTAAAAGCTTTTATGGTTATGAATGAATTGGAACTGTTAGTTGAGACAGGATTTATCATGATAATGCCGGATACAACTCTCGATGACATTATTACAAATTTGGAATTTATTAAACAAATAAAAAAATTCCAACCATATAGGTTGGGATCACGCCTATTTACACACCCCAATTTTGATATATCAAAAAAGCTTGAGGAAGAAAATATAGTATATGGAAATTTGCTTGAGAAAAGATACAAAATAAAGGATGAAGAAGTATCAAAGTATTACAGTACATGGAGCATTTTATATGAAACCTTAGCTCTATTTTTAGGCAAAAGTAATAAATTACTAATTCATAGTCTATGGAATCAAGAGGCACTAAACTATATTTTAAAATTAAATGAAGAAATTTTGCTGTTTTTCATAGAATTATTAGAAGATTCAATAAAAAAGATTAGAAATAATCAATATGATAATCAATATGTTAGTTTATTGAAAGATAAATTTAAGGATTTTGTTAATCAAGAAAGAAATGAACTGGATAAATTTTGTAAAGATATTGAAAGTAGTTTAAGGCAATATGAATGGATTGAAAGAAGTGTTGAGCTATGATTTATTATCTACTGGCGACTTGGATAGCACCTATTGCCATAGATGGCAAAATGAGCAGGAGCATAATAGAAAATTCCATTATAGAAATAGAAGATGAAAGAATAAAGAATATTATTAGATATGATGTAATAAAGTATTCTCAAGATAAAATAACTATAACAATTAAAGGTACAAAATTAGATATTAATAAAGAGGCGTTGCTACCATCAGTAATTAGAAAATTTAATGAAAAAGAATTTTGGAATTACATGAGTAATTCTATTATTGCGCCTGGATTCGTTAATGGGCATACCCATTCATTAGAAACTGTTTTTCAAGGAATCTATACCTTTGATATGTATAAGAATGCACCATTTAAATATAGGAATATGCTTGATTGGTTGCATAATCCTAAAGCTGGTGCCATTTCATGTGGAATTATATTATCAAATGCTGAGAAATATTTAAGCAATGTTATAGGTGAAAGTGTATGGAAGGTTGCATTTAGGAAGTCACTTTTCGATCAGATTTCTAGTGGAGTTACTTATTTTAGAGATCATTTGTGGAATATAAGTTCAGTCATTCCATTATCTATTGAAGAAAGTAGTAACTATCATCTGGATTTTACAATTGCAATTGATTGTTTACCTTCAAAAAATGACAAATTAGGTAATGCTATTGAGATTCTTAATAATTATAGCAACGAATCTAGAGTTAAATTTGAGCTAGGAGGAACTGATATTGCAGTTCAAAATGTATTAGATGAAATTCGCAAGGTAAGCGAGAAACGAAATATCGGAGTTCATTTGCATTTATCAGAAACTAAACTTCAAAGAAAAATACTTAAAAATAAGCCCTTAGAAATATTAGCTGAGAATGGATTGCTAAATTCAAAGCTTTCATTGGCTCATGCTGTATATTTAACTAAGCATGAGTATTATCAAATTTCAGAAAATGGTGCAAGTATAATTGTTAATGATAGAGCTAATGGATTTTTAGGTTCTAAAAAGGCTTCTCTATCAGATATGATAAAAGCTGGTGTGCATTGTGGTTTAGGAACAGATGGAGCAGCTACGATCGGGTTAGATTTTCTATCATTGTTAAATTTCAGTGTTTGTTCTGAGCGAATGTTTCATGAGGATCCTACAGTAATGGATGCTTACACAGCAATGTTTTTATCTACCTATGGGAGTGCAAGAACATTAGGAACTGAAGATCAAATGGGTAGCATTGAAGTTGGCAAATATGCAAATATTAATGTATTTAAACTTAGTAACCCTATTTTTGATCCAATAGATAATATAGTATTCTTGAGTAATAAGAGTAATATAAAATCCGTTATAATTAAGGGAATTGAATATTTTTCAAACAATAATGTAAATAAAATTGATGCAGAGGATTTAGATTATAAACTTAGGGTTATTTCAAAATTTTTGAATCACAAATGCTGTGCTGAAAATAGCTTTGAAGTTGTTGAATGAAATTATTGGAAAAAGGCTGTCCTGAAAGCATTGTTTATGATAAAGAGAAAATTAGTTCCTTTGTCACAACTGCCAGTGTCACATATATCTTTGACCGAGGCTACCTTGATTACAAAGAATTTGACCAATATTGCAGAGAAGGCATATCCTTTATTACAAGACTCAAGAAGAATACTATGATGGGGGTAAGATGCGTAAATGCAGTCTCTCCAGGCAGTCCTGTAATATCTGATAAAAAAGTCATTCTCGGTACATTTTACAACTAGATACAACACACCTTAAGAGTAATAGAGATTGCCGTTCCTCTATAGGAGAACCCATGGATATAGCCACAAACAATTTTGATCTTACAGCAGAAGAAATTACAGATATCTACCGGTTAAGGTGGCAGATAAAGCTTTTCTTTAAATGGATAACAAAGCAACATTACTGAGTACTTCTTATATATAATTTTTAGATAGGGGCAATTAAATATGAATACATTATATAATGAAATTAAAAAACATATGTATTTTAATAAAGAATTAGATAGTAAAATTTATGAATTGAGTATGATTATATTAAACTTAAAAAAGAACCCACTAATACAACCAATATTGATAAATGGATCAGTGGGAACAGGAAAAACTGAACTTATAAAAATAATAAGCAGCTATCACAAAGCTAGTTCAATGTTTATTACAGTTGAGAAAGGATGCAGTCAGGAATATTATGTAGACCGAATTAAGGAAAAAATACTTAAAGAAGAGCTACATAATCCTATAAATATTATATGCCTAGATAATATCCATTTAATAAGTAATTTTCTAAATTATATGATTAAATTAATGAAATATATTAAGGATAATTTTAATAGAGATATAGTATTAATAGGTACATGCAATAAAGATATTTCAATTAATTATAGTGCTTATTTTTATTTGTTAATTATTAATGAATACACAATAATAGAAAAAATCAATATTGTAGAAAAGTTAAAGGATAAAATTGCTGATAAAATTGGGTGTACTTTTAACCTAACACCAGAAGCTAATATTGATCTAAATCTTTTTCATCGTATGAGTTTGGGGGTAGCCAGCTTAGAAAGGGATATTACTCAGATAGCTGAAAAAAAGGCTTTATATAATAATGATAAAAGTAAATTGATAATAGATAAATGTGATATTCAACAATATTTCTCAAATCAAGAAAAAAACCTTTACAGTGTTAATGATGATTTAAAAGTTGGTATAACAAATTCACTTACATATAATATGGAATTTAATTTTCAGCTTAAGGTTGAAGCTAAAATTGTCGAAAGAAGTGCTTTTAAATCATATATATTTGGAAATTTAGATAAGGAAGCAGTAGATTCCATTAACATTGCTTCTTATTGTGCAATAAATTTGCTGCAGCAAAAAGGTATAGAGTTAGAGAAAAGAAAAACTGTAGCTATTAGTTTATATGGAGTAAAGCTATTAAAGAAAGGTTCATCTTGTGGACTAGCTGCATTTATTGCATGTATGTCATCAATTTTAAACATTCCGATTTGTCAGAACATAGGCTTTTCAGGTGAGATAACATTACATGGTGATATTATCGGAGTTGGAAATATAGAACAAAAGATTATTCAAGGATACAATAGGGGCATAATAGAATTTTATTTACCAGTGCAAAATACAACCGAAGCAAGTATGATACCTGATATTATTAGTAAAAATATCAAAATTAATTTAGTACAAAATATTGATCAAATTTATCAGATGTTTTTTTCTGATTGATTTAATTTAACCCGTTAATTGAATATTTCGCGCATATGGAGCCATCAATTCACCGCTGAGATCCACTGATACGCATAATGAATCCACCTCATATATTTAGGGTAATTCGCGGAATGAATCCGCTTAGTATATAAACTTCT
>Ga0209467_1002656_pt1 | contig 12516 bp, 9 predicted proteins | sample Higcelwee11metaG_FD_187175 | JGI IMG/M metagenome (GOLD analysis project Ga0209467, IMG submission 187175) | Freshwater pond sediment microbial communities from the University of Edinburgh, under environmental carbon perturbations - High... | ecosystem: Environmental > Aquatic > Freshwater > Pond...
CCCAGGCGGGCAAAGGCCTGTGCCAGCTCGCAGCCGATCGGGCCGCCGCCCAGCACCACCAGGCGCTTCGGCACGTCGTCGAGCTTGGCGAACGCGTCCCACATCGTGTCGCTGGTCACGTAGCCGACGTCGTCGAGCCCCGGCAGCGGCGGCACAAAAGGTCGCGCGCCGGCCGCGATGACGATGCTGCGCGCAGTGAGGCGCTGCGTGCCACCGCCGTTGAGCGCAACCTCCACCGTCCACGGGTTCACCAGCCTGGCGTAGCCCTGCAGCACCTCCACGCCCAGGCCGGTGTAGCGCGCCACGCTGTCGTGCGGCTCGATGGCGGCGATCACGTCGTGGATGCGCTGCATCACCGACTTGAACCTGAACGTGGGCGTGGTGTCGCTCAGGCCGTAGTTCGAACCGTGGCGCATCTGGTGCGCGAGCTTGGCGCTCTTGATCAGGGCCTTGCTCGGCACGCAGCCGTAGTTCAGGCAGTCGCCGCCCATCTTGTGCGCTTCGATCAGCGTCACCTTGGCTTTGACGGCGGCGGCGATGTAGGCCGAGACCAGGCCACCCGCGCCCGCGCCGATCACGATCAGGTTGCGGTCGAAGCGCTGGGGCCGCACGCTGGCCCACTTCGCGTACACCTTGCGCTTCTGCACCGCCTCGATCACCTTGCGCGCGATCAGCGGGAACAGGCCCAGCAGCACAAAGCTGCCCAGCAGGCCGGGGCTCAGGATGCCCTGGAGCGAGTCGATCTGGCCGAGCTGCGTGCCCGCGTTCACGTAGACCGCGGTGCCGGCCAGCATGCCGAGCTGGCTGACCCAGTAAAACGTCCAGGCCTTCATCTGGGTCAGGCCCATCAGCAGGTTGATCACGAAGAACGGAACGACCGGGATCAGGCGCAACGTGAACAGGTAGAACGCACCGTCTTTCTGGATGCCCTTGTCCATGTCGGCCAGGCGCTGGCCGAAGCGCGCCTGCACGCTGTCGCGCAGCAGGAAGCGCGCGGTGAGAAAGGCCAACGTGGCACCGATGCTGGACGCGAACGAGACGATCAGCAGGCCCCAGCCGAGGCCGAAGATCGCACCGCCCGCGAGCGTGACGATGGTGGCGCCCGGCAGCGAGAGCGCCGTGACCGCGATGTAGACCAGAAAATAGCCCAGGGCGAGCTGCAGCGGTTGTTGTTCCCGCAGCGCCGCGAGACTGGCCTGGCTCTCTTTGAGGAACGCGAGGCTGAAGTAGCGGTCCAGACCGAAGGCGAAGAAGGCCACAATGCCCAGAAGCACCACCAGCAGCAGCAAGATTTTCCGGATGTTCACGACCATTCCTTGTTGGAGTTGTTCGGATTGAGTCGCCGAAACTGCGCCATTCTTACACCGGGAGGACGACATGATCAGACAAGCCATCGGGCGTGCGCTGGCGCGCTACCTGACCAAGCCGGGCCGGTCGGCGTCCATCGGCTTTCCGACCGACCAGCGCCTGCTGGCCGCGGCGTTGCGCCCGGCCGATGTGGTGCTGGTGGAAGGCACCACGCGCGTGAGCACGGCGATCAAGTACCTCACGCAGTCCACCTGGTCGCACGCGGCGCTCTGTGTCGGGCCTCTGCGGCCGGGTGGCCCGCTGATGGTGGTGGAGGCGGACATTCGGGAGGGCGTGCGCGCCGTGCCGCTGAGCACCTACGCGGGGCTGCACTGCCGCATCTGCCGGCCCGCCAGCCTGCGGATCGACGAGGCGCAGGCGGTCTGCCGTTTCGCGGTGCAGCGCATCGGCCACCGTTACGACCTCAAGAACATCCTGGACCTCGCGCGCTACCTGTTGCCCACGCCGCCGGTACCGGTGCGCTGGCGCCGCCGCCTGCTGGCGGTGGGCAGCGGCGACCCCACACGCGCGATCTGCTCCACCCTGATCGCGCAGGCCTTCGAGACGGTGCTCTACCCCATCCTGCCCATCGTCGAAGAGACCGCCACCGACGACCCGGGCTGCGACGACTGCGTGCGCCAGGTGCTGCACGTGCGCCACCACAGCCTGTTCACGCCGCGCGATTTTGACGTGTCGCCCTATTTCGAGGTGGTCAAGCCCACCCTGGCCGCGGGTTTTGACCACCACGCGCTTGAATGGTCGCCGTCGGCTATGGCCGCGCTGGAAGCCTGATGGCGCCGGTGGTGCCTGTCACGCCGTTCGGGTTAAGGTTGGCGCATGCCGCATGACGCTCTTCGCCCGATACCCGATCCCGCATCCGACACGCCAGCCCCACCGGGCTGGCACGCGATCGAAGCCAGCCAGGCGCTGCAGACCCTGGACAGCAGCGCCACCGGGCTGACACCCGCCGAAGCCGCCGTTCGCCTGGCCACCCACGGCCCCAACCGACTGACCGCGGCCGCGCGCCCGGGCTGGCTGCGGCGCTTTGCGGGGCAGTTCAACAACGTGCTGATCTATGTGTTGCTGGCCGCGGGCTTCACCACACTCTGGCTGGAGGACGTCATCGACGCCGCCGTGATCTTCGGCGTGGTGCTCATCAACGCGGTGATCGGCTTCATCCAGGAGGGCAAGGCCGAACGCGCGCTCGAAGCCGTGCACGCCATGCTGGCCAGCCGCGCCACGGTGCTGCGCGACGGCGAGCGCCACGAGATCGACGCCGGTGATCTGGTGCCGGGCGACGTGGTGCTGATCGAATCGGGCACGCGTGTGCCGGCCGACCTGCGCCTGCTGGCGACGAAGAACCTGCGCATCGACGAGGCCGCGCTCACCGGCGAGTCGCTGCCGGTGGACAAGGACAGCGCGCCGGTGGCCCCTCTGGCGCCACTGGCCGAACGCACCGGCATGGCCTACGCCGGCACCGTGGCGGCGGTGGGGCAGGGCACGGGCCTGGTGGTGGCCACCGCGGCGCACACCGAGATCGGCCGCATCGGGCGCATGGTCTCGGAACTGCAGACCCTGGCCACGCCGCTGACGCGCCGGCTCGACCAGTTCGCGCGCCAGATCACCTTCTTCATCCTGCTGGTCAGCGTGGCGACCTTCCTGTGGGGCAGTCGGGTCGGCGGCCTGCCGGCGCTCGACATCTTTCTCGCCGTGGTGGGCCTGGCCGTGGCCGCGATCCCCGAGGGCCTACCCGCCATCGTCACCATCACGCTCGCCATCGGCACCGCCGCCATGGCCGGGCAGCGCGCCATCGTGCGCCGCCTGCCGGCGGTGGAGACGCTGGGCTCGGTGGGTGTGATCTGCACCGACAAGACCGGCACGCTGACGAAGAACGAAATGACCGCGGTGGGCGTGATGCTGCCGGGGGAGAGCCTGACCGTGAGTGGCGCCGGTTACGCGCCCGAGGGCGGTTTCCATGCGGATGGCCGACCCGTGGCGACCGATCGCCACACGGAGCTGTTGGGCCTGGCGCGCTGTGCCCTGCTGTGCAACGACGCGCAGCTGCACCGCGACGCGGCGGGCGGCTGGACGCTGGCCGGCGACCCGACCGAGGGCGCGCTGCTCACGCTGGCGCTCAAGGCCGGGCTGGACCTGGCCGAAGAAACCGCGCGCACGCCGCGCACCGACAGCATGCCGTTTGAGTCGGAAAACCGCTACATGGCCACGCTGCACCACGATCACCGGGGTCGCGTGTTCGCCCTGCTCAAGGGCGGGCCCGAGCGCGTGCTGGGCCTGTGCGTGCGCGACGCGGCCGGCCTGCCGCTGGACGCTGCGGCCTGGCAGGCGCGCATGGACGGGGCTGCCAGCCAGGGCCAGCGCGTGCTGGCGCTGGCCGAGTGCGAGCTGCCCGCGGGCACCAGCGAACTCACGCTGGAACACATCACGCCGCGCTTCACCCTGCTCGGCCTGGTTGGGCTGATGGACCCGCCGCGCCCCGAGGCCGTGGCCGCGGTGGCCGAGTGCCAGCAGGCCGGCGTGCGCGTGCTCATGATCACCGGCGACCACGCCACCACCGCCGCCGCCATCGGCGCCAGCCTGGGCCTGCGCGACGGCAACCCGATCACCGGCGCCGAGATCGACACGCTGGACGATGCGGCACTGGGTGCGCGTCTGGCGCAGACCGACGTGATCGCCCGCGCCAGCCCCGAACACAAGCTGCGCCTGGTGGCCAATCTGCAGGCCGGTGGCCAGCTGGTGGCCATGACGGGCGACGGCGTCAACGACGCGCCCGCGCTCAAGGCCGCCGACATCGGCGTGGCCATGGGCCAGCGGGGGACGGACGCGGCGCGCGAGGCGGCCGACCTCGTGCTCACCGACGACAACTTCGCCACCATCGCCCACGCGGTGCGCGAAGGCCGCCGCGTGTTCGACAACATCAAGAAGTCGCTGCTGTTCATCCTGCCCACCAACGGCGGCGAGGCCGGCCTGATCCTGATCGCGGTGTTTGCGGGGCTGGCGCTGCCGGTCACGGCCGGGCAGATCCTCTGGGTCAACATGGTCACCAGCATCACGCTGGACATGGCGCTGGCCTTCGAGCCCGCCGAAGACGGCGTGATGCGGCGCCCGCCGCGCCCCGCCGGTGAACCGCTGATCACGCGGCTGCTGTTCGTGCGCATCGCCTACATCACGGTGCTGATGGTGGCGGCGACCTTCGTGGTCTACGGCTGGGAGCTCTCACGCGGCCACTCCATCGAAGTGGCGCGCACGGCGGTGGTCAACATGCTGGTGATGAGCGAGATCTTCTACCTGTTCAACGTGCGCCACTTCACCGCCAGCGCCTTCCGGTGGGAGACCCTGGCGGGCAACCGCATCGCGGTCTGGGCCTGCGTGATCACGCTGGGGTTGCAGGCGCTGTTCACCTACGCGCCGCCGATGCAGGCGCTGTTCGGCACCGCGCCGCTCGATGCGTGGTCGTGGCTGCTGATCACCGCACTGGCGAGCGCGAAGTTCGTGGTGGTGGAGATCGAGAAGGCGGTGCTGCGCCGGATGGGCATCCAGCGCATGTGAGTTGCGCGGTGGCCCTGCCCGGCGGGGCCATCGGCTTCAGGGCTGGCGGGTGGTCTGGCGGACGATGGTCTTGCCGTTCGGGCCGGTCAGTACCGCCTGGGTGCCTTCTGCCGAGCGGTCCACCACCCGCGAGGTGGACTTGCCGTTCGGGCCGGTGGTGGTGGACGACACATCGCCGTGCGAGCGGCTCACGCTGCGTGTGGCCGTCTGACCATTGGGGCCGGTGAAGCTGGAGCTGCGGTCGCGGGCCACGACCGGTGTGGACAGCGTGGTCAGCGCGAGCAGCACGGCGGCCATGGCGGTGCCGGATTTGAGAGCGTTGTTCATGAGGAACTCCTGTGAGGGGGTGACTGCGGAAGGCCGGGGGAGCGGCCTGTGCGTCCCGGGATGGGCAGGCACGGTTGCATTACAGGCCGGCGCGGCGCGACCGTGTCTGTCGTCCTGCGACGAAATATGTCAGCGCTGAAACATGGGGTGCCAGGCCGCCGCCACTGCGTACACTGCCGACATGGACGCCCTGTTTTCCCCCGAAGCGGTCACCGTGCTGATGGTGGACGACGACGCCGAGCTGGCGGCCATGGTCGCCGAGTTGCTGCAGGCCCAGGGCATGCAGGTGCACAGCGCCGGTACCGCGGCGCAGGGGCTGGCGGCGCTGACCCGCCTGCAGCCCGATGTGCTGCTGTTGGACCTGATGCTGCCCGACGCCAACGGGCTGGACCTGTGCCGGCGCCTGCGCGAGGCCGGCAACGATGTGCCGGTGCTCATGCTCACGGCGCGCGGCGACCCGTTTGACCGCGTGCTCGGCCTGGAGCTGGGGGCCGACGATTACCTGGGCAAACCCTTCGAGCCGCGCGAGCTGGTGGCGCGCGTCCGCGCCCTGGCCCGGCGCTTGCAGGCGGCCACCCGGCGCCGGCAACTGCGCTTCGACGGCCTGACGCTGGACCTGCTGGCGCGGCGGGCGGTGTGCCAGAACGAGGTGCTGCCGCTGACCTCCATCGAGTTCAAGCTGCTGGTCGCGCTGGCGAGCCAGCCCGGGATCTGCGTCTCGCGCCAGGCGCTCTCGGCCGCGGTGCAGCCGGGCAACTACAAGCCCATGGACCGCGCGGTGGACGTGCAGGTGGCCCGCCTGCGCAAGAAGCTGGAGGCCGCACCGGGCGGGCGCGAATGGGTCGAAACCGTGCGGGGCGAGGGCTATGTGTTCACCGGTGGGCTGCCGGGTCCCAGCCCATGAAGTGGTTCGATACGCTGTTCGCCCGCATCTTCCTGTTGCAGGTCGCGGTGGCGCTGCTGTTGTCGCTGCTGTTCCTGCTGTTGCTGTTCAGTGGCCAGGCGAGCGTGTTCGCGCGTTCGGTCGCGCCGGGCTGGGCCAGTGCGCTGCGGCCGGTGCAGGTGCAGCTGGCGCAGGGCGCGGTGCCGCAGCTGCCGCGCAGCGTGGGTGTGGCCACGTCGGTGCACCTGGAACCGGGCCCGCCGCCGGCCCGGGCGCGCCACATCGCCGCCACGCCGCTGGCGCCGCGTTATGTCGCGCTGAAAGCGGCCTTGCGGGACGAGGGCATCGGGGTCGGGCGCATGGCCGTCAGCGGCGAGCCTGGCGGGGGCGTGACCTGGCTGGAACTCTTGCCAACCGGCCACCCACCCACCTGGGTCGGCGTGCACGGTGCGCTGGAGGGCCCCGGTCTGCGGGGGCGTGGCGCGCTGGGCATCGCCCTGGCGGTGCTGGTGTTCCTGGGTGCGGCGGCGTGGCTGAGCCGGATCATCGTCAAGCCGCTGCTGGATCTGCAGGCCAGCGTGAAGACCTTCGCCGAGACGGGTGAGCGCCCAGCGGCACCGCCCGTGCGCGGCCCGATCGAGGTGCGACAGCTGACGCAACAGTTCGACGATTTCGCGGCGCAGCGGGTGCAGCAGGACGACGCACGGGAGATGATGTTGGCCGGCATCTCACACGACCTGCGTTCCCCGCTGGGCCGCATCCGCATGGCGGCCGAGCTGCTGCCCGATGCCCCGGGGGTGGCGGCCCGGCGCGAGAGCATCGTGCGCAACGCGCAGGTTGCGGACCAGTTGGTGGGTAGCTTTCTGTCGCTGGTGCGTTCGGCGACCGAGCCGCTGGAAGAGCGCGTGGACCTGGCCGCCCTGGTGCGCGACCTGCTGGGCCATGGGGACCACGGCGACGTCACGCTGGAGCTGCAGGCCGCCAGGCCCGTCTGGCTGGAACCGGCCTCGGGCGTGTTGCTGCAGCGGGCATTGATCAACCTGCTGGACAACGCGCGCCACCACGGCCGCCCGCCGGTGGTCGTGTGCCTGCAGGCCGACGGCGGGCACGCCACGCTGACGGTGCGCGACCACGGCCCCGGCATTGCGCCGGAGCAGCGCGAAACCCTGCTCAGGCCTTTTTACCGCGGTGCGAGCGACCGGGGCGTGCCCGGCACCGGGCTGGGGCTGCCGGTGGTTGAGCGCTGCGTGCGGCGGCACGGGGGCGAGATGCAGCTGCTCGACGCCGCACCGGGCCTGGCGGTGCGCCTGCGGTTCCCGTTGGCGGGTCGCCCGCCTTCCGTCTAGCGAAAATTCAGCCGCCAGCGCCCAGTTCGCGCACCACGTTGGCGACCGATCCGGCGTCGGGCAGGTGCGAGAGGGCGCCAATGAGTTCGTCGCGCACCTGGCCCAGCAGGGCATCAAAGCGCGCGGCGTCCACGTTCAGGGCGGTGGCGAACGATTGCACCAGCGCGCGCTCGCCGTCGCTCAGGCGGCCATCGGCGTGGCCGGTCATGAGGCACATCAGCACCACGGTGTCGGCCACGTCCGCCGGGCAACCGGTCATGGCCTGGGCGTCGAAGGCGTGGGTGCCCGACAGCATCGCCGACGTGGTGGGCATGTCGGCCGAACGCGAGCTTTCGTAGAACTGGCCGATGAGGGCCGCTTCGGCAGGGTGCATGCCGTCCACCAGGGCCACCGACAACATGGCCTGGGTCAGCTGGATGACCTGGGTGGCGCTCAGGTTCTGGTCTTGGATCGCTTGCATGAATGGCTCCTTGTGTGGGGTGGGTCAGCGGGTGAGGGCGCGCCGTTTGGCGGCGATCAGGTTGCTCTGGATGTCGGCGATGGCCATGTCGCGGTAGCGCTTGGGCAGCATGGAGCGGCGCGAGGTCTCGGACACCGCGAGCAGCTCCATGAACTCGATCATGTCGCGCTCCTGTGGCGGCATGAAGTCGGCCGCGGCCTGGGTGAGCGCGTCGGCGTTCAGCGGCGTGGCCTGGTTGCGCGCCAGCTCCACAGCCAGCAGCGAGAGCGCTTCGAGGTCGGCGTTGGAGTAGCCGGTCAGGGTGTCGCACAGGGTCAGCAGTTCTTCGGTGCTCGCGACGCAGGGCTCTTCGTAGCGCGAGAGCACAGCCTGCAGCACCTGCACGCGTTCGGCCGCGGTGTCGCAGTAGAAGAACGGGATCTTGCGGTCGAGCCGGCCGGGGCGCTTGATGTCGGTGTCGAGCTTGTCGGGGCGGTTGGTCATCATGACGAACAGCACCTGGCCGCGGTTCTCGGGCTCGGCCATGAACTCCTTCAGCCGTGCGATCACGCGCGAGCTGGTGCCGCCGTCGCTGTCTTCGCCACCGCCCGAACCGAAGCTGCGGTCGCCTTCGTCGATGATCACGGCGATGGGGCCCATGGCCTTGACGGTGGCGAGCACGCGCTCCAGGTTGGCCTCGGTCGAGCCCACCCACTTGGAGCGGAAGTTCTTCAGTGCCACGGCCGACAGGCCGGCTTCTTTCAGGAAGGCCTTGATGACAAAGGTCTTGCCCGATCCCATGGGGCCGACGGCGAGCAGGCCCATGGGCGTCAGCGTGGTTTCGCCGGCCTTGAGGTTATTCGCGATCGCCATCAGCTCGTGTTTGATGTGCTCATGGCCACCGACGGCCGAGAGACCGTGTTTGGGCTCGATGAACTCGATCAGGCCCGCGCACTCCTTCTCGATCATCTCGCGCTTGCGCGCGTGGATGACCTTGAGCACTTCCTGGTCGGCGTCGCCGGTGGGCAGGGTCTTGCCGGGCTCGATCAGGCGCGTGATCTCGGCCGGCGTCATGCCGGCGGTGATGGTGGCCAGCGTGTCGGCGCGGGCTGTGGCGTCGGGTGTGCCTTCGAGTAACTGGCCGATCAGCTCGCGGCGCTCGGCCTCGCTCAGGCCGTGGCCCTTGGAGCCGGCCAGGATGTTGGCGAGCTGCACGGTGCGCAGGCCGCTGGTGCGCTCCGAGAACAGATCGATCTGGTGCGCAGTGAGCTTGGGCGCGAAAAAGCCGATCACCTTCTTGCGCAGGGGCAGGTCGGGCATCGGGATTTCGATCGCCGCCACCTTGGGGTTGGACAGCAGGCCCGGGTTGATTGCGTTGAGCGACTCGGTGATCAGCACGACGATGTTGTCGCCCTGGGTCAGCGTCTGGTCGAGCGACCAGCGGTGGAACACCAGGTAGGTCTGGCGGTCGGTCTGCGCCATGAAGCTCGGGTCGCCGGCGGGCAGCAGCGCGTCGGCGTAGGGCACGATGACGGCGGTGGATGGCTGCGCGCGCATGCGCTGCTCCAGCGCGTGCAGCGAGGCCAGCAGGTCGGGCTCGGTGCCTTCCTCCACCTGGCGCAGCAGCGCGCGCTGCTTGTCTTCGTTCGTCCCCGACAGCACCCGGATGCCGCGCTCCAGACTCACCTCGCACACGTGCTGCTTGGTGTCCTTGAACAGTTCTTCGACCAGGAAGGCGCCGAGGTTGTGCAGCTTGTCGCCGACCAGGACGTTGTCGAAGACGTTGCGGTAGAGCACGAAGGTGGACGCTTCGCCCGCCAGGTACTTCTGCCGCAGGACCTCGGCCCAGCGCGGCAGATCGTGGCGGGGGGATGCGGGTGCGTTCATGCGGGGGCGGCTCAGAGGGTCTTGGTCGGAGCGGCCTGCGCGGCGGCGCGTGCCTGCTTCATGGCTTCGAGCTGGGCCTTGGCGGTCACGCTGCCGCTGCTCTGGCGCAGCTTGTTGAGGCGCACGTCGAGGTCGGAGTTCTGCAGTTCGGCGCCCAGGCTGGCCTGCGCCACCTGGCCCTTGATGTGCTCGCGCACGGCGCCCAGCGCCTGCACCTCGGCGTCCACCGACAGGCCGTCGAGCTGGCCCTGGATCTTGATGCGGGCCTGCGCGCTGTGCATCTGCGCCAGCATGCGCTCCTTCTCGGCCTTGAGCTTGTCGATCTCGGACTTCACCTGGATCAGCGAGTCCTTGGCGTTGTCGGCGTCGGCGGTGGCCTGGGCGGCGTCGGCGCGCAGCTCGGTGAGGGCCGCGTCCAGCGTGTTCTTCTTCTGGATCAGCACCACGGCGAGGTCGTCCTGGTTGGTGGCCAGGGCGGCTTCGAGGTCGGTGGTCACGGCGGCGAGCTCGCGCTCGTGCGCTTCCAGTCGCGAGGTGATGTCCTGGCGGCGCGCGATGATGGCGCCGGTGGCCGCCTTGAGCTGGGTGTATTTCTGGATCATCGAGGCGATCGCGTTCTGGTACGCGATCTCGGGGTGCTCCTTCTCGATGTCCGAGACCCACAGGGAGATGAAGCCGGTCCAGAGGTTGGCGAGGCGGGCGAAGATTGCGTTGTTGGCCATGGGGGACTCCTGGTTGAATGCGGTGGGTTGGGGTTCAGGTTCTTTGGCGTTGCGAGGCCTGCCGGGCGGCCGCGTTCGCTGCGCTGCCGGAGGCGCTGACACGTGGGGCATTGTTGCCGAAGGCGGCGAGATCGGCGTCGTCGAATTCGGCGGCCACCTCTTCGGCGATGCGCAGGCGGGACAGCGAGTCTTCGAGCTTGCTGCCCATGTCGGTGGCATAGGGCGATGTGATCACCAGCTGGTACACCTCTTCCATCTTGTCGGGCATGGCCAGCAGCGTGGCTTCAAGCGCGCTGCGGCGCACCGCGAGGCGGCGCGCACGGTTCAGCACCTCGGCGTATTCGGCGAGCGTGGCGCGCAGCTGCCGCGCCTCCTCGTCCCCGAGCGCGGGGTTGCGCAGCTGCGCCTCGACGCTGGCGATGCGGCGGTTCACCTGGTCTTCGCTGATCTGCTCCTTGCGCCGGCGCAGCGAGGCATTGACCGAGCAGAGGCCGAGGTAGTCGACGGTGAGGGCCTCCAGCTTTTCCACATCCTGCCGGGTCAGCGTGGTCTGCCGGTCACCCGCCGTTTCGTAGAGCGCCTGTACGCGTTCCCACATGTGCTGGTAGGTGGACAGTGCGCCGGACTCGCCGCGTGCGCTCAGTTCGTCGATCAGCAGCTTGCGGCGCTGGCTCAGACCCTGGTGGTGCGCCTCGCGGTCGACCCAGGCCTTGAACGACGGCAGGCTCGGCACCATCAGCGCCGCCAGGATTTCGGTGCCCACGGCCAGCGTGCCGACCAGCGCCAGCCCCGCCAGCCCCATGGGGATGGACGCGAAGATGGCCACCACACCGGCCGCGAGCAGGGCGGTGCGGTTGGCCGGGTGGCGCAGGAACGCGCCCAGGTAGGAGGGCTTGGGGTTCAAGGGGATGGCGCTGCGGTCACTTGGCGAAGCGCGACCAGATGCGGGTGATCTCCTGCTCGTCCTGCTCGGACAACACCGGGATCGGCGACGACCGACTCAGCGAGGTGGTGCTGGGCACCACGGCCGGGTTGGACTTCACGCTCGCGCTCATGAACTCGCCTGCCTTGAGGTTGGCGTTGGCGTAGCCCACGGTGTTGGATACCTTGGCGATCACCTGGGGCCGCATCAGGTAGTCGATGAACTGGTGCGCACCGCGCTTGTTTTTTGCGTTGGCCGGCACGGCCATGGCGTCGATGGCGAGCAGGCCGCCGTCGGCCGGCACGCGGTACTCGACCGCGCCGCGCGACTTGCCCTGCGCCTGCACCGCGTCGCCCGAGAAGCCGATGGCGACGCAGAGCTTGCCGTTGGCCAGCGAGTCGATGAACTGGTCGGTGGGGATGACCTTGACCGTGCCGGCGATGCCCGCCATCACCTTCTCGGCGGCCGCGATCGAGGCGCGGCCGGCCCACTTGGTCTGGCCACCGGCCATGGCGGCGAGCGGGATCACGTCGGATGCCGAATCGACCACGCCGATGCCGCAGGACTGGAAGCGCTTCGCGATGGCCGGGTCGAACACGGTGGCCAGCGTGTCCACGCTGTGGCCCGGGAAGGCCTTGCTGGTGAGCTTGGGGTTCCAGGCGATGCCGACCGTGTACCACATGTAGGGCAGGCTGTAGGCGCCGTCCTTGTCCCAGGCGCGCAGGGTCGCGTCCACGCGCGGGTCGATGTTGTTCAGGTTCTTGAGGCTGGCTTTGTCGAGTTTGCCGAGCAGGCCCTTGGCCGCCATGCCGGGCACGGCATTGGCCGTGGGGAACACCACGTCGTAGGGCGTGCCGGCCGCACCCAGGCGGGCCTGCAGGTCGTCGTTGTCCGCGAAGATGTCGTAGATCACGCGGATGTTGAATTCCTTCTCGAAGTCCTGCAGCACGCTGGGTTCGATGTAGTCGGGCCAGTTGAGCACCCGCACCGTCTCCTTGGCGCCCGCGCCCGCGCCGTTCACCGCGCGGCGCAGGTTCATCAGCACGGTCGAGGTGATCAGGCCGTCCACGCTCACG
>Ga0209467_1002658_pt1 | contig 12507 bp, 9 predicted proteins | sample Higcelwee11metaG_FD_187175 | JGI IMG/M metagenome (GOLD analysis project Ga0209467, IMG submission 187175) | Freshwater pond sediment microbial communities from the University of Edinburgh, under environmental carbon perturbations - High... | ecosystem: Environmental > Aquatic > Freshwater > Pond...
CGAGGCCCGCATCGTCACGATCTGCGACAGCTTCGACATGATGACCAGCGATCGCCCCTACTGCCGCGCCTTGCCCCCGGAGCTCGCCCTAAGCGAGATGATCCGAGGCCGAGGCAAACGCTTCGATCCTGAGCTTCTTGACCTCTTCTTGGCCGACATCGGCGAGCTGCTCGCGCTGCGGGGTCGTTTTCCCGACCTGCCCGCCTCGGGAAGCGTCGTGGCCCACGACGGGTTCCAAGAGCCAGAGCGAGTCGACGAAGACGACGCTATCCAATAGTCCCAGACCAAATCGATCGCACCCCACGCGATCGCCCCGGTCATCTCCTCCCCGCTTCGGAGCCTGTCCACGATGAAAACCTCCGCGCTGCTCTTGTCCCTCGCTGGCTTCTTCTTCGGGGGCGAGGCCCTCGCCGCCTGTGAGAAAGAGGTCGCCAAGGCTGAGGCCGCCACCGGTGTGGCCGTCGCTGATGCCTTCAAGGCCGTCATCACCTGCGACGCCAAGGTCGCCGAGCAGGTCTTCTTCAAGGTCATGCAGAAGACCGGCGACAGCGAGTCCCTCGTGGCGCTCTCCATGGTCGCCATCGAGGGCAACGTCTGGAAGCCCGTGTGGGAGATGCCGGGCAAGATCACCGACTACGAGGCCCGCGACGTCGTGGCCGCCGCCATCGGTGAACAATGCGCGACGAACGAGAAGGTCGTGAGCTTCCTGCAAGGCGCCTACTTCGGCCTGCGCGACGTCGAGTTCGGCCGCTTTGAGAAGGCGCTCGTCGCCTGCCAGGCCCCCAGCTTCGACGCCTGGCTCCAGACCCAGATCGAGAACCCCCCGGCCAAGCAGTACGACGAGAAGTGGGCGAAGCTCGCCGAGATCTACGTCGACCGCAAGAAGGTCGAGGCCCTGCCCTCGCTCTCCAAGGCTGGCGTGAAGGCCGCCCAGACCGACGGCCCCTACACCGCGATCCTCAACAAGATGAACGAGGCGGTCACCCCCCGCATGGGCGAGAAGGAGGATCCCTCGGCGCAGAAGGCCCTTGAGGACGCCTTGGTCGCCATGGCGAAGGAGCTGCCCGCCGACAAGGCCCGGCCCATCGCCGACCAGCTCTCCAACGCCGGCAACGACGCCGCCGCCGCGAGCCTGCTCCCGGCGATCTACCCCGACCGCTTCGTGGGCGGCCAGTTCACCTACGCGGCGGTGTCGGTGGAGGCCGGCACCTGCAAAGGGGTGAAGACCGCCACCCTACACGTCGCCTCGTTGACCGAGCCCGGCAAACGGTACGTCGTCGGCGCCGCCGCCGAGGCCCCCATGCGCGCCTTCAAGCCCGCCAACAAGAAGTGCACCCCCGATGAGGGCGCCTGGACCGTCATCGTCTCCGAGGAGCCGCTGAAGGGCGCCGACGGCGTGAACGCCTTGTATGACAACGTCGCGAAGCAGTGGACTGAGAAGGGCTACACCGTGAAGCGTAAGGACGAGAAGCCCGCCGCGCTGAACTAAGCGCCGCGAGAGACGCGGAGGCCGGGTTATGCTGGGTGCATGACTCGGCCTCTTCCATTTGCCCAACCAGCGTGTGCGCACGTTGAGAGCTCTTCACCCTGTCCGGTTTGCGCCAAAGCCTGGGAGCTCGCTTGTGTTGACGAGGCCGAGCGCCGCCTCATAGAGCACGAGCGCAACGGCGGGCCGACGTTCACCTGGGAGGAGGTCCGCGCCGAGATCCTCCAGAGGCTCAAGCGCCCGCCCCACCCCAGCCGCCCTTAAACCCGAACACCGGCAGCACGGGCAGGCCGTAGCCGTAGAGGGTGTCGCGGTCGTCTACGCCGGTGATCACGGGCTCGGCGACGCGGCGGTTGGTGACGTTCTGCACGTCGAGGTAGAGCTCGCCGGTGACGCTGCGGGCCTCTAAGGCCCAGGCCACCTTGAGGTCCAGGGCGCGGTAGGGCTGAAGGCGGCCCTGGGGGGAGATCACCAGGGGCTCCTCGTTCATGGTGAGCAGGTCGTAGGCGGTCTCATCGTCGCGGTTCCAGGCGTAGCCCGAGCCCGCGCGGCCGCGGGCGGCGAAGGACCACTGGCCGGGAAGGTCCACGGCCACCACCGCTAAGGCGTAGAGCGGCTGATCGTAGATGTGGGGGCTGAAGGCCTGGCCGGGCTCGTCGCGGCGAAAGCTGCGGGTCCAGCTCGCCGTGGTCCAGCCGCTCACGGGGCCTCGGGAAAAACGTATCAACGACTCGACCCCGTAGGCGAGGCCCTGGCCCTCCACCAAGGAGCCGTCGTCCTCAAACACCGCGAGGTGGTCCATTCGCCGCCAATAGCCGTCGAGCTCGGCGCTCAGGGCCCCGCCGGTCCAGCGTATGCCTCCGCCGCCGCCATAGCTGCGCTCTAAGTCGAGGTAGCGGCCATCGGGCCAAGCCGCGAGCAGCTCCATCGGCGGGGCCTGGTGGTTCAGCCCGGCGTGGCCGACGAGCTCAAGACCGGGCAGCGGCAGCGGCGCGAAGCCCTGCACCCGCGGGCTCAGGCCCAGCTTGAGGCGCTGGTCTTGGGCGGCCCAGGTGTCGAGGCGCAGGCCAAACACCACCCGGCGCGCCTCACCCACCCGAAGCTGGGCGTAGGGGTCAAAGGACAGGGCCGTGAGCGGCGCCTCAACCCCCGAGACCTTGAGCGCGAGGTCGGTCCACAAGGCGTCTACGCCCACCTGGGCCGCCCAGGGCCGGGCGTCGTCGGTGTCGAGCTGGGCGCGCCCGCCGATGAGCAAGGTCTCGCGCTGGTCGGTGATGTCTTCATACGACAGGGCCCGGCGATCCCGGGCGACGAAGGGCGTGAGCCGCAGCGTGGACTCGCCAGGGCGAAGCTCCACCCGGCCATGCACCCGGCTGGTGCTGATGTTCACCAAGGCCGTGTCGCCGTCATCGTCCGACGGCACCTCGACCTGATCCCGAAAACCCATCCAGAACAGGCCCACCTGCTCCCGGTCGAGCTTCACCTGGCCGTCGATGAACCGCGGGGCGATGCTGGCCTGCTCTTCGCTGAGCACCCGGGCCAACACACGGTCAATGTACGAGCGCCGGGCGGCGACGGCGAGGCCGGTCTTGGGGCCCAAGGGCGCCTGCACAAAGGCCCCGGCGTAGAGGAGATCCGCCCCGGCCTCGACCTTGAGCGCTGACGGCACGGTCTGGGTCTGGATGTCGACGGCCCCGGCGGTGGCCCGGCCATAACGCGCGCCGTAGCCGCCGGGGAAAAACTCGACGGTGTCGATCAGCGCCGGGTGAACCACGGAGCTGAAGCCGCCGAGGTGGTACACCAAGGGCACCGGCACGCCGTCGATCAACATCGCGGTCTGGTCGGGGTCGCCGCCGCGCACGAGCAGCCAGCCGGAGTCAAAGGGTGTGCGCACCACGCCGGGCAGGTTCACCAGGGCCCGCACCGGGTCGCCCAGGGTGCCGGGGGTGGTGCGCACCTCTTCAGCGCTCACCGTGCGCACCACCGCCTGGGGGCTGCGGCGGCGGTACACACCCACCGCGGCCTCCTCGACGGTCGGGGCGTCAACGCGCAGATCGAGCTCAACGAGCTTGCCGTCCTCCAGGGTGACCTCGACGGGGGCGAGGCTCCAGGCGGCGGACTCTAGCCGCACCACGACGGGGCCCGGCGGCCGCTCTCGCAGCTCCACCCTCCCCGCGGCGTCGGTGACCACCCGCTCCTCGCCCACAAACAGCGCCTCCCCCGCCAAGGCCGCGCCGTCGGGCCCCATGAGCCGCAGGCGCAGGCCCACAGGCGGCGGGGTGAAGGTGAGCTGAAACGGCACCTCGACGGCGATGGCCAGGCGGCCGTCACGGGCGGGCTCAAACCGAGCGGCGAGCACCAGAGGCTCGGAGAGCTCGATGAACGGCTCCTGGCCGAAGACCGGCGTGGCCTCCTCGACCAGCCCCTCGGCGTTGATCAACAAGAGCCACTCCACCGTCGCCGCCTCGTACGGCGGGCCCCCGGGCCACGGCAGGCTCAGCGGCGTGAGCAGGCGCGGCGGGGTGATGCCGTCGGGCTCAGGCGCTGTCGGCGTGTCGATCGGCGCCTGCGCCCCGCCCCAGCCCTCTTGGGCGGAGACGACGGCCACAGCACAAAGAAGGAGGAGCGCGCTCACCAGGGCACCGTAGCACAAGCCGGGCGCTTATCGGAGCGCACCGCCTGAGCGGGTGAGGCTGAGCCCTGGGCCTTGGCAGCCGACGAGCCCGACCGGGTGGCGCACGCCGAGCACCAGCTCACACTCCGGGCAGCCCACGGCGAAACGCAGCGTCCCATCAAGCTCATGGTGAACGATCGCCTCGCCCATCAGCCGCCCGTCCACCAAGGCCGCGACGGTCTCGACCTGGGCCAGCCCCTCGCCGCGTAGGGTCACCATGCCGAGCTCGCCCCGGGCCTCGGAGAGCGCCGCCTCGCTGACCTTCGGGCAGGCGTCCCGGGCGGCGGCCTCAGCCTCCGCGTCGAGGACACGCCCTTGGGGCGCCTCCCGAAACTGTGTGAACAGCCGGGCCTCGGGCTCCGCCGCGCAGCGACAGGCCGAGAGGAAGGTCAACATCACCAGGAAGAGCGGGCGCATCTCGGCTGTTTAACCGGGCTTCGCCGCGCTCGTCAGGTTAGGCGAGCCTGCCTTGTCTGGAGGGTCCATGAGCAGCCCGGCGCCCCGCACAAAGTACTGCAGCCGCTGCCTCACCACGTTTGAGGGTGACCCCGAGTCCTGCCCCAACCTCGCCTGCCGCGCCCGCCGCCGCCGCGACGGCTGGGGTGAGCTGCTCAACCCCCAAGACGTGCTCGATCGCCGGTACAAGGTCGATCGTTGCCTCGCCATCGGCGGCGCCGGGGCCACCTACCTGGCCCAAGAGCTCAGCGATCACGAGGAGCTCATCGGCCCGCGGCTGGCGATCAAGGTGCTCTACGCCCACCGCGACCAGGGCCCTTACCTTCGCCGCCTGGCCACCGAGGCCCAGATCCTCACCGAGCTCGACCACCCGGGCATCGTGCAGATCTTGGGCTTTGTACACCGCGCCGGGCACTCCCCGTACCTGGTGACCCGCTTTGAGGAGGGCGGCAGCCTGCTCGACCACCTCTCGAACCAAGGCCGCATGAGCGTCACCGCCGCCGCCGCCGTGGGGGTGCAGCTCTGCGACGCCTTGAGCGTGGCCCACGCCAAAGGGGTCATCCACCGCGACATGAAGCCCGAGAACATCCTGCTCACCCGCACCCCGGGCCCCGGCGAGGTGCCCATGGTGCGCCTCACAGACTGGGGCATCGCCAAGGTGAGCGGCGGCGTGGGGGAGGGCCTCACCCGGGCCGGGGCCTTCGTCGGCACCCCGCAGTACGCCGCCCCCGAGCAGTTTGAGGGCCAGTCCCCCACGGCCAGCACCGACCTCTTCGCCTTGGCCGCCGTGCTGCACTTCTGCGTCACCCTGCGGCACCTCACTGAAGATGAGGGCCTCAACTTTGACCCAGAGCGCACCTTAGACAGCCTACGCGTGGCCCTGCCCCCGCGCCTGGGCGACGGCTGGGACACCGCCGCGCGGGTGGCCGGGTGGAACCAGCTCCTCGCCGCCACGATGCAGCCCGATCCTACTCGCCGGGTGAGCATGGCCCAGGCCCGGGAGCTGCTGTTCGCCATCGCCGCCGACCTCACGCTCCCAAGCGTCGGCGCCCCGGCCACGCCGCCCCCGGCGCCGCCGCCGCCCGAGGCGCCACACACCGCTGAAGACACCTTCGACGACGGTGAGGTCATCGACCTCAGCGCCTCGGGCGCCTTGCCCACCTCCGCCTTCGAGCCCTCGCCCTACGACGGCGCCGACGCGCCCACCACCCTGGCGGGCTCCCGCTCCGCCGACGACGCACCCACGACCATGGCCAACGACGACACCCCCTCCCAGGCCGAGCCCCCGCCCATCCTCACCGACGAGACGAGCGCCGACCCGACCTTCCCGCCGCCGGATCCAGCGTTCCCCTCCGCTGGGGTCCACAGCGACATGGGCAGCTACGGCGGCCCCACGGCGCCTCCGCCCCTGCCCGTGGAGAGCGCGCTGCCGCCCCTGCCCGTGCGCTCCCGCACGACCCTCCCCGACCCCGACGCGCCTCCGGTCGCCTCCCAGGTGCCGGTGTTTGAGCCGCCCGGGCCACCGCAGCGAATCCCGCCGGGCCCGCCGCCCAGCCCCAGCGCGCCGCCGATGCAGGTCGAGGCCGACCTCGCGCCCAAGCCGTCGTTCATCCCGCCGCCCGACCCCCACGACATGACCGCCGAGTGGCCGCCGCGCCGAAGCTGGTTCGCCTGGATCGTCTTGGGGTTGTTGCTCTTCGGAGGCTTCGCCGGTGGCCTCGGCTTCACGGCGTGGTGGGTGGCCCCCTGGACCTTCCCCGACGCCTTGTTGCCCCCGGCGCGCACCCTCAAGGTGGGCTCGGCGGTTCACACCACCCTCACCGACGCCGTCACCGCCCGCATCCCCGCCCTGCGGGAGACCTGCGGCCTGCAAGACGTCGGCCCCATCGAGCTCACCCTCACCGTCGAGCCCACGGGCCGCCTACGCCGGGTGAAGATGGCCGGGGTCACCCAAGAGCAAGGCAACTGCCTCCTCGCGGGCCTACGCGAAGAGGCCTTGCCGACGAAGGGCCTTCAAGCGGTGAAGCTCGGCCTCATCATCAAGAAGCCCGGCGCCGCCGTTCACACCCAGCCCGGCGCACGGCGGCCGCCGCAAGTGCCGCCCCCTGAGAAGCGCCCCGACAGGCCGCCGCCCAAGACGAAGGCGCCCTAGGGCCTGAGGTCAAACGCCTCGTACTCGCCCTCGGACGGCCTGCCCCACACCGCCCACAGCCGCCCCGCCGCCGGAGACATCACCACCGCCCCGCAGGTCTCGTACTCAAAGGGCGGCTCGGGGTGGCGGCAGATCCAGGTCTCGTCCCGGGTGAGCGCCATGAGGCTCTCTACGGTGATCGGCCGAGCGCTCAGCAAGGTGTCCGCGTGGCGCAGCCGCTCCAAGGACGAGCGCTGCAGGGCCTCGGGCCGCGGCGCTTGGCGGGCGAACGTCGTCGGCAGCACACAGTGGTTGCTGTGGGCGATGGGCGTGTCGCCAAGGGGCGTGACCTCCACCCGGCCCGGCATCCACTCAATGTTGACCCCGGCGCCGTGCCGGTCCATGAGCTGATAGTTGTGGCCTCCGGCCAGGGGCGCGTCTACCACGGCGCGCACGGCGTCGTGAAGATTGTCTTGTTGCAGCACCTTACGCACCACAAACGGCCAGGTGACGCCCAGACGACCGCCCAAGGAGCTGAGATCGTTGATCCCCACACAGATCCCGGCCTCGTTCATGCCGATCTGCCCCAGGCAGCCCACCGTCGTGAAGGTCAAGGCGGCGAGGCCCCCCTCGGGCTCGTGGCGCAACATCACCACATGGGGCGTGGCGGAGGCGTGCATGTCCCAGGTCTGGGTGAACAGGCCGCCGAGGCCGTCTGTGGCGGATGGTGGCACCAGGGCCGCCGTGCAGGTGTCCTCGATGGGCGCGCCCATGTCAACGGCGCGCACCACGTCCAAAAAGTCGGTGTATCCGCCGACGATCACGCCCTCCGCCGGGGTGATGCCCGCCGCCACACACATCGCCAGAAGCTCCGCGTACAGATCCGGGGCGTACTGTTCGTGGTGGGGCAGGCAGCGTGTGGCGAGGGTTATGGCGTCCTCGCGGCCCAGGCGTGTGCCCGCCGTCGAGAGCTTTACCCGCGACTGGGCGTAGACACGAATGGAGTCGGCGTAGGTCTGCCCATGCAGCGCGCCCCGGGCCTCGGGGGAGCCCGCCAAGGTCAAGCGTCGAATGGTTCGGCTCACGCCGCACCGCCGATGCTCACCCCATGCCGAGCCAGCACGATCTTGAGGCTCTCGGCGACCACGTCCATCGCCTCGTCGAGCTGCTCGTCGCTGAGGTTGAGCGGCGGTAGAAACCGCACACAGTTGGAGAAGAGCCCGGCGCGGATGGTGATCACGCCATGTTTGACCGTCTCGGCGCACAAGGCCGCGCACAGATCCATCCACGGCGCCTTGCTCGCCGAGTCTTTGACCAGCTCCATCACCAACATCGAGCCCAAGCCGCGCACGTCGCCGACCTGCTCGGGGTGCTGGGCCTGAATCTCCAACAGCCGGGCGCGCAGGCGCTCGCCCACCTCAGCGGAGCGCGCCAGAAACGCCGGCGTGGTCAGCTCATCCAGGGCCGCCAGCGCCGCCACACAGGACAAGGGGTTGCCGGAGTAGGTGCCACCCAAGCCGCCGGGATGGGGCGCGTCCATGATCTCCGCCCGCCCGGTGACCGCCGAGAGCGGCATCCCCGCGGCGAGGGACTTCGCGCTCACGACCACGTCGGGCACCACGCCGGAGTGCTCAATCGCATACAGTTTGCCCGTGCGACCCATGCCCGCCTGCACCTCGTCGGCCACGAGCACGATGCCGTGCTGGGTGCACAGTCGCCGAAGGGCCTGCAGGAACGGCGCGGGCACCGGCAAAAATCCGCCCTCGCCCAGCACCGGCTCAATCACCACGCAGGCGACGTGAGAGGGGTCTACGATGCCCATGAAGCAGTGATCGAGGTTCTGGATGTGCCAGTCCACGAAGGACTCGGCGGTCATCTCTTGCGGGCGGCGGTAGACGTTGGGGAACGGGAAGCGGTAGACCTCGGGGGAGAACGGCCCGAAGCCCTTCTTGAACAGATTAAACTTGGAGGTCATCGCCATCGTGAGGTTGGACCGCCCGTGGTACGCCCCCTCAAACACGACCACACCCTGCCGTTTGGTGTACGAGCGGCAGATCGCCACCGCGGCCTCCACGGCCTCGGCCCCGGTGTTCAGCAGCACGGTCTTCTTGGGGAAGTCGCCCGGGGTGAGCGCGTTGAGCCGCTCGGCGAGCTCCACATAGGGCTCATAGGTGGAGACGATGGCGCACATATGCAGGAGCTGCTCGGCCTGGGCCTTCACCGCGTCCACCACGGCCTTGGGGGTGTGCCCCACGGCCAGCACGCCGATGCCCCCAGCGAGGTCGAGGAGCTGGTTGCCGTCTACATCCGTGACCACGGCCCCATGCGCCGAGGCCACGGCGATGGGCGTGAGCTTCGCCGCGCCTTGGGGCGTAGCGGCCTCGCGGCGGCGGACGATCTCTTGGCTCTTGGGGCCAGGGATCTCGGTGACGAGGCGAATCGAGCGGCTCTTGTTGGACATGGCGGACCTCGGAGGATGACAGGGCACGCTCATCCTACCTCCCCCGGCGGCGCGGGGCGAGGGGCGGGCGCGCTCGCGAAGGCCGAGGGTGGACAAGCGGCGAACCGGGGGCTGAGCGCCGGTGTCGCAGGAGCGCTCCACTCCCCTCTCGCGGACCTTCGATGACGCCTCGCCGGACCCGCCCTTGGCGAACGCTCGTGCCCGTCTTGGCGCTTCTGGCCTGTGGACCGGCGCCCGACGCGCCGCCGGAGCTTGTGCCGCTGTCGACGGCGTCGTTTGGGGGCATCGCTGAGCACCCAGCGCCGATCATAATCTTCACGGTGACCCCCAGCGCAGCTGAAGCGGTGTGGATCCGCCCCGATGTAGACGCGGCGCTGCCGATTTGGGAGCTACGAATCGCGACCACCTCGGATGCGCTGAGCCGCCTGTTGACCCTGCTCGTGGTTCACTACTTGTATCTCGGCGACGGGGAGAACCGACCGGGCTCGGCGAACGCCGTCATCATCGTCAACCCCGCCGCGGCCGCGGCGGTCGATTGGTTAGGAACAATCCGCCTCGACCATTCGACCGGCTTTTCCGGGTCCAACAAACCCTTCGTGACCTGGCGCAGCCCCGACGGGCGGCCTGCGATGGCGCGCACCACGATCTCCTCCTATCCCTTGTCGCTTGACCACGATCTCGCCTGGCTCGTGGGGGATGAGCGACCGATCACGATTCTGTCGCACGAAGGCGCCGTCCACCGTTGCGACTTCCAAGCCAACTCCGACCCGGACTTTGAGCCGTTCCCCCATGATCCGCCTCACTGGTCCTCGTGCGCGCCCGTGACCGACTCCCGCCACTCCCTCCCCCGCGTCGGCGTCTGTGTGCTGCGGGGTGAGCCCTGGCGCTCCGTGCTCGACCGTCTTGAAGCGGCCAATGTACAACAACTGAACGAGCTCGCCCTGATGTTCAACTGCGATGACCAATATTTCGACGGGCCGACGTGTGACACCACAGACTCCCATGCGCTTCCGCAGGCCCTCGCCGCCTTAGACACTCCGCCGAGCTGCGCGCCGCCTGACGACTGTGGAGAGCCCCGTTTCTCTCTGACCGACTGAGTCACCACCTGCACAGCGCTGCACACGCGCGCACAGCGCCGCACAGCGCTGCACAAGGCGCCGGGGGAACGCGCCAACTCTCAGAGTGTGGACCTCCTCACCCGCAGCGGCCCGGCTCAATTGCGCGGGCCTGACAAGGTGACCCGCAGCGCCGCAGATCAAGATCTCCTTCGGGTTCGGTCGCCTGACCGGGGCATGGCCCCCTCCCAACCCTTCGCCGCGTCCACTATGCTGACCACGACGCCCTCCTCTCCCCCAAGCCCTCGCGCCCCGCGCACCCCACGAGCCGCCCGATGACCTTGGCCCCAGAGTCCATCCGCCTCGTGCGCCCTCCGGGCCTCGACGGCGTCGAGCTGGTGCAGATCCACCGCTCCACCCAGCGCTGGAGCGGCTACGTCAAGTCGTGGGACCTCTGTTTTGTCGCTGAAGGCGCGGCCCGGTGGCGATATCGGGGCCGGGCGATGTTGACCGAGGCGGGCCAGCTCCGGCTCAAGGAGCCCGGCGAGCGCTTCGTCACCGAGCGGGTCGAGAGCCCGTCTACGCTCCAGATCGTGCAGCTCTCCCCGGCGCGGGTGGCGTCGTGGCTGGAGCTTTTGCCCGCCTCCCGTCGTCACTTTGGCGCGCTGCAGGTGAGCCTGAGCCTTGAGCGCCAGCGGCAGCTCCGGTCGGCGATGGCGCAGCTCGCCGGAGAGGAGGCGGGCCTCTCCCGAGACGCGGCCTTGCACAGTCTCCTCGACGGCCTGCTCGCGCCGCACCTGGAGGAGACGTTGCGCCCCCCAGGCCAGCCGACTCTCAGCGCTTGACGAAGACCGCGCGCCCGAGCTTGTTCAAACCCCGGCAGGCGATTGGGCTCCGCTCGACGGCGTGCCCTTGGCTGTCCGATCCCTGACGTGCTGCGCGTTCAACAGGCTGAAGGCTCAGTGATTCATGCTCAGCCGCCGAGGAGAGCCGCGATGATGGTTTACCCGCTCAGCCCAAGTGACGAGGATCTCAGCGATCTACAGGCTCGGCTGGGGGTGCGCTTCCGAGACGAGGCGCTGCTCCTGCAGGCGCTCACGCACCCCTCTTGGGTGGAGGAGGACGCCCTTGGTGGACACATGCCGCCCCACCCCTCTCAAGAGACCCTTGTAGACCTCGGTGACCCCTTGCTCTGGGGGGTCGTCGCCCGATGCCGGGCACGCGCCTACTCCGCCTCGCTGGCGAGAGAGCCGTATGGTGCGAGAGGGTTGTATTCGGGAAGATATTGGCCCTCGCAGCACGGTCGGGAGCTGGGCCTCGACGACCTGCTGCGCGTGGGGTGCAACGAACCGCCGAGCCTCAGATCCCAACCTGACCTCGTGGACCGCACGATGAAGGCCGTGCTGGGCGCCTTGTCCGCCGATGACCAGGAGGAGGCCATTGAGCGCCTCGTCTCCGATTGGATCACGACCCACCCGTCCTCTTTCGCTGCGCTCTGGACGGGCAGGCGCTACAAGGAGCCCATCGGCGCGGTGAAGGAGCTGTACTCGGGGCGGTGGGGCGCCCGCGCCCCGGGGGCATCAGAGCGCTTCACCGGGCCTCCCCACGCCCCGGTCTGGCATCTGACCTACGACTTTACGCGCGTCGGCCTTGGAATCTACTTTGACTCTGCCAGAACAAAACAAGCGGCGAAGTCCGGCGCCTTCTCCAGCGCCTTCTGCGATGCGCGGCATATCGGCCTGATCCGCTGAGCCGCCCGGTGATCGTCTCACCCGGTCTAAACTCAGAGTCGCCGCGGGTGGTTTATGCTCTGCGCTGTGTGACCCCACTTTCACCGCCCAGGATGGCCCCCATGTTTGCGTACCCCGATAGCCCAAGCGACGACGATCTCAACCAACTACAAGACCGGCTGGGCGTGACCTTCCACAACAAGGAGCTGCTCCTCCAGGCGCTCACACACCGGTCGTGGGTTGAGGAGGCCGCCCGGGGTGGCCTCGCGTTGGCCCACCAGTCTTACGGGCGTCTCGCGTTCCTCGGGGACGCGAAGCTCGGGGAGGTCGTCGCGCGGACCTTGTTTGATGCCCACCCCACCGCCGTTGAAGGGGGCCTCACCCGCGCAGCCGAGGTGTTTAAGCGCGAGAGCTGGCTCATCGCGCGGGGCAAAGCGCTGGGACTCGGCGAGCTGCTGCGGGTGGGGCGCGGCGCTGAGGTGAACCTGAGAGGACATGACAAGGTGATCGAGCA
>Ga0209467_1002663_pt1 | contig 12494 bp, 16 predicted proteins | sample Higcelwee11metaG_FD_187175 | JGI IMG/M metagenome (GOLD analysis project Ga0209467, IMG submission 187175) | Freshwater pond sediment microbial communities from the University of Edinburgh, under environmental carbon perturbations - High... | ecosystem: Environmental > Aquatic > Freshwater >...
CTCACCTGATCGATTGCAGGTTCATTCGCAATTAATGCTGGTTGGCCGGTTCGGTCATTCGCAGTTAATTCCGGTCGAAAATCGCCTTGATTGCAGGTCGGGGTGTTTTCGTTTGCAGGTCGTTACAGGTAATGTCTTCGCAACCTGAAATCGTCCGAACCAGCCCACGAACAGCCCGTCGTACGGGCAGGGACCGCGCTGGCTGCGCTGCCACTCGGCCTGGGCCAGCCGACCCAGCTCGAAGGCCTGCCGCCGGCTCTCGGCGAACGGCGGGGTCCTGCGCAGGCTGTGCAGGGACTGCTGGATACCCGGCTCGTCGTGGTGCCGGATGACCGTTTTCACCCGCTCCTCCCACGCCTGGTAGTTCGCCGCCGTCATCCGCCAGGTCCACGCCGCCGCCCGGCCCTGGCGCGGCATCTGCACCAGCTCGTAGCCGGTCAGCTCGATCCGCTGGCGGCCGGCGTCCTGAAGCTGCTCCAGCTCGACCACCAGCCCGCCCCCGGGGCTGACCACCAACCACCAGTGCATCCGCTTCTGCGACTGGTACGGCTCTCCCAGCCAGAGGACCAGGTGGGCCGAAGCCTCGCCCTGCGCCTTGGCCCGCCAGCGCTGCTGGGCGCTCCGCTCGATACCGTAGCGATCGGCGAACTTCAGGCACAGCGCCGGGAGCTTGCGCGGCTCGATCTGGCCGCCGGTCCAGCAGGCGTGGCCGCGTGCGACCAAGTTCTGCAGTCGGCGCATGGCGTCGGTTTTGTGGGGGTACAGAGGCGGGAGGGTCATCGAGCGGGGGCGTCCTTGTCAGCACTGTGCTTTCAGCACTTTTCTGTAGATGACGTTATATAAGAAAACCGGGGTTTTGGTAGAGTACGATAAAAGAGATTCCTGAAAAACGGCGTTTTTCTATTGCTTTTCGCGCTTGCGCAGCGCGTTTCGGAGACGTAAAACGTCCCGAACAAGCGAAGCGCCGGCCGCCTGCGGCCGGGCCATCCAGGGAGGAAAAATTCGTGCGCCGTGCCGTCTGGCTGTTCGTCATCGCGCTGCTGCTCGCCGCCGGCTGGACCGTCTGGCAGCGCGTTCCGACCCTCGCGATTGCCGAGTGGGATTTCGCCGGCGACGGCTGGCGGATCGTCGCCTACGGCTGGGCCGGGCTGCTGCCGCTCTGGCCGCTCGTGCTTGTCGGCATTCTGGGAGGATTTTTTCTGCTCGGAATCGTCGTCGCCGGGAGCTACGACTGGGCGCGCAACGCCGATCACCGCGCCCAGATCGCACGCCTGACCCACGAACGCGACCAGGCCCACGCCGAAGCCGAGGCCCGCGTCGCCCTGCGCGAGCAGGCCGCCCAGGAAGCCCACGAACGAGCCGAACAGATCCGCCTCGCCGCCTTGCAGGCCGAGCAGCAGGCCCACACCCAGGCACAGACGGCGGCAGCTCACGCCGAGCACTACCGCCTGCGTGCCCGCAACGCGATCTGCGCCGCCGCGCGCATCAAGCGCAAAGCCACCCGATCCGTGCCCTGACAGACGGTCCGAAGTCTGTCCGCGATGCCCACCGGAGCCCCACGTCACGGATTCCGAGAACCAGCCCACCCCAGCTGCCCATGTGGGAGAACCCAGAACCTCAACTGCCCAAATCGGGGCTATCGCCCAGGAGAAACTCACCGACTCTTAGCTATGCCTACCGGTAAATCATTGATTTTCCGGCATTTGTGAAATCGACCGACGACCGCCAGTCGTCGGGGTTCCCGGCCTGCCAAGCCGGGAACGGCAACCGCTGAAGCCGCATGCTCGTAATTGAGCTGGTGCGGCTACGACGGGCGCTGGCAGGTGAAATCCCTGCCTTCGACCCAATCCGCCAAGACGACCGGCGGGGATTGGGCGACACGGAAACGGGCGCACGGGTGACCGTGCCAACCCTGGCCGTGACGAACGGGTGCAAATCCCGCTGGGGGGCGGCTCGCAAGGGTCGAACCCCAGCCTGGCACGTGGGCTGCTGAGGGCGTCGTGAGGCGTCAGGGGTCGGAGGGGAAACCTGGATGACCTGGTACTCGACGGGGCAACCTGTCGAGATCGCTGGATAGCTCAAGCGTGTAACGGCCTCCCTCGAGGAGGCTGCCGGGTGAGAAACACTGAGCCATGACCTTGCGGGTCTGGCCATGCATGCAGAACCAATACCGTAGTAACCGAGCTGCTTTGGAATCTCGGGCCGGTGAAAGCGTCCAGTCGGGCGTGAGGCGTAGGCCAGGCGGTATCTGGGGAGTGCGGTGGCGCAGTGTTTTTGACGTTGCGGTCTAACGTGGGAACCTCTGTCGGTGCAACGGGTGGCACCGTTGCCAAGCCGGCAGAGGGGGAGACCTGGTGAGTAGGCGCGAAAGCGCCGGGGCGATATGGTCGAAGCCCCGGCGCGAGTCCGGAACGAACCCTTGGGTGGCACCGAGGGCCGGACAGGTAGCCGAAAGCCGGGAGCGGTTGCAGATTTTGGGGGTGGCACCCCGCAAATGGTGCTCGCCCGCCCCTTGGCCGGGGCGGTGGGCATAGCTAAGGCGCGGTTCTTTCGATTGTGCGGTAGGGCTTTGGGGGGAGCGTCTGCTCCCCCTGGAGCCACCTGCCGAACCATTTTCCTGCTCACGTACTCGTCGCCCCACCCTTGCCGGAAGGTTTGGCGGGTTTCAATGCCGCCAGCAGGGCGTCGTTCTGCGCTCTGAGGGTGTCCAGTTCGCCACGCATCCGGGCCGCCTCCTCGCCCCTGGCCTGAGCCTTCGCCAGCTCGTCCCGCAGCTGCTTCAGCTCGGTGGTGTGTTGCTCGCTGGCCGTTCGGGCCGCCTGTTCGGTGGCGCTCAGACGCTCCCGGAGCTGGGCCAGTTCGACGGCCTGGCTCTGGCGTTGCGCAAGCCCCTCCGTCAGCTGCTCCTGGGTCGACGCCAACTCGCCCTTGACGCCGTCCAGCTGGTGCTCCAGGTCCTCGACGGTCTGCGCCGCGTCGGCCAGCTCCCGCTCGGCCTGTTCGCGCTGCTCGCCGGTAGCCCGGACCACCTCGCCCACGCGCCGTTCGGCCGCCCTCACCGCCTTGTCGTTCAGCTCGACCGCCAGGGCCGCCAGGCGCTCGGTCAGCGCCCGGGCGACGGTCGCCAGTTCCTCGGCCACCTCCACCGGCAGTTCGGCCACCGGCGCCGCCTCGGCGACGGACGAGCGGGCCAGGTGCTCATCCCAGACCTGTTTCAGCCGGGTGGGGTTGCCGCCGCCGACCCGTTGCCGCAGGGCGAAGCCGGTGACGTTGCGGCCGGCGGCCTGCAGGGCTTCGCCGGCCTGGACGATCTCTTCGAGGGTGTATTCGGCGGGACGCATGGGGGTCGATCTCCAATCGGCTGAGGGTGAACTCAGCATAGTGCATAACAAAACAAACAAACAAATAAATTAAAGGCAGGAATCGCCCTGCTCGCCGCCGGCGCTGGACCGGGGATCGGGACGTTTTTCGGGATCGGCCCTGGGAGGGCCTGTGAGCGCCGCGGAATGCTGTATGGCTACCCTACCCATACCAAGCGCCTGAACGGCTCCCCTGTGGCCTCATGGAGGCCTTGGCGTCGATGTGTAGCCGATGGCTAACCCCCACCTTGCCCTGGATTGCTCGCGCGCAGCGCCGGATTGGCACTGGCGCTGCCTGTTCGCTGGTGGCGATAGACCCTGCCAGGGGGATTGGCAGCCGAGGATGGTGGGGCCGGCCTAGCCCGGTGGGGTGGCCACCGGGAGGTGAGGCCGCGCTTTCCCCGCCCCTTCAGGGGCATAAGCAAGCGGCCGCCGGCGGCGGCCTCGTAGCGCGCAGCGCGCACATACGCGCGGCTTTTAAAAGATTAAGAAAGGATTAGGGCGTTTTTGACGAATCGCTGAAAGCCGCACCAGCCGTGGCTTTGAAGGATGTCACGGCTTCGCTTTTCCTACCTGCTGCGACGGTATCGCCTACCTGCTGCGACGGTATCGCCTACCTGCTGCGACGGTATCGCCTACCTGCTGCGACGGTATCGCCTACCTGCTGCGACGGTATCCCTTGTGGGTGCTGGAACGGTATCAATCGCTAGGCTTCGCGGCTTTCTTGGCCAAGTGTTGCCGCTGCGCTTTGCTAGCCGCTTTTTCGACATGCACGAGGTCGCCGCAAATCTCGTAGCTAAACGGCTGCTCACAGGCCTCGCTTGCCTCAACTACGGCATCGAGAGATTTCCGCAATGTCTGGGCAAACTTCCAAAGCTCGGCGGTCTCGCTGCCGCAGAGCTTATGCAGCGTCTCTATCTTCATCGGATAAGGCTTGGCGTGGCTGGCGTAGAAACCGTGTAGCCATTGGGCCAGCGGCTTGCCGTCCAGCGCATGGCGCACGCTCCAATCAACCTGAGTGAACTGATCGGAGGCGAATAGGGTGTGCAACTTGGGATTCAGCCGGATGACGTATTCGCGGGTTTCGTCGTCCCTATAAACTTCATCGATCAAGCTGCCCATGTAGCTGTAGCGGCCCACCTTCACATCCAGGGCCGTAGCCTTCAGGCGTGCTAGTCGCCGCTCCAGCACGTCACGATTGCCGCCTGTGTCGCGCTTATCCAGCGCCTTCAGGAGCTGATACGCTGTAACCCGGCAATCGTCACCCAGCTCCTGAGCGCGCACGGTGTGCAGCACGGTTTCCCACACGTCAAGATCTCCCTGGTCAAGCCGCGCCCCGGTGTAGCGAACCGTGACGCCATCCTGGGCGTGGACCTCCTGCCGCTCGAGGTAGCGCCGTGCTCCTCGCTTTATCGCCCCAAACAGAGCAGACCTCAGTAGTCCATTGGGGACACCTCGCACGGCCTCCGGCCATAGCGGCAAGCGGATCACCTGGGCCAACTGCTGAACCGGCTCGGCAGCGGGAGCGGACGGCTCGGCTTCCTTGCCCCTGGCATTCCGCTCCTGCATGCGTTTGAGCTTGTCCAGCAGGCTCCCGCGTTCTGTCATTACTCACTCCCTCTTCAATGCTTTTGACGATACCGGGGTGTCCGTCATTCCCCACATGATCCACATCCGAGGGTGGGCTGTGCGGTCTTTTCCGGCGATTTTCTGGCTTGAAAGGACAAAATAAAACGGCTGCTACGCGCGCATGCGCGTTGTTTTTACTTTTCCCTTTTAAACCTTTTAGGACCGCTGGAGGCCGCGCCATTCGCGGGTTTCAGCGTTTATATGTGGAGGGATTCCTTGCCATATGTGGAGGGATTCCTTGCCATATGTGGAGGGATTCCTTGCCATATGTGGAGGGATTCCTTGCCAAATATGAGCATGTTACACTTATCTCATAAAAGGCAGGAAGACACCCCAGAATGAGCACCCCGATGGTCTACAAGAGCAATGCCCTGGTTGAAGCCTCGTACCGCCTGAGCGTGCAGGAACAGCGCATCGTGCTGGCCTGTATCGGCCAGGTGCGCAGGGATGAGGCAGTGACGGATGAGGTGCTGTATTCGGTGACGGCCGCCGACCTGGCGCAGCTGTCGGGCACGGCCATCGAAGCCGCGTACAGCGAACTCAAGGCCGCGGCGCTGCGCCTCAAGCGCCGCGAGGTGCGGCTTACGCAGGAGCCGAACGGCAAGGGCAAGAAGCCCAAGGTCATGATTACCGGCTGGGTGCAGACGATCTTTTACATCGAGGGCGAGGGCCGGGTGGAACTGCGTTTCACCAAGGACATGCTGCCATACCTGACCGAGCTAACCCGCCAGTTCACGAAGTACGCCCTGACCGACGTGGCCACGATGGACAGCGCCCACGCCATTCGCCTGTACGAGCTGCTGATGCAATGGGACCCCCAAGGCAGTCGGGAGGTCAGCGTCGAGGAGCTACGGGAATGGCTCCAGCTCGAAGACAGGTATCCACTGATGGCCGACCTGCGCCGCTGGGTGATCGAGCCAGCAGTCGCCCAGATCAACGAGCACAGCCCGCTCGCGGTGTCCTGGACGCAACGCAAGACCGGCCGCCGCATCACGCACCTGCAGTTCAAGTTCGAGCCGAAGGCGAAGGCTGCCGACAAGCCGAAGCGGAAGCCCAAGGCTTCAACCGAGGCCGGCTCGCAGCAGGCAACCGGGTATCTGGCGTTCGTGCTCGCGCAGCTCGGGATGACCGAAAGCCAATTCGCGGCAGCGGCTCACGCCGGTGAAGACGTGAAGCAAGCATTCGAGCGCATCAAGCGCGAGCGCCGCGAGGCGCTGGAAGTCGAGTAGACTGACCGCATCACACCGGAGGCCCGACCATGAGCGCCAAGCTTTCCCCTATCGTGTCCGAGTTCGAGACAGAAGAGCAGGCGGCCAGCTATGACCGCTGGTTCCGCGCCAAGGTGCAAGCGTCGCTGGACGATCCGCGCCCGGGCATCCCGCATGACCAGGTGATGGCCGAAATGGAGGCCATCATCGCCCAGGCCGAGGCTCGCCGCCGAGGCAACGCCTGATGCTGCCGATCATCTGGCGCAGCAGCGCCAGAACCGACCTGGCAGAGATCATCCGCTACATCGCCAACGAAGACCCCCAGGCCGCTCGCCGGCTCAAGGATCGCCTGGAGTCGGCCGTGCTGCCCCTGGCCGAACACCCCTACCTATACCGCCCCGGGCGCGTGCCAGGCACTCGCGAGTTGGTGGCTCACCCCAACTACGTTCTGGTCTACCGGGTGACTGCCGAACGGATCGAGGTCGTGAACGTCCTGCACGCCCGGCAGGAATACCCCCTAATCTCCCGTCCCAGGCTGTAAGCAGGGTTTGGGGAGCAACGGAACAGAAAGTGCACTTAACCCTGCCTCAGCCCCCATGCTCCGTGCTGTAAGCCATCGCCTACAGCAGATCGGGCGTTCGCCCAATATCCTCAAGGCGGCTACCCGAGTAGATTGAATCCCATCAAGACGTCGAAGGAACGACGCCGGCTGACCAAGGATGGATGGCCAGGGACATCCGCAGGATGCGGCTACTTCATCAGGACGATGAACCCAGGGACGACACGAAGCGGCGAGGCTAACCTCTCGCCGTTTTTGTTTGTGCGCTGGGGCACCCCTCTTTCCGGTGACACTCGTCGTCGTAGTAGTAACCCAACGCGAATTTTCGCAAGAGCCCGAGCCGGCGCGTGGGGTCCAGTTTCTCGATCAAATCAAAGGCTTCCCCGATGGCCTGCAGCTCGTCCGGGGGAGGCGTGTTCGGATTTCTGATGATCGCGTCGAGTTCTGCTAGCCGGCGCCGAATCGTTTCCAGTTCGTCGTCCATGTTAACCCCCAGGGGTTGAGGTGTACGCCGACTGGACTGCCCTCAGTCAATCACCTTGTTGGCTCAGCGTAGCTGGCTGCAGTGCTCAAAAGCCAACCGCTCTACCCCGGCGCTCCCATGGCAAAGAAAACTGCTGTGAGAGCGGCATTCCAGGATGGGGTAAAACAAGCAGTTGTGTCACCAGCCGCCATTGCGCTGTCGGAAAACCAAATTAGCTAGGTTTCCGGCTGCTCAGGCAATCCGACAGTGTTTGTCGTGCAGATTTTCCTCGCTGCTTTCGACTCGCTTAGGTCTGTATCGGAAAACAGATGTTTGGCGACAGCACGCGCCAATGCAGGTGGTGTTTAGTCAGATGGCGGCTGGTGACACAACTGCTTGTTCTACCCCGGTTAGCGGATCACTACCCCCCATAGAGTTGCTCCAGTCTTTCTAAGCGAAGCGGCAAAATGCACTACGCTTCTTTTGCGACAACACGACGGAAGTCTGTGCTGCCCGCGCCGTTGTGGCCCTCGGTCCTGTTGGAAGGCAGGCCGGGGGCTTTTTGTTTATCGATCACCGTGGCCAACTCCAGGCTGTTCAGCGACGCACTCAGATGCACCAGTGGTGCCTGTTCGCATGTAGCTGTAGACCCTGCCAGCGAGCTACGCGCCAGGCTGAGGAAAGCAGGCACGACCGCCTAATCCCCAAGATCCTCGAGCAGATCAGCGAAAGACTGTGGGGCAGGCTTATCTGCTGCCGGCACAACCTTCGCCGGCGGCCTATGGTCGATCCGCAACAGCGCTTCCCGTAGTTGCTCAATCTCCTTCCGCAACGGTTCAAGTGCTTCCGCTACCGCCTTGGCGATCACCTCGCCCAAGTCGTCGGGCAGTGTGACGCCATGGGACATTTCCAGTGTGACGCCATGAGACGGTGACTCGAAAGGACCGTAGACACGCAGCAGTTCGGCGGTATCGATATAGCGCCGACCATTGGGCTGTAAGCCGTATGACAGACGGCCTTCAGTCATTGCTCGGTAAAGCGAGCGGCGTGTCCTACCGACCAGTGACGCGGCCTCGTCGATGGTGTGACGCATGGGGTGTTCCGTCCTATGACGCTTCACACTCTAGCAGCAGCTCCCCCCAAGGCAGCCCATACTCCCTGCGCCGACAAACGGCGCTTCGTTTGCTTGTTCAACCTGGGCTGTAGTTACCCGCGAATCCACCAGCAAAGGAGTGTGCAAATGGAAAAGCTTTTCGCCTTCACCCCGACAGATCCTCACATCCAAATAGGCTTTGAAATTGCGGCTGGACCGGGACTGGAGCCGCTGTTTTCTATCGATATTGCAGCTGGGCCAGGACTAGAGCCGCCGCTTTCTATCGAAATTGCGGCTGGACCAGGACTGGAGCCACCGCTTTCTATCGAAATTGCGGCTGGGCCGGGACTGGAGCCGCCGCTTTCTGTCGATATTGCGGTTGGACCAGGACTAGAACCGCCCTTTTTTATTGATCTTGTAGGTGGACCAGGACTGGAACCGCCCTTCGCCTGATACGCCACGAATCGCAGAGCACTCCAGCCCTGGAGCGAGTCCGGAACATCTGGTCAGATGGGGTGATCTTGCCCAGCAGTCGTGTCACCAGTCGGCATTTCGCTGTCGGAAAACAAAATTAGCTAGTTTTGTTTTCCGCCGAAGAAAATGACTCGACGCCTTCACACTGGATGGTGCTGCACCTGGCAGCAGGGAGTTTCTGGGGCAATACGAATATGCACAGACCGGGGCAAGTGTGAGCCTGAGTCACCCTGCCACAGTGACGCCACGCCACGGTGACATGCTACGCCATCTGGGTACACTGCGGATGCTCATCACTGTGAGCTTTCTGCTTCCATAGCACGCCTTACCGGCATGTTGTCCTCCAACAGCATCGCCGGCGGCTTCTTTTATCGGCTACTGCCCACGGTAGCGCCTCACCCACATCCCCCACATCCCCCACATCCCTCTGCCCGAGGCATGTCAGCTTCGCTGTGGCTTGTGCTGACCAGCAAGGCGGCCGAGCAGGCCCGCAGCGTCTCGAAAAGTGCCTCGCGGCGGCGGTCCGCGGCTACCGGCTCCGCGCACAACACGCTCGAAAGCCGCGAACTTAGGCCATCAAGCCGGTTGATGGACCGCCAGTCCCACCGTTCTGCCCCACAACGGCCTTATTCTTGAATAGCATCAGGCCATGATGTCGCAGTTTGGGTACTGGGATACCTGAAAGTCGCTGGTGGGGATTGGCATTATGCGTCTCTTAGGCTACTCAACAGACTACTCGAAGGGAGTACGAATGGATAAGGCTACATACGGACTAATTGGCGTAGTCCTCGGCGTGCTCCTGACGATCGCAAAAGAGTACTGGTTCCAGAGCAAGAAGAACAAAAAAGATGCCGAATATCTGGCCATACATGTGGTATGCACACTAGATCGTTATGTCGCTGGGTGTGCTGAGGTTGTTGGCGATGATGGTCTATGTGACGGACAACCAGATGAGAATGGCTGCTATCGCATTCAGGTTGCTGAGCCTAAGTTCGAGGCAAACACAGCGGATGTCGAGTGGAAATCACTCCCAGCAAGCCTTATGTACGAGATTTTTGCCTTTCCAAATAAAATCGAGATTACAAATAATCTGATAAGAATCGAATTTGAATATTCGGCAGCCCCACCGTATTACAGCGAAGGTTTTGAAGAAAGGCAACTTCGTTATGCTGATCTCGGAATTGAAGCGGCGGATATTGCCAGCAAGCTAAGGTTATATGCAGAACTACCTATAAGGCCTTTAAATGACTGGGATCCAGTTGAGTATATGCGTGAACATCGACAAAAGATTTTGACGCTAAGGGCAGAACGTGCAGAACGCCGCGCACTATTTAATTCAAACAGCACTGACCTTATCGAAAAGGTATAACAAGTGGCATCAATAGACTGTTTACAGCGCTGAAAAGTAAGCAAGTAGAAATACATGACTGACAAGATTGTCACAATACATAGCATCACAAGTGCAGATGGATGGTTTATTGACAGTGGACTTTTAGGTAGTGCTGCGGATTGCGTACCCGTGTGCTTTTTTGCATTGGTAACTCTAATTGATACTGCACACGACTTTGTAGATACCCTTGTGGTCCCTGTCGTAGCTGAGGATATTGAAGACTTTAGAGTTGGTGCTCCGTTTGATAGGAAGTCAGATAACCTAATCCATGCAGCAAAATTGAAAGAGAAAGCTGAGTATGACTGACCGCCCTGATCTTCCTAAGAGAATGGCATCGCGGATAGTCTCTGCGCAAAATAAAGTAATGTCTGCTATGGCGTCAGTTCTCTATAATGAGATTAATTTGAATCAGGATCGACGAAGACTAGCTGAGTACATGGCAGACCCTTATGGGTTTGCCAGGAAGCATTACGGAAATAACTCACCAGACTCATACCCTGTTCAAACAAATATTAATAGATGCAGGGAGTCCATAGACTATAGAACAAAAATGTCTATGGTCTATCTTGATAGTCTAAATAAGGCTGACAAAGCACTTGCTGATATTGAAGCTGAAATTCTGATATCCATTGCAAACATGAAGCATTCTTCCGGAAGAGTGTCTTGGCCGTGTAATCTAGAAACTGTTGAAATCACGTTTTCCACCCTAAGAAAAGAGAGTGAAATTTCATCAGCTGAGGCAGATGACGAGAGACGAAAGCAAGATACGAAGCTAGAGATTATTTTACTTGAGACAGAGTCTGAATACGCAAAGCAATGCCAGAAGGAAAATAAAGAATATATTGCAGAGAGGAATAAACGTTGGAATAAGATGTCTCCTGAAGCGGTTGCCGATGAGAAGAGAGCTTATGCTACTCAACTTAAACGAGTAAAAGACGGTAAGCTAACAATATGGGACATAATAGCAATGTCAAAAAAAGAATTTAAAGAAAACTAAATCATGTCTATCTTTCATCTGTTATCGGGGAGCCCGCAGAATTCGGAAAAAATTGTACGCCAAGCATCAAGTGATCGACTGTAAGCCGCATCAAGCCTGGGGGCGTCCAGCTTGGGTATACCTCAACCGGACGTCAGCCGTGACCAGCCAGCAGCGTCAGGTTAGGGTTCATTTTGATGTTTCCTAACGCAACTGCATCTGGGTCTATGGCCTCAACCTGACGGTTCGAGGCTAAACGTACGATTTTCTCCGTTTTCTGCGACGCCCCCTAAGTGCGGTTTCGGTTCCGTTGCTCCCCAAACCCCAACCCTACCTCGCTGTTGTATTTATTTTATTCTGGCTTTCAGTATTTCCAGAAAGTTTTCTGGAAGGTCTACCTTTATCTCTTCCTTCTGCGTGCTTGCTGTGTTCAAGGTTTCACATTCTAGGCCTTTTTCCTTTATGAAATCTTCGCACTGCCTCAAAATAAACCCTTCATGTTTTTTGGGAGACCATTCATTGCTTCCTACAACAGCTATCCGTAGGTCATTAATCGGCAGTCCGCCATCTTCCAAGGAAAATTCTTGATTTAAGATTTTCTGATATCTCTGTATTGCGTGGTTTTGCCACCCTTTTGTATGGCTAGTTCCTGAGTTGTGAATAGCAAATAATTTCCGTAAGTGGTGTGCAAAGCGCCCACCGCCAAACACGCCATCGCGAATACCTTTTTCTGTTATTCCAACATACAGAATTGGAAAGCTATCGCTTACAAGGATATAAGCTATTTTTCTTATATCTTGATCAAGACCAAGTAACCCATAACTTTCTTCATTAAATTTTACCTGACTTAGCGTGAGGCCACTTCCATTGTTTTCTGGATAAGTGGAGTTACCTTTTTTAAGGTAACAGCCCGTCCAATTTTTATTGAAATTCCCGCTAATGCAGTAGTTAACAATTTTATTTAATTTTAAGAAATTACTGAACTCTAACATATATTGCACTTTTGGTTGGTTTTTGAAGATAGTCCGCTTACTACTGACTGCGTTTTTCGAAGTCATCAAACAAATCGCCAATGTATTCAAAGTTTCCGCCTCAGCCATCGTCATCGACGCAGATATGTGACGTATGGGTAGCTGTAGCGATCTTCAATTGAGATATGCCAAAGAACCTGCATCACTCCCTCTCTTTACGCCTCCCCCTAGCCGGGACCGGTAATTGTAGCGACCTGCAAACGAAAACACCCCGACCTGCAATCAAGGCGATTTTCGACCGGAATTAACTGCGAATGACCGGCGCGGCCAACCAGCATTAACTGCGAATGAACCTGCATTGATCCGCGCCGA
>Ga0209467_1002664_pt1 | contig 12492 bp, 8 predicted proteins | sample Higcelwee11metaG_FD_187175 | JGI IMG/M metagenome (GOLD analysis project Ga0209467, IMG submission 187175) | Freshwater pond sediment microbial communities from the University of Edinburgh, under environmental carbon perturbations - High... | ecosystem: Environmental > Aquatic > Freshwater > Pond...
AGGCGGGCACGTCCGCCTGGGAAGATGAGCCCCGGGACACCGACGGCGACGGCATCTACGACTACCTCGACGGCGACAGCGACGGCGACGGTGTGTCCGACGCTGAAGAGTCCGGCGGCTCCGAGCCCCCCCGCGACAGCGACGGCGACGGCGTCTATGACCTCGCCGACACCGACAGCGACGGCGACGGCCTCAGCGACCAAGAGGAGCGCGACGTCTACGGCACGAGCGCCTACTCCAACGACACCGACTCCGACGGCTTCTCCGACGGCGCCGAGATCGCCGCGGGCACCAACCCCAAAGACCCGGGCTCGATCATCACCGGCGTCTACGTCACCGTCGAGGAGCGCACCCGGGTCGAGAACGACTTCACGTTCAAGCTCTCGGTGCAGCTCGGCGACGTGGCCTTCTTGTTGGACACGACGGGCTCCATGTCTGGCCTCGTGAACACCATGGGCAGCGAGTTCTCCACCATCGTCTCCCAGCTCAGCGCCACCTTGCCCGACGCGCAGTACGGCGCGGCCACCTACGACGACTACGTCTACTCAAGCTACGGATCCACGGGCGATAAACCCTTCATCCTCATCCAGCAGGTCACCTCAGACGTCGCGACGGTGAGCTCGAAGCTGAAGTCATTGCCGCTGCATTACGGCGGCGACACCCCAGAGTCCGGCATGGAGGCGCTCTACCAGGGCCTCTCCGGCATGGGTTTTGACCAAGACTGCGACAACGTCTACGACAGCTCCACCGATGTGCGCCCCTTCATCGCCTCGGGCTCCGACGCCTTCGGTGGCGCGGGCGGCTCATCGTTCAGCTCGGCGAGCGCTGGCGGCGGCAGCATCGGCGGCTTCGGCTTCCGCGACTACGCCTTGCCGATCCTCGTGTACGCCACCGACGCCGCGCTGCGCGACCCCGACACCGGCTACGGCGTGCCTCCGGCCTGCTCGTTGGCCGCGGGCTCCTCCGAGGTGGTGGCCTCCGCCCTCGACACCGGCGCCTACCTCATCGGCATCACGGTGAACGGCACCGCCGCCCAAGCCCAGATGAACGATCTGGCCACCAAGACCGGCTCCTACGCCGACACCGACGGCGACGGCGTGGCCGATGACCGCCTCGTCTTCAACTGGTCCACCGGCAGCGCCTCGGCGCTGCGCGCCACGATCGTAGACGCCATCGGCGACCTCGTCAGCTCGGTGCAGTTCAGCTCGGTCTCGTTGCAGATCGAGGGCGATGAGTGGGGCTTCGTCACCGACGTCTCGCCGTCGAGCTACGCGCTCTCGTCGAGCGCCTCGGGCCAAGAGGTCACCTTCTCCTTGAGCTTCCGCGGCACCATGCCCGCCACCACCGAGGATCAGCTCTTTAAGCTCACCCTCAACGTGCTCGGCGACGGCACCGTGCTCCTCGACACCTACGACATCTACGTCCGCGTCCCCGGGAGGTCCTTCTGATGCGCGCTCTCCTCACGCTCAGCGCCGCCCTTTTGGTGGTCGGCTGCAAGTCTGACAACACCATCCGCGCCTTGTCCGATGTGCCCGGCGGCGACGGCCTCAACATCGAGGGCCGGGTGTGCGACTACGATCGCAACACCTGGCTCGAGGGCGCCCGCGTCTACACCCACATGATCACTGAAGACGGCTGGCTGGCCGACACGGTGACGTCGGTGACCGACGCTGAAGGCAAGTTTAAGCTGGAGAACGTCTACGACAACACCGACTACCGGGTCTATGTCGAAGAGGGCAACGAGCTTCTGGAGATCATCGAGGTCAGCGTCGCCGCCCAGAGCGTCGTGTTGCCCGACCCCGACTGCGGCGGCGGCGCGCTCAACGTGGCCGTCGTCACGGGCTCCTATGACGACTTCGAGGCCGTGCTCGACGCCTTGGGCTACGGCACCTACGACATCATCAACGGCCAGACCGGCGAAGAGCTCCAGCAGTTTTTGCTCAACAGCGAAGGCCTGGCGATCTACGACGTGATCTTCTTTAACGGTGGGCACTTAGAAGAAGACCTCTTCTACGACACCGACGGCACCGACACCTCCGGCGTCGTGCCCCAGGTGCTCGCCTCGGTGCAGGCTTATGTGCAGGCCGGCGGCGTGCTCTACGCGACGGACTGGGCCTATGACGTCATCGAGCAGGGCTGGCCGGGCAAGATCGAGTTTGTCGGCGACGACGGAATCCCCAACGACGCCCAGATGGGCGAGACGGGCACGGTGACCGCCAACGTGGCTGAAGACGACCTCAAAGAGTCCATGGGCCAAGAGACGTTTAAGGTCAACTACGACCTCGACGTGTGGCCGCCGATCACCGCCAAAGGCGAAGGCACCCGGGTGTGGGCCTCTGGGGACATCCAGTGGCGCTCCGGCGCGCAGTCCCAGACCTTGAGCAACTCGCCCTTGCTCGTTTCGTTCCAGGACGGCGACGGGCGCGTGGTGTATGGCACTTGGCGCAACGCCTCCAACCTGAACACCACAGGCGGGGCGCTGAAGGCCGTGAAGTATCTCCTTGAGCGCGACCTCTAAGCGAGGAGCAGATAAAGGGGGCCTTCGACACCCGACGGAGACCCCATGAGCGAGACCGAACCGACCCTCTTCCAGCTCCTTCTGCGAGTGCTGGAGCGCGAAGAGGAGCCCCTTCGGGCAGATGAAGACGAGGGCATCATTCGCGGCGCGCTCACCTTACGCCGCGCCACGGTGCCCCTCTTCGCGCGTGTGCGCGAGACGCAGTTCCTTGCGCTCATCTACACGATCCTCCCCGTGCGCTGCCCCGAGACCAAGTTCCCCGAGATGCTGGAGCTGCTCACCCGCGCGAACTGGGGTTTGCCCCTGGGTAACTTCGAGATGGACCTCTCCGATGGTGAGATCCGCTTCAAGACCTCCGTAGACGTCGAGGGCGTGCCCCTGAACCAGCCCCTCGGCGCCCCCGCCGCCGAGATGGCCATCACCAACATCCTGATGGCCAACAAGGTCGCGATGGATCGTTACCTCCCGGCGATCTTGGGCCTGATCTACGGCGACGAGACGGTGGTGACCCTGATCGACCGCGCAGAGGGCCGGGCTGAAGAGCCCCACGTCGTCTCTGACGAGGACGACCCCGACGACCAAGCCGTCTTCGGCGACGACGAGCCCCTCGCCCAGCTCGACGATGACGAGCTGCGTGAGCACCTCAGCGACCTCATCGAGACCACCCGTGCCACCCTGGAGGGCTTCGAGGTGCGAGTGCACGTCTTCGGCCCCCCCAGCGACGAGACCTTAGAGCGCCGGGTGATGTTCAGCGACGACGGCGAGATCGTCGAGATCTCCGAGCCCCTCATCGTGCCCAGCGACCAAGCCGACGCCCAAGCGCCTGCCCAAGACGAGGCCGACGACGCCGATGAGCACGACGACGACGCGCCCGAGCCCAACCAGCCCGCGCCGACCATCGCCGACCTCTGCGTCGCCTTCGGCCTCATCCCGCCCCAAGAGCCCCCGCCGCGCGAGGAGGCCTCGGAGCTGCTCCGCCGTCTCACCAAGTCCTCCCAGGGCCCCGTGAACCTCTCCCTGGCCGCCGGCCGCCGCGCCCTGCTCACCGCCCTGAGCGCCCAGCTCCGCGAGCTGCACGCCCTACGCTTCGACCCCGCCGCGGTGCTGCTGGGCCAGGCGACGCCGAGCCTGTGGATCGCGCTCTTGGTGCAGCCGGAGGGGTGAGGGAGGGGACGTATGAGAGGTTTATCGTACGATAGGCCTCTCCTATGTCGGGCCTGTCATTTCCAACGCACGTCTCCCCCGTGCAACCCCGCCCGTGCCGGATTAGGTGGGCGCCTGTCCTCCCCTCGGAGGCCCAGGAGATCCTATGCTCAAGAACGTTCGTCGCACCCACCGCTGCGGAGAGCTCCGCGCGGAGCACATCGGCCAACAAGTCGTCCTGCAAGGATGGGCCCAGTCGGTCCGAGACTTTGGCGGCGTGGCCTTTGTGGTGCTGCGGGATCGTTATGGGCTCGCCCAGGTCACGGTGGATGAGCGCTGCGCGCCGTCGGTGAAGGATGAGCTGGGGCTTGTGCGCTCGGAGTATGTGGTCGAGGTCACCGGCGAGGTCGTCGCCCGCGCCAACCCCAACCCGAACCTGCCCACCGGCGCCATCGAGATCTTGGCCTCGGGCATCAAGGTGCTCAACAAGACCGAGCCCTTGCCGTTCACCGCCGAGACGGCGCTCCAAGCCCAAGAAGAGACGCGGCTCAAGTGGCGGTTTTTGGACCTGCGGCGCCCCACGCTGCAGCGGCACCTGGTCATTCGCCACAAGGCCAGCCAGGCCGTGCGCCGCTACCTGGACGGCGAGGACTTCATCGAGGTCGAGACGCCGATCCTCAACAAGTCCACCCCTGAAGGCGCCCGCGACTACCTCGTGCCGTCGCGGGTTCACCCCGGCCAGTGGTACGCCCTGCCGCAGTCGCCGCAGATCTTCAAGCAGATCCTCATGGTGGCGGGCATGGACCGCTACTTCCAGATCGTGAAGTGTTTCCGCGACGAGGACCTGCGCGCCGACCGCCAGCCCGAGTTCACCCAGATCGACATCGAGATCTCGTTCCCCACTGAAGACACGGTGATGGAGGTCGCCGAGGGCGTGCTGCGCGCGATGTTCACCGAGATCCGCGGCCTCACCATCGACGAGATCCCCCGCATCACCTACGCCGAGGCCATCGACCGCTACGGCATCGACTCCCCCGACACCCGCTTTGGCATGCACCTCAAGACGCTGACCGACCTGGTCGTGGGCAGCGCCTCGACGGTGATCTCCGGCGGCCTGGCGAACGGCGGTGTGTGCCGGGGCATGAACGTGAAGGGCCACGCCGAGGCCGCCTCCAACAAGGTGCTCAACGGCTACACCGAGTTCGTGAAGCGCTACGGCATGGGCGGGCTCTTGTGGGGCAAGGTCGGCGCCGAGGGCCTCACGGGCTCTCTCGCCAAGCTGCTCTCCGCTGAAGAGGCCGCCGCCGTGGTCAGCGCGCTTGGCGGTGAGGCCGGTGACCTGCTGCTCGTCGGCGTGGGCGCCCCCAGCGCCGTGAACCCTGGCCTGGGCCGCCTGCGCGCCCAGCTTGGCCGCGACCTCAGCCTGCACCAGCACGACTTCAGCTTCTGCTGGGTCAAGGACTTCCCGGCGTTTGACTGGGACAAAGACAGCCAGCGCTGGGTGGCGATGCACCACCCCTTCACCTCGCCCAAGCCCGAAGACATCGCGCTTCTGGGCACGGATCGCGCCGGAGAGATCCGGGCGAGCGCCTACGACCTCGTGTGCAACGGCTACGAGATCGCGGGCGGCTCGATCCGTATCCACGACTCGGCGGTGCAGTCCAAGGTGTTCAGCGCCTTGGGCATCGAGGCTGAAGAGGCTGAAGAGCGCTTCGGCTTCTTGCTCTCCGCGCTGCGCTGCGGCGCCCCGCCCCATGGCGGCATCGCCTTCGGCTTCGACCGCAGCGTGATGTTGTTGGCGGGCACGGAGAACATCCGCGACGTCATCGCCTTCCCCAAGACGACGAAGGCCCAAGACATGATGGCCGGGAGCCCCAGCCCCGTAGACCCGGCGCAGCTCGCAGAGCTGCACGTCAAGAACCTCGGTTGATGCTGGGGCTTGGGCTCATCCTCTCGACGGCGCTGGCGGCGGAGCTGCCCGGCGCCGCTGAGGCTGGGCTCAAGTCCGAGATCGCCGGCGGGGCCACGGTGATCTGCTCCCGGCACGTCCGGGTGCAGGTGAGCCCCTTGAGCCCGCCGAGCGCGCTGGACCTCGACGCCGCCCGCGCCCGCAAAGACGCTGATGACGCCATGGCCTACGCCGACATCCCGCGGGTAGACGGCCAGGGTGGGGTGCGGGGCACGGCGGACCTCGTCGCGCTCGCCCAAGCCCGAGGCTACTTCGGCAGCGAGCAGCACCTGATCTGGGCCTGGGCGGCCTCGGCCCGGGTCGGCGGTCTGTTGACCCCGGCCTCCCTCATGGAGCTGGAGCCCTTCGGCGGCACCGCCGGGAACGGCCCCGAGCTTCTGCCCTTTGGCGGGCCCGGCGAGCGCCTCTCGACCATCGCCATCGCCCATGACACGGACTGGCTCTTGGGCCGGCTCTTTGGGCTGGGCCCCCTCGCGGGCCTCGCCACCATCGACGCCGAGGCGGCGTACCAGCTCAAGCGCCTTGGCGCCGCCGGGCTCATGCGCCCCACCGCCGCCGAGAAGCTCAACCCCGCGAAGCCCGTGGCCCACCCCGTCGTAGACGCCAAGATCACCGAGCTGCTCTGGGACACCTCGGATGAGCTCTACGGCGGCGCGATGGGCCTACGCCAAGGTGTGTACGGCTGGCAGGTGGCCTACACCCCGAACTACTCGCCCACCGCCCCCGATGGCGCCAAAGGCAAGGCCTGGTGGACCGAGCCCGGCTGCACGATCAGCGCCGACTAAAACCCCGGGCCGCTGAAGCGACTCGGGCCCGGACACTGACGCATCCGAGCCCGGTCTTGCTCACCTCGGGGCGCGCTCAGCCCGCGATGTGCGGCCCGAAGCTGCGCTCGTAGAGCGCGTTCACCGCGCGGGCGCCGGCCTCGGTGAGGTACCGGGTGCCCGTGCCGCAGAAGTGGGGGCTCTCGATGACGGCCACGCCGGCCACCCAACGCTCACCCGTCCAGTGGAACCAGGACTCTTTCTCTTGATCGTAGACCCAGAGGTCCTTGTGCCACATCCGCGCGAGCTCGACAGACCAGCCCGTGCCGCCGGTCACCGTGCCGTCGTCGAGGATCGTGCCCACGACGAAGACCTGCTGGGCCCGGCTGACCTGGTGCCACAAGCTCTGGAGCACACGACGGATCATCGTGCCCTCCGAGTAGGTGCGGTTCAGGCGCTTGGAGACGTACACCAGCGACACATCACCGGCGGCGAGCTCACGCTCGGCCAACATGTGGCGACCGCGCTCGCGGACCTGCTTGTGCCCGTCGAAGGTGAAGTTCATCTCGGTGACGCCAAAACGCTCAGCGGCCTCGCCGAAGACGGCCTCAGCGCCGGGGGCGCCGCCGGAGTACACCGTGCAGTCCGTGGGCTTGGGCGAGGGCGGGGCCGAGGCCGCGTCCCAGGTGTCTTCGCCGGAGAGGAGCATGGTGCTGGGATCGAGCTGAAGGCCCATGGCCTCCGCCGCCGCCGCGCCGCCCGCGCGCTCTACCTTGAGCTCGATGACCGTGTCGACGGGGTCGAGGCGGATCAGGGTGTCCCAGGCGCTCTCGTTGCCGATGGCGGCGCCGCCGTCTACGCGGGCGGACGTCCAGATCGAGACGTTGCGGGCCTTGGCCAGGGCCGAGAGGCCGTTGACTTCAGCCTCGTTGGAGGTGTCGAAGCCGTCCACCACGACGAGGTCGGGCACAAAGTGCATGACGTCGGCGGTGAAGCTGATGGCCTTGTCCAGATCCGCCGCGCCAAAGCCGCGGTCGAGGTAACACTGGACGAGGCGACCCTTCTCGATCTTGACCAGCGCGCGGTCGCGGTCGGGGCCCTTGAGCCGGGACACGCGGGCGATGCCCTCGAAGATCTCGCTGTAGAAGGTGCGGACGTGCTCCGCGCCCTCACGCAACGAGACGTGCAGCACCTTCTGGTCGCGGAAGAGGCGATCGAGGGCGACGTGCACGAGGAGGGCGCTCTTGCCCACCCCGGCGCGGCCGATGATCGCGCCGAGCTGACCGTTGGCGAGCCCACCGTTGGTGGACCGCTCGAAGATGCGCATGGGGCTGCGCTCGAAGAGCTCTGCGTACGACATGGCTGGACTCCTCAGCTCGCCTTCTTGCTGGCTTCGAACTTCTTGATGAGGTCTTCGGTGATGCTCTGCGGCGCAGGCGCGTACCGGGCGAACTCCATCGTGAACTCAGCCTTGCCTTGGGTGGCAGAGCGGATGGCCGTAGCGTACCCGAACATCTCAGCGAGGGGAACCTCAGCCTCGATCGCGGAGTAACCATCCACCTCGGTGGAGCCCATGATCGTGCCGCGGCGCTGCATGAGCGTGCCCACCAAGTTCTTGTAGAACTCCGCGGGGCCCTCCAGCGCGACCTTCATGATCGGCTCAAGCACGATGGGCTTGGCCTTGAAGTAGATCTCGCGGAAGGCGCCACGAGCGGCCTCTTGGAAGGCTTGATCGCTGGAGTCAACAGCGTGGTAACCGCCGTCGTTCAGCACGATCCGGAAGCCCATGACCTGGGCGCCGATGAGGCGGCCCTTCTCGAACATGGACTTGAAGCCCTTGTCGATGGCGCTGATGAACTCGCGGGGGATCGAGCCGCCGACGATCTCATCCACGAACTCATACGTGTTCGTCTCGTTGGGCTCAAAGTAGCCAGCGACCTTGCCGTACTGGCCCGAACCGCCGGTCTGCTTCTTGTGGATGTAGTTGTAGTCGGCGCGCTGGCTGATGGCCTCGCGGTACGCCACGCGGGGAGGAGAGACCTCCACGTCTACGGAGTACTCACGCTTCATACGCTCGATGTAGATGTCGAGGTGCAGCTCGCCCATGCCCCAGATGATCGTCTCGCCGGTCTCGGGATCCGAGGACAGGCGGAACGTCGGGTCTTCTTTGGTGAAGCGCTTGAGCGCCTTCGCCATGTTGTTCTGGGACTTGCTGTCCTTGGGGTTCACCGTGAGCGAGATGACGGCGGCGGGGACGTGGATAGACGTCATCGCCATGTTGACCGAGCCGTCGGTGAAGGTGTCACCGGAGAAGCAGTCAACGCCGAACAGCGCCACGATGTCGCCCGCGCAGGCGTCCTCGATGTCCTCCATGTCGTTGGAGTGCATACGGACGAGGCGGCCGACCTTCACCTTCTGACCCGAGCGGGCGTTGATGATGGTGTCGCCCTTACGCAGGGTGCCCTGGTAGATGCGGACGTAGGTGATCTGGCCGTAACGACCATCTTCGAGCTTGAACGCCAGCACCGCGAGGTACTTCGACGGGTCGGACGGGATGAGCATGTCCGAGTTGTCGTCGAGGTTGATCGCGTGGTTCTCGACGTCCGGCGGCGAAGGCAAGAACTCCAAGACGCCGTCGAGGAGCTTCTGAACGCCCTTGTTCTTGTAGGCCGAGCCCAACATCACGGGGACGATCTTGAGGCCAATGGTGGCCTTGCGGATGGCGGCGCGGAGGATGTCTTCCGTCACCTCCTCCATCAAGATGGCCTCGGTGAGCTCGTCGGAGAACATCGACACCGAGTCGAGCATCTTGTCGCGGTAGTCGTTCGCCTGGCTGACGTACTCCTCGGGGATCTCTTCCTCGCGGATCTGCTCGCCCTTGTCACCGTCGAAGTAGTAGGCCTTCATGGTGATGAGGTCGATGATGCCGGAGAACTTGTCCTCGAGGCCGATCGGGAGCTGAAGCAGCACGGACTTGTGGCCGAGCTTCTCGTCGATCTGACCGGCGACGCGGATGGGGTTGGCGCCCTGGCGATCGCACTTGTTGACGAAGGCGATGCGGGGGACCCCGTAACGTTTCATCTGGCGGTCGACGGTCAGCGACTGGGACTGAACGCCCGCCACCGAGCACAACACCAAGATCGCGCCGTCGAGAACACGCAAGGCGCGCTCGACCTCGATCGTGAAGTCGACGTGCCCGGGGGTGTCGATGATGTTGATGAAGCTGTCCTTCCAGTTGCAGTATGTGGCTGCAGACTGGATGGTGATGCCGCGCTCACGCTCGAGATCCATAGAGTCCATCGTTGCGCCGACGCCGTCCTTGCCCTTCACCTCATGGATCGCGCGGATCCGGTTGGTGTAGAAGAGGATGCGTTCGGTCAGCGTGGTCTTGCCAGAGTCGATGTGGGCGCTGATGCCGATATTGCGAATTTTGCTGAGCTGGGTGATCACCGCTCGCTCCAGAGTCGGTTCGATTGAGCGGCCCTGCTATCATGGCTCGGCCCCAACGCAAGGTGTAAGTCATCTCGCCGAGGGTCCGTTTCCAGGCTGTCACTCGCAGAAGCTTGCGTCTAAGCGCGCTTGCGAGCGGCTGTGTGCGGTCATAAAGACAGGTCGTCCCATCGAGGGACGCGAACTAACCAAGGAGTGTGTGATGAAGCGCCTCGCGTCGAGCCTCGTGTTGGGCTCTGTGGCACTGTTCAGTCTGGCCTGCGGCATGTTGGGTGGGGAGGAGGCCGAGGTCGAGCTGACCCCCGTGGCCGAGGAGGCCCCCGCCGTCCCCGAGGTCGTGGAGCCGCCGCCTCCGGTAGAGCCCGTCGCCCCGGTGGAGGAGGAGGCCGCGGTGGACGCTCCTGAAGGCGCCCCCGAGGCCGCCGCCGCCGCCGCGCCCGCCGCCGCCGCCCCGGCCAAACGCGCCGCCCCGGTCGCCCCGGCCAAGCGCGCCCCGGCCGTCGCGCCCCAGACGGGCAAGAAGTCCGGCGGCGGCGGCGGCAACGCCGACGCGCAGCAAGGCGGCTCGCGCCGTCGCTGATCGTCGTCAGCGATCAGGCGCTCGCGGCGCGAAGCTCCAAGAGCGCGCGCCGCGTGAACACCCCGGCCATGGCACGGCGCCAGTCGGGGTCGCCGATGATCGAGCCCTGGGGCCGGGTCGCCTTGTGAACCAGCGTGGTGATCGCCTCGATCCCCTCGTCGGTCAGCGGGCGGCCCAGCCACTCGTCTAAGCCCTTCACGGGCTTGGGCTGGGGGTTGATCGCCCCGATGACGATCTCCAAGGAGCTGGGCGCGTCGCCCTCCCAGGCCCCGGTCACGGCGACGGAGAGCTCGGGGAAGTCGATGGACCCCCGGGTGCGCAGCTTGTGGTACAGGCCGCGGAAGCCTGGCGCGGGCTTGGGCACCCGCACGGCGGTGAGCAGCTCGCCCAGGGTGAGGGTGAGGTGGTCAAAGCCGTTGTAGCGGTAGAGCTCCCGCAAGGAGAGCTCACGCTCGCCGCTGGGGCCCGTGAGGCGCAGGCGCGCGTTGAGGGCGAGGAGCACGGGCACGCAGTCGCTCGACTGGGCCGCCACGCAGGTCTTGGGGCCGCCGACGACGTGGCACCAAGTGCCCTCCTTCTTCAAGCAGTACCCCAGCGCCTGACGCCAGGACTCGGTCTGGTTGTAGAACAGGCAGCGGGTGTCGAGGAGCACGTTTCCGCCGAGGGTGCCCATGCGGCGAATCTGCGGCCCGGCCACCTTGCCGGCGGCGCTGGCCAAGGGCGGCAGCGTGGCCTGGATGAGCGGGTGATCGGCGAGGGCCTGGAGCTTCACCCCGGCGTCGATACGGATCACATCGCCCTCATCGACGATCTGGGGCTGGGGCAGCTCCAGCGAGATCAGGTGTTTGGGCGTGAATAGGCGGTGTTTGATGTTGGGCAGCAGGTCGGTACCGCCCGCGAGGTACATCGCCGACCACACCGCGTCTTTGCCGCGACCTTCGGCGCCGCCGAGGCCATGCCACAGCTCGACGGCCTCTTGTGCGCTGCGGGCGCGATGAACACGGAACTCGGGCATCCTCAGCATGGCGGCCTCCTACTTGCTGGCGAGGCGCGCGGCCTCGGCCTGGCCGATCGCGGCGAGCACCCGCGCGGGCGTAAACGGGATGCGGCGCAAGCGCACACCCACGGCGTCAAAGATCGCGTTGGCGATGGCGGGGATGATGGGGTGTAAGGGCCCCTCCCCCGCCTCTTTGGCGCCATACGGGCCGCCGGGGTCAATCGTCTCGATGATGTGGGTGAGGATGTCGGGGGTCTCCACCGAGGTGGGGATGCGGTAGTCGAGGAGGTTCGGGCCCAGGTGCAGGCCGCCCTCGCGGAAGGTGTGGGCCTCCATGATCGCCTCGGCGAGGCCCATGTAGACCGATCCTTCGATCTGACCCTCGACGAGCTGGGGGTTGAGCGCCCGGCCGCAGTCGTGCGCCGCCCACACCTTCTCCACCTTTACCTGGCCGGTCTCGGGATCGACGCTGACCTCGGCGACGTGTGCGGTTGTGGAGTAGGCCGGGGACGCCCCGATGCTGCCGCCGCGGTAGTCGCCGCCGAGCTTGCGGGTGCGGTAGGCGCCGACCTCACCGAGGGGCCCATAGGCGGCCTCAGCGAGCCAGATGGCCTCCTTGGAGGCGATCTGCCGACCGGGCTCGTCCTTGTCGTATAAAAATCCCAAGGCCACGCCGATCCGCTCTTCAGGGAGCTTCCAGGCCCCGGCGACGCCGCCGATGAGCTTCTGGCGCAGCTTACGACCGGCCTCTTGCGCCGCCGTGCCGCACATAAACGTCACACGGGAGGAGTAGGCGCCGAGGTCTACGGGGGTGAGGTCGGTGTCGGAGGAGACCACGACGATGTCATCGGGGAGGATGCCCGTCTCTTCAGCGAGGATGTAGGCCAACATGCCGTCGCTGCCTTGGCCGATGTCGGACGCGCCGCAGAGGATCGTGAGCCGCCCGCTGCGGTCGGCCTTCACCTGCACCGCCGACTGGGGCATCTCGTTGGGGTAGATCGGGTAGGCCGTGCCCGAGATGTACATCGAGCAGGCCACGCCGAGGCCCCGGCCATAGGGCAGCTTGCCGTG
>Ga0209467_1002666_pt1 | contig 12478 bp, 16 predicted proteins | sample Higcelwee11metaG_FD_187175 | JGI IMG/M metagenome (GOLD analysis project Ga0209467, IMG submission 187175) | Freshwater pond sediment microbial communities from the University of Edinburgh, under environmental carbon perturbations - High... | ecosystem: Environmental > Aquatic > Freshwater >...
CAAGCGCATCGACAAGCCCGGCCGCGTGGCCGCGCAGGAGATCCTCATGGGCATCCCCAGCGTGCGCAACCTCATCCGCGAGGGCAAGACCCACCAGCTGCCCAGCGTGCTGCAGACCGGCCGGGAGATGGGCATGCAGACGCTGGACGACGAGATCTGCCGGTTCATCGAGAACCGCATGATCAACCACGAGGAAGGCCTGGCCCAGGCCCAGAACAAGGACAAGGTCCAGGCGGCCATCGACAAGATGGGAGGCGCCCAGTGAGCATGACCCGCCAGCAGTTTGACGCGCTCATGGCCCAGGTGCTGGAGCGCCACCCCGATGTGGCCGACATCATCATCACCACGGGCAAGCCCATCCAGGCCGAGGTCCACGGCGACCTGAAGGACGCGCCCACCGCGCCGGACCTGGGCAAGCTCTCCCCGCTCATGACCAAGGCCATGGCCCTGACGCTCATCGGCGAGAACGCGCGCCTGCAGAAGTCGCTGGCGGGCAAAGGCTCCTGCGACCTGTCCTACGCCCTGCCAGGCAAGGGCCGCTTCCGCGTGAACATCTTCAGCCAGCGCGGCAGCCTCGCCATGGTCCTGCGCCGCCTGCCCTCGGTGATTCCGACCATGGAGGAGCTGGGCCTGCCCCAGGCCTTCCACGAGATGGCCGCCGAGCGCCACGGGCTCATCCTCGTCACCGGCGGCACGGGCTCGGGCAAGTCCAACTCGCTGGCCGCGCTCATCGACACCATCAACCAGACCCGCGCCGGGCACATCGTGACGCTCGAAGACCCGGTGGAGTTCACCCACCCGCACAAGCTGGGCACGGTGAACCAGCGCGAGCTGGGCATCGACTTCGACACCTTCGCCTCCGGCCTGCGCGCCGCCTTCCGCCAGGGGCCCAAGGTCATCCTGCTCGGCGAGATCCGCGACCCCGAGACCATGGAGATCGCGCTGCAGGCCGCCGGCACCGGGCACCTCGTGCTCTCCACCCTGCACACCACGGACTGCGGCTCGACCATCGGCCGCATCCTGGGCCTGTTCAGCCCCGGCGAGGAGCGGCTCATCCGCATGCGCCTGGCCGAATCCCTGCGCTTCGTGGTCTCGCAGCGCCTGCTGCACAAGGTCGGCGGCGGACGCGTGGCCGCCTTCGAGGTCATGAAGAACACCATGCGCATCCGCGAACTCGTCCTCCAGGGCGAGGGCGGCGAAAAGACCTTCTACGGGGTGCTGGAGACCAGCGCGGCCTTCGGCATGCAGACCTTCGACCAGCACTTCCTGGCCCTGTACGAGGCCGGGGTCATCGACGAGGACACCGCCCTGTTCGCCGCCAGCGACCGCTCGCGCCTGGGCCAGATGATCGACAAGAGCAAGACCAGGCGCGGCGAGAAGGTCACCAGCCTGGTGCTGGAAGGCCTGGAGGATCCCGCAAAATAGCGGACGTTTTTTTACGCGTTTGCCCGAGGGGACTGTTCACAGCGCGGCGATTCTGCGCTATGTGAAAAGCGTAACACACCCCCCGGACGGCGGCGGCCGCCCGGTACCCTGAAAGGACGCGTAAGGAGAGGCGATCATGGCGGAGTACACCCAGAAGGATCTCCCGGTCCGGATGCATCCGGACGACCTGCTGCGCCTGGACGACGGCACCACCGTCCGCTGGGAAAGCAGCGGCGAGGCCAAGGACATCATGCTCAACGACGACTTCGGGGCCGCGTGCCAGCTCTACCCCGGCAACGAATTCCTCGTCAGCGCGGGCGGACGCGACTTCCGCATCAGCACGGACTTCGCCGAGGACATCCTCGTCGAGGCCCAGTAGACGTCCACCCGAACCCGGGCGGCCGCCGCCGGCCCAGTGCGGCCGCCCAGCGCCAAGGAGCCCTGTCCCCGCATGAACAAGCACCTGCTCGTCACCATCAGCGATGACCACACCGCCCACTGGGGCCTGAAGTTCGTCTGCGCGTTCTTCCAGAACAAGGAGGACGTGCGCCTGACCCTGTTCTACACCGCGCCGCAGCCCCCGGCCGTCTGGGCCGAGGAGAAGAACTTCGAGAGCCTGCGCCAGAACGACGAGTCCGCCGAGGCCATCATCGCCGCCGGCAAAAAGGCCATGGAGGCCGCGCGCGGCATCTTCCTCAAGGGCGGCTTCGCCCCGGGCCAGGTGGACGACAAGATCATCTCGCGCAACTTCTCGCGCATCGGAGACATCATCCGCGAGGGCGAGAGCGGCCTCTACGACGCCGTGGTCTTCGGCCGCCGCGGCCTGCTCAAGCTCGAAAACTTCCTGGACAAGAGCGCCACCGAGGAGATGCTTGAGGCCAAGTTCGCCTTTCCGGTGTGGATCTGCCGCGACGTGGACTATTCGCGCCGCGGCGTGCTGCTCTGCGTCGACGACTCCGAGGCCTTCCGCCGCATCGCCGACCACGTGGGCTTCATCCTCCAGGGCGAGGCCGCCCACCCGGTGACGCTCTTGCGCGTGGTCAGGAAATCCGACCCGCTGGAACAGCCCGAGGGCCTGTTCGGCGAGGCCATCGCCACCCTGGAGGAGAACGGCTTCCCCAAGCGGCTCGTCCGCACGCGGCTGGAGGTCTCCGACGACGTGCCCGGGGCCATCCTGCGCGAGGCCGAGCGCGGCCGCTACGCCGCGGTGGGCGTGGGCCGCACCATGAAGCGCCGGGGCAAGCTGGCGGAGATCTTCGCCTCCTCCGTGACCATGGCCCTCCTGCGCCGCCTCTCGGGCGCGGCCCTCTGGGTCAGCCGCTAGCCCCTTCGGGGCGTTCATTGGCCCTGGACAGGCCGCCTGAGCGCACCCACCAGGGGGTCCAGGGGGCGAAGCCCCCTGGCCTGCGGAGCATGAACAGCAGCCACACCGTTGCGGCCTTGTTTCAGCCTCCGGCGGCCAAGGGGCTTCGCCCCTTATCGATGCTGTCGTCATCCGTATGGTTCGCGGTGGACCGCTCACCTGACGGCTGACGCGAAACCCCATTTTGGGTGCGCCCGCCAGCCCGCCACGGGACGCAAATGGCCCCGAGGGGGGCTTGGCAACGGACGGCGGGTTGGGTTAAGCCTGGACGCAAATGGAGGGATGTATGGGCGGTACCGTGACCATCAACGAAGACGAGTGCATCGGCTGCGAAACCTGCTGCGAGCTCGCCCCGGGCGTGTTCCAGTTCGACGCGGACGCCGGCAAGGCCAAGGTCGTCAACCCCACCGGAGCCTCTGACGACGAGATCCAGGCGGCCATCGACGCCTGTCCGGCCACCTGCATTTCCTGGGAATAGCCGGCCCGCGGCCCGACACGAGGCGCGGCGCTCCCGGCCGCGTCTGCTTCCGCGCCTGGCCGGCGGCGCCTGCCGCGTGTTTGGAGCCCCCGGTCGAAGGCGGCCGGTGGCTTTTTTCATGCGCCATCGCCGGGGCCGAGGAACTGCCAAACCACGATCTTGCCGCGGCAGGGCGGCGCCACGTGGCCCTTGGCCATGACCGTCAAGAACGCTGGCTGGCCGGCGACCCGCCACAGGCCCGATTGCGGGCAGGATTGACCCGTCTTCGCCGTTGCGCCGGGGGGGGGCTGTTCGGACACGTGGGCCTCCTGGTTAGGGCAGCCGTGATGCCACGCAGGGCCACGGCAACGCCTGCCATATATGCACGAATCAATGGCGGCGTCAACGCACACGGATGTGCGTTGACGCCGTCGCGCGCATCGGGGCATGGTCGCGCCACTGTGGAACCAGCAGCCAAGGAGGCCCTCGATGGAAGCACCGGTTCTGGCCCAGCGCGAGAAGCTCGCGGGCCACATCATCAAGCAGCTCGTCAAACGCCGCATGGCCGGCAGCTTCGCCCCCACGGGCGAGACGGCCAAGGCGCAAGTCCTGGCGCTCGTGCCCGGCCCGGCCACGGTGATCCGCTGCGGCACGCAGTCCGTCACCAGTCTGGGCGTATGGCCCGAACTGGCGGCAAAGCCCGGCATCACGCTCCTCGACCCCTACCAGCCGGGGCTGAGCAAGGAGGAGGGCGCGAAGATCCGCCGCCAGGGCTTCCTGGCCGACGTGATGATCACCAGCACCAACGCCCTCACCATGGACGGCCGGCTGGTGAACCTGGACGGCACGGGCAACCGCGTGGCCGGAATGCTCTTCGGCCCGGACAAGGTCATCGTGGTGGCGGGCATGAACAAGGTGACGGCGGACCTGGACTCGGCCTTCGCGCGGGTGCGCACCTTCGCCGCGCCGGCCAACAACCAGCGCCTGGCCGCGGCCTACGGCCTGAAGAATCCCTGCGTGGAGGACGGCCGCTGCCACCAGTGCATGAGCGAGACCAAGCTCTGCAACCTCTGGACGATCATCGAGGGTTCGGCCGTGAAGGACCGCATCCACGTGATCCTGGTGGCCGAGGACCTGGGCTACTAGGCCTTCCCGAGCCCGCCGCGCAAAAAGAAAGGCCCCGGGCAACCGGGGCCTTTTGGCGTGCGGGGGGACTCGCGGGCGGCCCTATTCGAAGCGCACCTGCACCTGTTCCTGCTCGTCCACGCGCGGGCGGATGTCGCCGATGACGAAGCCCGGGGTGTCCATGGCCGAGAGCCGGTCCATGACGTCCTGGGCCGCGTCCTTGCGCACGACGAGCACAAACCCGATGCCGGTGTTGAAGACTTGCAGCATCTCCGGCCAGGAGAGCCCGCCCTGGTCCTTGAGCCAGTGGAACACCGGCGCGACCGGCCAGGAGCCGAAATTCACGTGGGCGGTCACGGTCTTGGGCAGCACGCGCGGCAGGTTGTCGTAGAAGCCGCCGCCGGTGATGTGCGCCATGCCCTTGATCGGCAGGTCGCGCAGGAGGTTCAGCACGGGCTGCACGTAGATGCGCGTGGGCGCCAGGAGCGCCTCGGCCACGGTGCGCGTGTCGCCGGGGAGCGTGTCCGCGCCCTTGAGGCCCGAGGCGTCGAGGATCTTGCGCACGAGCGAATAGCCGTTGGAGTGCGGGCCGCTGGAGGACAGGCCGATGAGCACGTCGCCGTTGGCCACCTGGGAGCCGTCGATGATCTTGTCGTAGTCCACCATGCCCACGCAGAAGCCGGACAGGTCGTACTCGCCCTCGGGGTAGAAGCCGGGCATCTCGGCGGTCTCGCCGCCTAAAAGCGCGCACTTGGCCAGCTTGCAGCCCTCCACGATGCCGGCCACCACGCGCACGGCGATGTCCGAATCGAGCCTTCCGGTGGCGAAGTAGTCGAGGAAGAACAGCGGCTTCGCGCCCTGGACCAGCACGTCGTTGACGTTCATGGCCACCAGGTCGATGCCGATGGTGTCGTGCCCGGCGAAGGCGAAGGCCAGCTTCAGCTTGGTGCCCACGCCGTCGGTGCCGGAGACCAGCACCGGGGCGGAGTAGCTCGTGAGGTCCGGCTTGTACAGCCCGCCGAACCCGCCGATGCCCGAAAGCACGCCCTTGCCGTGGGTGCTGTGGGCCAGCGACTTGATGCGCTCCACAAAAACATTGGCCTCGTCGATGTTGACCCCGGCGGCCTTGTACGCGTCAGCGCGTTGGGACATGTGCGATCCTCCTGGGAAAACGGCCTACCGGGGGGCCGTTGCGTCTTTGTCGGAAGGCAGTGTATACGGAAGCCGCGCAGTATTCAAATCTTAATTCCCGGCAGCCGCGGGCGGGGCGCCCGGCCGGGGCGAGGAGGCTCTCATGCGGCGGCTCATCACGCGCACCCTGGCGGCCCTGTCCAGCCTCGCCCTGCTGGCCCTGACGGGCCTGGCGGTCCTGCCGGCCCGGGCCCAGGAGCCCAGCTACCGCGCCCCGGCCCAGAAGCCCGTGCCCATGCTCATCCTGCCCAAGCCGGACCGGCAGGCTGCGCCCGAGCCGACCGCCCAGGAACCGGCGAAGCAGGCCCCCGCCGCCCAGGAACCGGCGAAGCAGGCCCCGGCCGAGGTCCAGTCCCTGGGCAAGTTCCCCAACAAGGACACGGCGAAAAACCGCAAGGACTACGAGATGGGCAACGACGCGCCGGGCAGCACGCTCGGCCGCGACGAGGAGAGCGGCGACACGGTGCTCGGCCACACCCCGCCGAAGAAGAAGCCGCGGGACACGTCCGGGGCGGACATGCCCATCACGGTGAAGCCGGTGATCCGGGGCGGGAGCTGGTAGGCGGGGCGGCGCGGGCTAGCCGTTGTCGATGCCCTTCTCGCGGTAGAGGTCCAGGTTCCACTTGAACACGAACTTGCCCAGGCCGGAGACCTCGTCGAACTTCAGCGGCTTCCAGACCATGCCGTCCTTCTCGTCCATGAAGCCCTCGGCCACGAACTCGAAGCCCAGCGCGGTCTCGCCGGTCTGCGGATCGCTGAACACGTTGCGCAGCACCGCGCCCACCCAGAAGGCCGTTGGCGGCGCGCCGGGCTCGACGGCCGCGCGGAAGTGCATGGCGTAGCGCGTGCCCTTGGCCGGCTGGGGCAGGGCCTCGTGCATCAGGCTGTTGGCCACGAGCACCCGCGCGCCGTTGGCCGAGAAGTTGTCCACCTTGAAGCGCTTCTGGGCCATGTGCGCCGGGCCGAACAGCGGGGCCATCCTGCCCATGTCCTTGGAGCCGGAGAAGTCGTCCCAGATGGCGAGCTCCGGCACCTTGCGCGGATCCACCTTCACGCGGACGCTGCGCCTGAGCTGCGCGCTCCTGAGGTTCTGGGGAAAGTCCAGGGAGAAGTGGATCAGGCCGCTGGGGCGCTGCTCCATCTTCATGATGCGCGCGTTGAAGGTGTAGTATTGCTCGCGGCCGCGGCCGCCCTTTTCGCGCACGCGGAAGAAGCAGGACAGGCGCGCGCCGCCAAAGGCGCTGGCCACGCCCTTGAGGCTGGTCACCTCCACCGTGAGCCCGTTGATGTCGTACTCCAGCAGGGTGGCGGTGAGATCCTTGATGCTGGTGACTCCGGCCTCGAACTCAAGCTTGATCTTGGACCGCTGGTCGCGGATGTCCTCCAGCAGATCCAGAATGATCTGCTGCTTGCGTTTCTCGTCGTTGTCTTCCTTGGTCCAAAGCGCGCACACTGCCAGCGACCTCGCGTCTCGGCGGATTTTTCGGAGACGGGCTCCGGGGTCAACCTTGCCTGCTACGTAGTCTATGCAAGGGTCGGTCCAGACATGACATCCTAGTTCACCGCGCTTGACACCGGCTGGTTCGGGTCGCCGCCGCCGGCCATGAGCTTCTTGCGGTACTCCTTGACCTCGTCCAGGCTGTTCCAGCCGGCGTACATCTCGCGCCACTGCGCGAAATCGAGCCTCTCGGCGTCCAGGTGGGACTCGTGGCCCTTGAACCAGACGCCGAACACGTACATCTCGAGCTTGAAGGCCTTGGAGTCCAGGGCGCGGGAGATCACCTCCGGGCCGTACTTGGAGCCGTCGTAGCGCGCGCCCACGAAGGCGCACACCGTGGCCTGGCACTTCTGGTAGTCGATCTCGCCCGCGTTGAACATGTCGGCCAGGGGGGCCAGGTGCTCGTGCTTGGCGTAGATGGCCTTGAGTTCCTCCTGGGGAATCTCGATGAACAGCCGGCCGGCCTTTTCCACCACGAAATAGTGGCGCAGCCACTGCTCGAACATGAACACCTCGACGATGTCCTCCACCGCCGCGGCGAAAGTGCTGTTGGTCATGAAGCGCTCCTCGTGTCCGATCTGCGCCACGGGGGCGCTGTTGCGATAATGCTTTCTGGCGGCCCCTGCGTCAAGACCGTTGCCGCGGGGCCGGCCCATGCTTTACATGGCAGGCAATGTGCGCTAACAGGCGGGCAGCCACGGCGCTATCCGCGCCAATTTCCCGGGAGGAACCATGGGCAAGCACAAGAAAGTCGAGCGCATGAAAGAGATTGGTCGCCGCCGCAAGCGTCGCGAGGAGCGCCTCAAGGAGCGCATCCGCGAAGCCAAGGCCGCGGCCAAGGGCAAATAGGCGCAAGGCAAACGGGCGGCCCACGGGCCGCCCTGTCCGTTCCGGGCCAAGGAGCAGACGGCCCGCGTTTGAAGGAGAGATCATGCCCATCTACGAGTACAACTGCCAGGACTGCAAGCAGATCTTCGAGGAGTGGCAGAAGGACTACGACGAGCGGGACATCCCCTGTCCCGTGTGCGGCGGCAAGGCCACCCGGCTCATTTCCAGCACCTCCTTCGTGCTCAAGGGCGGCGGCTGGTACGCCAGCGGCTATTCCGAGGCCGGCGGCGCCGGCCCCGGGGCGGCCGCGCCAGCCCCCGCGGCCGAAGCCTCCCCGGCCAAGCCGGCGGAGACCCCGGCCCCCGCGGCGGCCTCGGGCACGGCGGCGGTCACGAGCTCCTAAAACGACCAGGGCAGCCACGGGCTGCCCTTTTCATGCGCGCCGCCCGGCACAGGAGAGGGCGCGGCAGCGGGACGGCCCCTCCCCCCGGCCCCCCGGAACCACAAGCCCCCACGGATGCCCTGATGATCGAACGCTACTCCCGTCCGGAAATGGCCGCGCTGTGGTCCCTTGAGGCGCGCTTCAACGCCTGGCTCGAAGTGGAGCTGGCCGTGTGCGAGGCCTGGGCCCGGCTCGGCGTGATCCCCGCGGCCGACCTGGCCGAGATCCGCGCCAAGGCCGGCTTCGACGTGGCGCGCATCCTCGAAATCGAGGAGAAGACCCGCCACGACGTCATCGCCTTCCTCACCGCCGTGGAGGAGAAGGTCGGGCCCTCCGCCCGCTTCATCCACCTCGGCTGCACCAGCTCGGACATCGTGGACACGGCCAACGCCGTGCTGCTCACCCGCGCGGGCCGGCTTATCCTCAAGGACATCGACGCGGTGCTGGCCGTGCTCAAGGACATGGCCATCCGCCACAAGGACCAGCTGTGCATGGGCCGCACCCACGGCATCCACGCCGAGCCCACCAGCTTCGGCCTGAAGATGGCCGGGTTCTATGCCGAGTTTTCGCGCCACCGGGAGCGCTTCGCCGCCGCGGTGGAGAACATCCGCGTGGGCAAGATCTCCGGCGCGGTGGGCACCTACGCCCACCTCTCGCCCGAGCTGGAGGCGCATGCCTGCGAGCTCCTCGGCCTTGCGGCGGACCCCGTGTCCACGCAGATCATCCAGCGCGACCGCCACGCCCACTACTTCACGTCCCTGGCGCTTTTGGGCGGCGGGGTGGAGCGGCTGTGCACGGAGCTCAGGCATTTGCAGCGCACCGAGGTGCTGGAGGTGGAGGAGGGCTTCGCCCGCGGCCAGAAGGGCTCTTCCGCCATGCCGCACAAGAAGAACCCCATCAGCGCGGAGAACCTCTGCGGGCTCTCGCGGCTGTTGCGCACCAACGCCATGGCCAGCATGGAGAACATGCCGCTCTGGCACGAGCGCGACATCAGCCACTCGTCGGTGGAGCGCGTAATCATGCCCGACTCCACCATCCTGGCGGACTACATCCTGAACCGCCTGGCGGGCCTCTTGAGGAACCTGCGGGTGATCCCGGAGAACATGGCGCGCAACCTGGAGGGCTCCTACGGACTGTTCTACTCGCAGCGCGTGCTCGTGGCCCTGCTGGACCTGGGCCTGCCGCGGCAGAAGGCGTACGAGATGGTGCAGGCCGCGGCCATGCGCTCCTGGGACGGCCGCACAAGCTTCCGGGACGAGGTGCAGCACGACGCGGAAATTCGCCGGCAGCTAAGTCTAGAAACTCTTGAAAGATTGTTCGACCCCTGCTATTACCTGCGGTACGTGGCTGCGATATACGAGCGCGTCTTTGGTCAGGGGTGGGGGAAAAGTGAGTGATTTGAGGGAAAAGCTGGCGCGTCTCCTCATGACGCTGTCCTATGTCCAGGGCGAGGTCACCCTCACCTCGGGCCGGAAGAGCGACTATTACTTCGACTGCAAACAGACCGCCCTGCATTCCGAGGGCGGCTTCCTCATCGGCAAGCTGTTCCTGGAGATGCTGCGCCGGCCCGAGGCGGGCGGCGTGCGCGGCGTGGCCGGCATGACGCTGGGGGCCGACCCGCTGGTGGCGGCGGTTTCCGTGCTCTCCCACCTGGAGGGCCGCGCCCTGCACGGCATGATCATCCGCAAGGCCTCCAAGGGACACGGCACCAACCAGTATCTTGAGGGCCTCAAGAACTTCCGGCCGGGCGACACGGTGGCCCTGCTCGAAGACGTGGTCACCACCGGCGGCACGCTCATCACCTCGGCCCTGCGCCTGCGCGAGGCCGGATTCAACGTGGGCGCCGTGCTCTGCGTGCTGGATCGCGAGGAGGGCGGCCGCGAGCGGCTGGCCGAGGCCGGGCTTGACCTCAAGCCCATTTTCACGCGCAAGGAGCTCCTGGACGCGGCCAGGAGCTAGAGTCCCAACGGGCGTCCCGGTCGCCGCCGCGCTTGAACGGACCGATGGGCGCCGCAACCGAACGTGGAAGAGCCTTGAAAAGCCTACGCATCATCCTTCTGCTGGCCGGCCTGGCGCTGGCTTCGGCGCTGGTCTCCTCCCCCGTCCTCGGGGCCGGAGCCGGCTGGGAGACGCACGTCTCCTCCCAGGCCAACGGGCCGGAGCTGTTCCTCGGCATCGACAAGGACGCCCAGACCTTCTACATGTTCGGCCGCAAGAGCCCGCTGGAGGTGCTGCGCAAGCTGGCCTGCGCCACGGGCGAGGCCCCGGGCGACAAGACCCGCGAAGGCGACAAGCGCACGCCCGAGGGCGTGTACTTCGTGGAGGAGAAGGTTCCGGGCAAGCTGGACTTTGAACTCTACGGCAACTACGCCTTCAGCCTGAACTTCCCCAATCCGGTGGACCGGCTCAAGGGCAAGACCGGCCACGGCATCTGGATCCACGGCCGCGGCAAGGGGCTCAACCGCGACACGCGCGGCTGCGTGGCCCTCACCGCGAACGACATCAAGAGCCTGGACGGCAAGATCCCCTACGGCACCCCGGTGATCATCGCCAAGAAGCTCACCTGGAGCAAGGACAACCCGTCCGACCAGACCGCCCAGATGCTCTCCGAGCGCGTGCGCTCATGGGCCGGCGACTGGCAGAACAAGCGCGAGCGCTTCTTCGACTATTTCCAGCCCGAGAAGTTCGCCCAGACCGAGGGCGTGAGCTTCGCCTCCTTCAAGAGCCACAAGCAGGGCATCTTCAGCCGCCAGCCGTGGATCCACGTGATGGTGGACAACGTGCGCGCCATCCAGGGCCCGGACTACTGGGTCACCACCTTCGAGCAGTACTACCGCACCCAGGATCTCGTCTCCGCCGTGGGCAAGCGCTTTTACTGGCAGAAGGACAAGGACGGCGCCTGGCGCATCGTCGGCGGCGAGTACACCGAGGCCTCCCCGGGCATCGAGACCCGCTACCTCTCGGCCAAGCGCGCCGAGGTGGACCGCATGCTCAAGGGCTGGATGGAGTCCTGGCTCTCGGCCGACATCGACAAGTACATGGCCTTCTACGCCGACGACGCCACCAACGGCAAACAGAACAGCGCAAAGGCCATGCGCGACTACAAGAAGAACCTCTGGACCACCAAGGTGCCCACGCGCATCGCCGCGGACAGGGTCGAGGTCTCCATGCACAAGCAGGGCCTCAAGGTCAGCTTCCAGCAGACCTATGAGGACTCCTCCGGCCACGCCGACCGCGGCCCAAAGACGCTGGTCATCGCGCCCAGGGGCGACGGCTGGGTCATTGTTAGCGAACACTGGGGCAAGAGCTGATGAAAAACACCAGCTACAGCGTGCTGTTCATGCGCGACGACACGGACGTGAAAAGCTTCCGCGTCAGTCCCAGGCGGCTCAAGCTGTTGCTGTGGGCGGGCGCGGGCCTGGGCGTGTTCGTGTTCATCGCCCTCGTGGTGGGCCTCAAGAGCTTTGTCAGCTACCGGGTGCTCCTCGCCGAACGCCGCAACCTGGAGTTCTCGCTGGCCGACGCCCAGGTGGCCCTGGAGCGTCTGGGCAACATCGAGAAGATCCAGCAGTCCATGGCCGGCGGCGGCAAGGACGGCAAGGACGCGGCCAGGGCCGACAGGTCCGTGCCGGCCGGCGCACGCGCCTTCTCCCGGATCGATTCCGGGGCCATGACCGTGGACAACCTCCGCGCCCAGATCGCCGGCGGCGCGCTCTCGGTCTCCTTCGACCTGAACAACAAGGCCGCCGGCGCGGCCGCCGGAGACATCCGCCTGCTCGTGCTGAAGAACGACGGCAGCCTGAGCGAGGTGGAGCCGAGTTCGGCCGCGGACCTCACCTACCAGATCCAGCGTTTCAAACGCATCTCCGCCAGCGCCCGCCTGCCGGAAGGACTGACCCGCAGGGAGGCCCTGGGCCTGCGGGTGGAGATCAAGAATTCCGACGGGGAAGTGATCCTTGGCGAGACCTACGCTCTGGGCGGCTAGCCTCTCCTGCCTCCTGCCGCTGGTCCTGGCCGCCTCGGCGCTGGCCTCGACCAAAAGCGGCTTCGTGTTCTTCGAGGGCACGCAGTACCCGCTCCCGGTCCTGTTCATCCAGGGCGAGGCCCCCGGCCCCACGGTCATGGTCCAGGGCGGCATCCAGGGCGACG
>Ga0209467_1002667_pt1 | contig 12477 bp, 16 predicted proteins | sample Higcelwee11metaG_FD_187175 | JGI IMG/M metagenome (GOLD analysis project Ga0209467, IMG submission 187175) | Freshwater pond sediment microbial communities from the University of Edinburgh, under environmental carbon perturbations - High... | ecosystem: Environmental > Aquatic > Freshwater >...
ATTACCGGTAAATAATGATGGTTGCGGACTTCGTCGCAGGTTTTGCTAAGTTAATAGCGTCTTATCCCGAAGAGATTCGGGTAGAATCGAATGAAGGCGACGAAGTGACCGAAATCGTTTTGTACGCTAATCAGGCGGATGTGGGTAAGCTTATCGGAAAAGAGGGTAAAATGATCGGCGCGATCAAAACCGTCATTTCCGGTTGTAAAGCTAAAGACGGAAAAAGTTACCGAATCAATGTCGAACCGCTTTCGTAACTCACCCCCGCAAGATCTTCTTCATGTCGCCACATTAGGTCGCACTGTCGGCTTAAAAGGGGATATGAAACTTAACCTCTCCACCGATTTCCCTGAACAATTTAGTGCTAATGCCTCTTTTATTTTGGAAAATGGTAAAGAAATAACTCTCGTCTCTTATAACCCTGATCGTGAATTGGTTCATCTAAAGGGGATCGGTTCTCCTGAAGCGGCTAAAGCACTCACCAATGCTAAACTTTTTACCACCTTTGAAGCGACGCGTGAGCGATGCAACTTGAGTGAGGGGGAGTTTTTCTGGTTTGATTTGCTCGGATCATGTGTTATGGAGGGGGAGTTACTTTTGGGTAAAGTTCAAGAGATTGAACGTATCGGACCATTGGATTATCTTCTCGTGGCAACCGATGCGGCCTTGGTTTCCAAAGAGCTTCCTACTACCTTTTTAATCCCTTATATCGATCGTTTTGTTTTAAACGCCGATGCAAAGGGTAAAATAATCACCGTAGAGGGCGGATTGGATCTGTTAGAGGCATCCTAATGCGCTTTACCTATGTAACGATTTTTGCTAATCTGATCGAAGGATATTTTCAAGACTCTATTCTCAAACGGGGGATCGAATCGGGGAAATTTTCGGTTGATTATCTCAACCCAAGAGATTTTAGTACCTCAAAACATCATAAAGTGGATGATACTGCCGCAGGCGGTGGTGCGGGGATGTTAATGACTCCTCAACCGCTGTTTGATGCCCTTCAAACATTAGGTGATGAATGTCATATAATTTTTGTGGCACCGGTAGGGAAACAATTTACCCAAAACGATGCCAAGCGTCTCGCAACAAAATCCCATGTGGTTTTTGTAAGCGGAAGGTATGAGGGGATCGATGAGAGGGTAGTTGAACGCTTTGGTGATGAAGTGTTCAGCATCGGCGATTACGTCCTCACCGGAGGGGAACTTCCCTCGCTGGTGATGACCGATGCCATCGTCCGAAACATCGAAGGTGTTTTGGGGAATAGTGAGTCATTGGAATACGAGAGTTTCGAATCACCACTCTTAGAGGCACCTTCATTCGGAAAACCCCCTGTTTATGAGAATATGAGTGTTCCATCAGAATACTTAAAGGGAAATCACAGTAAAATTCGTGCACTAAAATCGTCTCTGTCTGAATGCAAAACAAAATACTTCAGACCTGAGCAGCTTCAAAAGCATAAAATAAGGACATCTTATGAAAAATAAGTACATTGCTAGCTTCGAGCAAGCACAAATCGCTAACAAAAACGTTCCTGAGTTCCGTGCGGGTGATACACTCCGTTTGGCTGTAACCATTACCGAGGGCGAAAAATCACGCGTTCAAAATTATGAAGGTATCTGTATCTCTATCCGTGGAGAAGGTACTGGTCGTACTATTACTGTACGTAAAATCGGTGCTAACGGTATCGGTATCGAGCGTGTATTCCCAATCTACAGCGATAGCCTAGAGAAAATCGAAGTTCTTCGCCGTGGTCGTGTACGTCGTGCGAAATTGTTCTACCTTCGTGACCTTGCAGGTAAAGCAGCACGTATTAAAGAAATTCGTCGCAAATAATCTCCCTTGCCGCACTCTCTTGCGGCAAACTCATTACCTTTTCCCTATCAATCTTTTTTATTCGAACAAGCCTAAGCTTATTCCCCTTTTAATGCCCGTTCCATATCCCGTTTGAGACTTTTCTCTTTCAAATCATCCCGTTTATCGTAGAGCTTTTTACCTTTAACGATAGCGACTTGCATCTTTACGAGGTTTTTATCATTAAAATAGATACTGAGCGGTACAAGGGTAAAACCCTCTTTCTCAACCGCTTTGAACATCTTGTCGATCTGCTTTTTGTGCAGAAGCAGTTTACGGCTTCCCCGTTCCTCGTGAGTGTAATAGTGGTGTGTAGTATCGAGTACGCCGATATGAATGCCGAATACAAACGCTTCACTCCGAACGATTTTGATAAATCCGTCTTTGAGGTTGACCCGTCCAGCACGGAGTGCTTTGACTTCAGACCCTTTAAGGACGAGTCCCGCCTCAAATTTCTCTTCGATGTAGTAGTCAAAAAAAGCTTTTTTATTGGTGGCTATATTTTCGCCCACGCTTGTATCCTTGAATATTAATTATTGTATGATAGCGGATTTAACCTTTTAGGCTTTTTGTTTTTACCCTGCTATCAGTGGTTTGGGATTTTGATTTTTTGGATATTACTAGAGCAGAGATACTCTAGTTTTAAAAAAGTAAGGATTGATATTATTGAGCTACTAGCAGTTTTGGTCTTTCTACTATTTTTTCTTTAGCATAAGATTCTGTGAGATAATTTGTTGCACTGAATACAACATCGCGAATGACATTATCAAGTGCTACGTTTTTTGTAACACTCCACCCTCCACCAGCTACTCCAGCGAAGCCTCCAAATCCCCATGAACTTTTTTCACTATCAGCTTTAAAACTTTTTGAATCTCCCATTTCAAGTGTCGATGGGTTCATCGTGAAAAATTCAACACCGATACTAGCTTTTGAGGTATTTTTGCTAAAAAGTCCTACAATTGGAATAATGCCTCCTGCAATAGCACCACCTTCTTTGCTGACATCAACAGATGAAATTGTGCCACTAATAATCAAGTCAATTTTTGGTGGTTTTACCTCTTGACCCGTAGCTGCCATCATTTTTTTCATTTTTTCAAATTGTTCTAGATCGACTATTTTAAAACACTTGCTCTCTTTAATGGCATTAGTTAACATGCTTTTTACACCTGTTCCAATTCCTTTAACGTTCCCTTGACCGCTTGCTAATGCAGCCAATGCAGCAAAACCGCCATTAGGAACACCTGTATCCTGACAAGATTGTGCTTTACAATCGATATCGTTGATTGCTATAGCGAGAGTAGGCGCTGAACATTTATTAACTGGTATTGCAGTTTCTTGAACTTTTGTATCTTCATCTGCTGCAGCCAGTGTTGCACACATCGCCAATGCGATAACGCTGATAGTGATTTTATTCATTATAATTAACCTCCTGAAAATATCGTACTAATTATAGTTAATAATTTAACCAGATGCAAATTGATTTTTCACATTCCACTTAGGAGAATGCCGTGAGTGAAGATAATGAAAACTATTTTTTAATCCTAAAAAAACTGCTTCCGCTTCCTGAGAAAAACCACCCCTCTTTTTCTTGCAGCAGCGGATAACATCCTAACGCGGCACTGTAAAGATCGTTTGCCTCTTTTGAGTTAATAGTAGCCAATATCTCTAGTGAAGGGGTCGCTTCGAGTCGTGAAGCCTCTTCGGCAGTGATGGGGGTATAGCGGTGTTCACGGTAGTAGCGGTAGACCGCAGGGGTGCTGATTTGAAGTTTAGGGGTAGTTACTTCAAAATCAATCAACGGCTCGTTGAAGGGTTCGACAATCTCACCGATGCCGCTGACGTTGGCACTTTCATATCCGTAGACGAAGAAAGGGACATCTGCACCGACGGATGAGCCGATCCTTGCTAGTTCTTCGATACTTAGCCCTAATTCTAGTTCTTCATTGCACATCGCTAAAAAGGTTGCGGCATCGGAACTTCCACCTCCGAGTCCAGCGAAAGAGGGGATCTGTTTATCAACGCAAATTGCGTGATTTTCCATCCATTGTGAGAGGTTATCGGAGTGGGTAGCGGCAAGGAGGTGTTTGTATGCTTTATAGATCGTATTGGAGTGGACTTCGCAGTTAAAATTACCCCGTATTTCAAATTCAGGGGTCGATTTTGGTTCAAACCATAAGGTATCATAGATGCTCTCAACGCGCATAAAGCGAGATGTTAGAGTATGGTATTCTCCGCGTATTCCAGTAATTTTGAGAAAAATATTGACTTTGGCGTAAGCACGATACCGAATCATAGTCGTAATTTTTGAGCAAGTTGCAGGAGAAGGGATGTGTCGTGATCTAAAGATGCCTCTTTATTCGAATCTTTAACGGCACGTACTAGTTCACTTCGAAGAACTCGAATGTTATGGGGGGCATCAATACCGAGTTTGACAACCCCTTTTTCGATGGATACCACTTTGACGGTGATCGTATCGGCGATAATGATTGATTCTTCGGCTCTTCTGGAGAGAATCAGCATGCTTCAACCTTATTGAGAATATAACGGACACCCTCAGGGGTAATCTCTAGAATCGAGATCGTATCTCCGTTGTCAATCCAGTAGGTTCCCTCCTCTTGAAGATCGAAATCTTGAGGGTTTAGCGGTTGTCCTAAGAGGATCGTTTGTAATGTACCATTATAGCGGTTTTTAGGGAGATAAAGAGAATTTTTGATGCCAAGTTCTTTTTCGTTTTCATACACAAACTGCCCCTCGTTAAGTCTTTCAAGTGCGCTAAGTGCGCCACTGACACCCAGCTGAGCCGCAATCATCTCTCCCAGTGAGCGGATATAGGTACCTTCGGATACGGTTGCTTCAAAGGTCACAAAAGGGTGACAATAGTGGATAAGAGTGAGATCATAAATGCTAGAAGTGATCTCTCGTAAATCGACCTCTTTCCCCTCGCGGGCAAATTCATACGCTCTGCGCCCCTCTATCCGTTTCGCACTGTATTTAGGTGGGAGATAGGTAAGCTCCCCTTGAAGTGAGTGGAGGATGGATTGTAGTTGCTCTAGCGCGGCAGGTTGTGTCTCCTCTATCGTTTCGATCTTCTCAATATCGAGTGTCGGAGAATAAGCACCCAACCATAGGGTTGCACGGTATCGCTTGGGTGTTTTGTTGAGAAAACGAAACAATCGTCCGTGATTACCGAACGCAATGATTAAGACACCTTTGGCAAACGGATCAAGGGTTCCGGAATAGCCCGCTTTTTTGACTTTATAGCGGCGTTTGAGCTGTCCTAAAAGTTGGTTAGAGCTAATTCCAGAGGGTTTGTAAGCGACGAATAGACGATTCATAGGCAATTAGAGCTTTTCGACGAAAGAGGCGAGAATTTCTCGTTTATTGCCGCCAAAGTTTATACTGAGTTTGAATTCTCGTCCCGCCTTGCTGATCCCCTCTACTCGACCTGCACCAAAAATTTTATGACGTACCAAATCCCCTTTTTTATAGGAGGTATTTTTCTCCAAGATCAAAGAACCCTCACACAACCCCGCTTCATTGATAAAACGGCTTTTTTGCAGCTCCGTACGACGCCCTTTGTAAAAACGGCTGTTGACATTGGATAGGGTGAGGTTGCTTTTGGCACGAGTGATGGCGACGTAGCCCAGTCGGCGTTCCTCTTCGAGGTCGCTTCCATCCCCGATGAGCGGTAAAAATCCCTCTTCTAAACCGATGACGAAAAGGTGTTCGAACTCTAACCCTTTGGACGCATGGATACTCATGATATAGATGCTCTCACCCTCAACTTGATCTTGTTCACTTTGCAAGGTGATATCGTTTAGAAATTCAGGCAAGGTTGCCTCAGGATTTTGTTTCACATAATCGCGAAAGAGTCCGTAAAATTCATCAATATTGGCTATTTTCTCCGCTTCGTCGGGGAGCCCTTTGAGCGTATCTTTGATCTTGAAACGCTCTTCGAGCAGGTCGATAAATCGGTAAATTGCCTCTTCCGAAACACGTCGAAGTTCGAGGATTTCCGCGACAAAATCACACAACTCTCCGGCACTTTTTTTCCGTACCAACCCTTCGAGCTCACTATCGCTGAGGGTAGAGATAAACTCAAACATTGATTTCTCTGCTTCAATGGAAGAGAGTTCGATTTTATCGATGGTTGCTTTCCCCAGACCCCGTTTTGGTTTGTTGATAATACGCTTGAGCGAAAAATTATCATGGATATTTGTGATGACCCGTAGGTAGCTGATGAGATCTTTGACCTCGGCACGGTCATAGAAGCGTAATCCTCCGACGAGTTTGTAGGCGACACCGGCACGATTTAGCCCCTCTTCGAGTGATCGGCTTAGCGCATTGATACGATAAAGGACGGCGATTTCGTTCGGTCGTACCCCTTGGTTGATAAGTCCTTTGATCGCTTTGGCAATCTTTTGGGACTCTTCACTCTCATCGTGGGAGGTGATGGTTTGAACGTCATCGCCTCCCTCTTTTGTGGCGATAAGGGTTTTGCCCAAGCGGGAACGGTTGTGCTCGATGAGGGCATTGGCAACCGTGAGGATCGGTCCAGTTGAGCGATAGTTGTGCTCTAATTTAACCACCATCGTATTGGCAAAGTCTTGATCAAATTCGAGGATATTACGAACATGTGCCCCTCTCCATCCATAAATACTTTGATCATCATCTCCGACGACACAGAGATTGTTATGGGTCGAGCAAAGTTTTTGGAGAAGACGTAATTGCAACTCGTTGGTATCTTGATACTCATCGATCATAATGTAGCGATATTTTTCAGAGGTTTGTTTGCACAAATCAGGATTTTCATCGAGCAATTTATAAGTGAGACAGAGCAAATCATCAAAATCGACTAGGTTATTTTTGAGCAGATAGGTTTCGTACTCTTCATAAATTTTAGCGATCTGTTTGTAGTTAGTGAGCTCTGCTTGGGCGTACGCTTCTGCGGGTTCAATAAGTGAGTTTTTATAGCGGGAAATTTCAGAGGCGATCAATGCGGTCGGGAGATCAGAATTGATTTTTTTGATAATTTTTTTCTTATCGTCGGTATCGATAACGACAAAATTATTGTTACGTTCCAGTAAATGGATATGAAATTTTAGAAAAAGGAGACCGAATTTGTGAAATGTACATAGCAATGGAGGATAGGAATTTTGGGTAATAAGCCCCATTGCCCGCTCTCGCATCTCTTTGGCGGCTTTGTTGGTAAAGGTGAGGGTGAGTGTATTGCCTGCGGGGATCCCTACTTGATCGAGCAGATAAGCAAGACGGGTCGTAATCGTTTTGGTTTTTCCACTTCCCGCCCCTGCTAAGATGAGTAAAGGTCCATCAATCCGTTCGACGGCACTGCGCTGTGCTTCATTGAGATTTGAGAGAATTTCATTCATGCCATTATCGCCTACTCGTAATATTTATAGTTTATTTATTATAGCCCAATTTTTCTATTTTTTGAATTCCTTTGGGAAAAATGAAAAAATTCATAGGAAATCCCTTGCATTGGTTATAATTACGAGTTATAATACTGCTATTCATTCAACTTATAGGAATTATTATGTTAAAAGATTTTGCCAAACTTATGACCTTTCTAACTGTTGTTAGAGAGAAAAGTTTTTCGAAAGCATCGGCGAAACTTGGTATTTCACAGCCAGCAGTAACGCAGCAGATTAAATTTATCGAGGACTATCTCGATACCCGCGTTGTAGAACGTAAAAAGAACGGAATCAAACTGACCAAAGAGGGTGAAGACCTTTTCCGTATCGCAACCAAACTCGAAAAAGCGATTCAATCCAGTGAAAAAGAGCTTTTGAAAATAATTAATAAAGAGTTTACTTTTATCGTCGGTGCTTCGTATGCCATTGGTAACTATGTTCTTCCGTCGTATTTGGGTCAGCTCAAAGAGAAAATCAATAATGAAGTTCATATCCGGGTCGCTTTCTCAGAAGATATTATTGATCAATTGCTCGATAAAAAAATTGATATTGCCCTTATCGAATCACCAGTATTTAAAGAGGGGTTAATCTACCGTGAGTGGGAAGAGGATGAATTGGTTGTATTTTCCAATCAGCCGATTCCAAAACAGCTTCGGAAAGAAGATTTGTATAAATTTGACTGGATTTGCCGTGATGAAAACTCGCACACTAGACGTTTAACTGCTGAAGTTTTTGAAGAGATGGGAGTAGAATGCTCAGGTTTTAGCGTGATCGGTGTGGTAGCTAGTTCTACAGCTATTAAAGAGACAATGATGCGCTCACCGAAAGATGTCACGCGTCCAGTTGTATCGGTTATTTCTCGTCATGTTATCAGTGATGAGGTGGACGAGGGAAAATTATACGAAGCACGGATTAAAAATTACAAAATCAAACGAAAGTTTTACATCGCCTACAGTAAAGAGCGTAAACATGATGCGTTTATCGATAACGTCGTCACGTATTTATTGGGATTAAAACTCTAATACGTCATTCACGTTCGCCCTGAGTTCACGTGCCCTTCGGGTATGTCGAAGGGTGTTCATGGTTCGACAAGCTCACCACGAACGGACTATGTTACTTCTTTTTCAAAAACTTCTGATTCTCGGGATTCGCGAGCAGTGCGCTCATCGAGTTTTGAACCCCTTCATGCTTTTCAATGTTTATGATAGGATGTTGTTCCTGCGGAAGAGAGAGATTGATAAATGCTGGAGTATCGTCTATGATGATCTGAACAATTGAAAGTAGTGGAACAGAGACAAAGCTCCCGATATTTTCATGACCGAATCCTGCTTCAAAAATCAAAATATCATTATCAATACGGGCACTTTCAAACGTATATCCCGCTAAAAAAAAGAGGGTCATTGCTCGAAACTCGTCATTAATATGTTTCGGGAGAGGGGGATCAAAGGTTACATGGTCGATTTTGCATAAAATACCGAAATTTTGGTCGTTTTCGAATAGGTAAATAAGCATGTCACGTAGGTGATTTTCCATTAACAGTGCAAAAGAAGAGCTTTTAATAATATCGAATAACATAGTGTCAGACCTGTGTTTTTAGGCAATTATACCATTTTCGACTTCAATGAAGCCAAACATTGCATTCATGAGTGCAATTTTGGAAGCATTAGTAACATCCTTAGGACGTAAAGTTGCAGTAGTGATGAACCCAGTATCGATAAGGCGTGCACGTGTTGTCCCCATGAGCAAAGGAGTATCAGGAGTAAGCCAATTTCCTTCTATTTGCAGTGCAATATTGGCAATGGTTGTATCAGTGAGAAAATTATTTTTGATAATTAGCACGTCATCACACTCTCCACGTTGCTTAAACAAGTGATCAAGTGCTTCTCGATGTGTGTATTTTAGAGGGTATTCGATTGTATCGCAGGTTATGAGTTTAAGTGAGGTGATTTTTTTCGGGATGTAGGGGTGATATTCAATGGAATATCCCTCTTCATTATAAAGAAAACGGCATCGGTAAACACCCTCTTTCGGAGGATCTATGAGAGATTGCAAATCATAATATTTATTCTTCTGAATAGAGTGAAAAGATCGCTCTAAACGCTCCTGATGATAAGAGAGGTATTGGGGCAAACCATTTTTGCAACGAATCGTTTCGAGATACATTTACGATTCAAATAACGAAGTGCTAAGATAACGTTCTGCCGTATCGCACAAAATGGTAACAATCATCTTTCCTTTGTTTTCAGGACGTTGTGCGATGAGAGATGCAGCGTGGACGTTTGCCCCTGCCGAAATCCCAACCAAGAGCCCCTCTGTTTTTGCGAGTGCTTTGGAAGCAGCGATGGCTTCTTCATTACTGACCGTAATGACTTCATTGTACAAAGCAGTATTGAGGACATCGGGGACAAATCCAGCACCGATCCCCTGAATCTTATGCGGTCCTGGTTTTCCACCAGAGAGGACAGAGGAATCTTTAGGCTCCACGGCGATTATTTGGACATTAGGGAGCGCGGCTCGAAGCGCTTCACCTGTTCCGGTGATCGTCCCTCCCGTTCCGATGGCGGCTACGAAAATATCGACAACTCCATCGGTATCACGGAGAATTTCTTGTGCGGTTGTGACACGGTGGATAGCAGGGTTGGAAGGGTTGGAAAATTGTTGAAGAACGATCGCATTCGAGGTTGCCGCAACTAATCCATTAGCTTCATCGATAGCCCCCCTCATCCCTTCAGCAGCAGGAGTAAGGACGAGATTGGCTCCGAGTGCTTTGAGCAAATTGCGTCGCTCGATTGACATCGATTCGGGCATAGTAAGGGTGAGTTTTAGTCCAAGCGCGGCACAGATAGAGGCGAGGGCAATTCCAGTATTGCCGCTGGTGGGTTCGATAATCAAAGTGTCTTGATTGATACGACCCTCTTCCATAGCTGTTTTAATCATGTTGAACCCGATCCGGTCTTTTACAGAACTAGTGGGGTTCATAAACTCACATTTGCCTAAGATAGTGGCACCGCTCGTATTTGAAGCGGTGTTGAGGCGTACCAAGGGGGTATTACCGATCAGTTCAGTGATATTTTCTGCTATCTTCATGAGTGCATCCCTGTTTTTTTGATCATTATAATAGCAAAATAAAAAAAATCCAATAATGATGAGTGAACCAGTATGGATAGAGGGAAATAGCGACATGAAAGGTAGAGATAGAAAAAATTTTGCATTAACAGCAGTTTTATCCTATAATTTCATTTTTAAATCAAGATATCGGGTATCTAACGAGGCTAACACTCAAAGATGTTCAAATGAGGGAATATAGTGGAAACTAAAAAGATCAGCAAAGTTTTGATTGCTAACCGTGGTGAAATCGCACTTCGTATTATTCGTGCTTGTAAAGAGTTGGGAATTAAAAGCGTTGTTGTGTTTTCAGAAGCAGATGTTAATGGTGTCTGGGTTCGTAAAGCCGATGAGTGTTACCCGATTATGGGTGATCCTATTGCCGCATATCTTGATTATGAGCGTATTATCTCATTGGCTAAAAAAGCTGATTGTGATGCGATCCATCCTGGATACGGATTTTTATCGGAGAGTGCCGAGTTTGCGCAAGCATGTATTGACAACGGTATCATATTCATTGGACCGAAACCGGAACATATTGCCCTCTTCGGTGACAAGATGGCCTCTAAAGTAGCCATGAGAGAGGTAGGTGTTCCGATGCTTCCAGGTACCGATGAGCCGATCGATAACATTGATGATGCTGAAAAAATCGCAAGTGGTATCGGATTCCCGATTATCATCAAAGCAGCATTCGGCGGTGGCGGACGCGGTATGCGTATTGTTGAACGTGCTGAAGATTTCAAAGAGATGTACGAATCGGCAACAAATGAATCACTCCGTTTCTTTAGCCGTGGAGAAGTATTTATCGAAAAATATCTCAAAAACCCACGTCACATCGAGATTCAAATAGTAGCGGATAAATACGGTAATATTGTCCATTTGGGAGATCGCGATTGCTCAATACAGCGTCGTCACCAAAAAGTGATTGAGATTGCACCATCACCACTATTGAATCATGAAACTCGCCGGGAACTCTACCGTATTTCTAAAAAAGCAATGTATCGTCTTGGATATGAGAGTGTTGGAACGATTGAGTATCTAGTTGACCAAGATGACAATATCTATTTCATCGAGATGAATACCCGTGTTCAAGTTGAACATCCAGTTACCGAAGCAATTTCGGGAATTGATTTAATTCAGCGTATGATTCAAATTGCAGAGGGCGATAAACTTAAGTTTATGCAAGAGGAAATTCATCTTAAAGGGTATGCAATTGAATTTCGTATTAATGCTGAAAATCCAAAAATGGGCTTTGTCCCATCACCGGGTCTTATCACCAACTACCTTGCACCGGGTGGTCCGGGAGTTCGTTTGGACTCTATGGCGTACACCAACTATCAAATCCCATCGAATTATGATTCAATGATCGGAAAATTGATTGTTACTGCATTAACATGGGAAGATGTAGTGCGTAAAGCACGACGCGCGTTGGATGAATTTTTGATTGAAGGTGTTCCGACGAATATCCCGCTTCACCGTCAAATCGTTCGTGATCAGGATTTTATTGACGGTAAACTTGATACAGGATACCTAGATACTAAGTTGCAACATTTCAATCTTGACGCGATCCATAATATGGACGATGAAGAGGCAAAAATGAAGCAAATTCAATCGATTATCAACGTGATTAAATCAAACAATATCTCTGTTCGCCACTAATCATAATTTGGAGTGAGGGATGAAAATTTTAAATAAGGTAATGACATATTTTGGTATGGTTCAATCCAAGAATGCCACAGATACTCAAAACTTTGCAGGTGATGAATCATCGCGTGAGCGTGTGCAAGGTGCTATAGTAGCAGCAAGTGTGGCAGCATTGCATCACCATGATTTGGAAAACAATGATGTACGCTCAAAAGTAGCGGCTATTGCGGCTGCTCTTCATCATCATGAAATAGAAAATCCATATAATGGTGGAATACACGGTATCGCAGCATTGGTGGCGGCAATACACCACCGAAACAATAGAAACAAGTAGGGATTAGGTAAATGGCAAAAAAATACATCGATGTGATGGACACTACGTTCCGTGACGGCTTTCAGTCGGTATTCGGCGGTCGGGTGTTGATGGAAGATTTCTTCCCTG
>Ga0209467_1002668_pt1 | contig 12461 bp, 8 predicted proteins | sample Higcelwee11metaG_FD_187175 | JGI IMG/M metagenome (GOLD analysis project Ga0209467, IMG submission 187175) | Freshwater pond sediment microbial communities from the University of Edinburgh, under environmental carbon perturbations - High... | ecosystem: Environmental > Aquatic > Freshwater > Pond...
AAAGCTGAGTGGCAAAGTGAGGGCGTAAATAATTGTGAGTCAACTGATAAAAATTTTCTTAGAGTTTGTCTTAGGGATAATTTAAAAACAGATAAATTTATCGGTTCAGTTTTTGTGAATAAATAAATATGCCTTAAAATTGGTTTGTAATTGAGTATAAATGGATTTTTTGTTTTTTTATCCAACATTGATTTTTAATAATCTCTATGCTAGATTTAATTAGTTGTTGGTAGTGAGCGTAGTACCATAATTACCTTTTTTGATAGGGTTGAATGATAGAATGAAACAAATTTAAATTAAAAAAATTTTGATACAAAAAATTATAAAAAGTAAAGTTTTGAATGAAAAACCTACCGAGACCATTGCGGGGGCGGCTTTGATCGTGTCTATTGCAGGGGTAATGAGTAGGGTTTTGGGTCTTTTTAGGGATAGAATTTTAGCCTCTAGTTTTGGAGCGGGCGATGTTCTGGATACTTATTATGCTGCTTTTCGTGTGCCAGATTTGATTTATAATTTCCTGATTGTGGGTGCTCTGAGCGCAGCCTTTATTCCAGTTTTCACTGGGTTAGTTACTCGTAAAAATAAAGAAAAATCTTGGGATTTAGCTTCGGGCTTAATTACCTTACAAGTTGTAGCGATAGTTATTATTTCGCTTATATTTTTTATTTTTGCTCCATACTTGATGAAACTTATTACCCCAGGATTTTCTCCAGAAAAAATAGATTCAACTGCCAATATGACTCGAATAATGTTTTTGAGTCCTCTTTTCTTGGGAATCAGTGCGATTTTTGGTGGTATCCTGACTTCCTATAAAAGGTTTTTAATTTACTCGATTGCTCCAATTTTCTATAATATCGGAATAATAATTGGGGCAGTTTTTTTTGTTAAATTTTTGGGAATTTCCGGTTTAGCTTGGGGCGTGGTTTTGGGGGCTTTCATGCATTTCATGCTTCAGTATGGGGCGGTTAAATTTGTTGGTTTTTCTTATCAACCCAGAAGGCTTAGTGAAATTATTAAGGATGTAAACATTAGAAAAGTAATAAAACTTATGATACCCAGAAGTATGGCGATGGGGGTGAGTCAAATTAATCTTTTGGTGGTAACAATTTTTGCTTCGATGATGGCCTCAGGATCTTTGGCTGTTTTTAATTTTGCTAATAATCTACAAAGTGTACCGTTGGGAATTTTTGGAATTTCTTTTTCCATCGCGGCTTTTCCAAAATTAAGTTCTTTGGCAGCGGAGGAAAATATGGATAAGTTTAATTATGTTTTTAATCGAACTTTTAAAAGAATTTTATTCTTTGTTATTCCTGCTAGTGTAATAATTTTTTCTTTAAGGGCGGAAATCGTTAGAGCCGTTTTGGGTTCAGGTAAATTTGATTGGGAAGATACTACGGCCACTTTGTGGGTTTTGGGATTTTTATCTATGAGTTTATTTGCTCAAAGTACCATCCCTCTTTTAACTAGATGTTTTTATGCTTTAGAAAATACTAAGACTCCATTTTATGCAGCGTTAATTAGTGAATCAGTCAATATTTTAATGATTGTTTTATTGATTGAAAGATATCAGGTCAAGGGTTTGGCGATAGCTTTTTCCTTGGCAAGTATTTTTAATATGGGGGTGTTATATTTCTTGCTAGATAAAAAATTTAAAGATGTTAAAAAGCAAAAGATTCTTAAGCCCGTGGTTAAAATTTTAGTGGCTTCCGCTTTTGCTGCACTTTTAATTTATTTAACTCGACACACTTTAGCTAACTTTATTCAACTTAAAACTTTGGGTGAGGTTATGGCTCAATTGGTGATTGCGGGTGGAATGGGGGTGGCATCTTTTCTGATCGCTTGTCATTATCTGGAAGTGGATGAATTTAATGATTTCAAAAAATCAACTTTTAGGTGTATTTTTAAAAAACCAAGAGATTTAGAATCTTGCGACTAATCTTTTATTTAAATAGAGACGTGCTTAAATATTTTTCTCCGCGATCAGGAACGATTATTACGATGGTTCCTTTTTTTATTTTTCGACTTATTTTCTTAGCTACAAAAAGATTGGCTCCAGCACTCATGCCGACAAATAGTCCTTCTTTTTGAGAAACTTGGCGAGCCATCTCATAGGCATTCTCGGGTGCTACAATAATTTTTTCAGTAATTAAATCTTTATTATATATTAAACCACCAAAGTCATCTATTTGATTTTGCAGACCTTGGATTTGGTAACCGGAAGTAGGGGAGACTTCGATAATTTTGGTATGGGGTGAGTCTTTTTGAAATCTTTTGGCAATTCCCATAGCAGTGCCTGATGTTCCCACGCCTAAAATTAAATAATCTATTTTTTTAATTTGCCTCAGTAATTCAGGAGCAATTCCATGATAATGAGCTTTGGGATTATCTGGATTATTAAATTGATTAGCGAACCAATATTTCTGAGGAAATTTATTTTTTAATTCCTGAGCTTTCTCTATGGCTCCACCGGTACCCAGTTCTTTGGGGGTTAAAATTAGTTTGGCTCCTAGGGCACGTAACATAATCTTTCTTTCTTCGCTCATTCCCTCGGACATTACAATCTCAACTTTGTAATTTTTTTGCGCTCCAAGCATCGCCAAGGAGATGCCCATATTTCCGCTAGTGGCTTCTAGAATTGTTTGACCCCTTTTTAATTCTCCTTTTTTCTCCGCTTGTGTAATCATATAGAGAGCCACGCGGTCTTTAATCGAGCCTCCAGGGTTTTGGCCTTCTAGCTTGGCATAGAGTTTGATTTGAGGATTTTTGATTATTTTGTCTAGTTTCACCAAGGGAGTGTTGCCAATGGTTTTTAATAAATTTACAGTTGTCATATGATTTTAGGTTATAAAAATTAAAAAATCTCGGTGATTTCCGAGAATTGATTTTGCTTTATTATTTTGTCTGTCTAAATTTATAAACACAAATAAGCATTTCTCGGATAGGTCCTAAAAATGCAACAGCAAGTTTTAATTGTAATTATCTTTTTCATAGTAATTTTATTATAGCGTATTGGTGCGGGATGTCTAGGTTTGAGATATTTCTAAAAATTTTAAAATTTATTTTTCTGTTTTGGATTTTTGGCAGAGGGGTTAGGGGTGAATGCCAAAAATCCAAAACTCCTTATTCTATCTCTATTGTATTTTTTTCTCCAAACCATTGTTTGGCCTTGTCTACCACTTGTTGGCTTGGCTTGTGGTAGAAAACTATTAGATTTTCTCTTGACCTTGAACAGCAAACATAAAATATTTTTCTCGTTCTTTTAATAACATTATCGTTACCGTTTTCTTCAAACAAGTATTTAAAATTATACTGATTCCATCTTCCATTATCCAGAATTATAAAAATGTTGTTAAATTCTGCACCTTTTACGCCATGCTGCGTTGAATAAGGTGAATATTCATTTCTGTAATCAAAAAGATGAACCACTTCCTTGTAGGGCAACTCTTTTATTTTTTCAAATTGTTTCGCATGTTCAGAAATGTAGTTATTTAGTTTGTCATCTATAATTACTAAGCCCAAACTATCTGCTAGGTTTATTACTTCAACTATCGTCTTTTCTAAAGAATTACTAAGATTGTCAATTTTTTCCTTTAGGATTTGTTTGTCACTTACTTTATGAATTTTTAAATCTGTTTTTTTAATAAATTCATTATATTTTTTAATATTATATAAATATATTATCTCTTGAATATTAAAAAGATGTTTAGCTAATCTGTCGGGGCTATCTCCAATAAGATTGTCTTTATATTCGTAGCTGTTTAATAAATTTGCGAAGCCAAATTGTTTTGCAATGAGATTATGAGTTAAATATAACTCTTTGTTTTCTTTAGGATCATTAAAGTTAAATAAATCAAAGACCTTATTATTTTTTAATTTCTCAATTTCAATATTTTCTTTATTGCTGTATAAAAATTTAATATTTCCATTTAAGTTTTCGCCTGCTGCCTTTTGTATTAGCCCGTCGTTTCTAATCTGGTTTATGAGACTTATAACACTCCCTGAACATCTCCAGTTGTCCGCTTTTTGCACCTCTTTTATTATACCATTATCAATATATTCATTTAGATCTCCAACTCCTTTATCATAAATTGACTGCATTGAATCTCCAAATAATCCAATGATAGGTGGCTTTTCTTGCTCTTGAATATAATTAAGAAAAATCTCAATCACTTGTCTTTCGGTGTCTTGGTATTCATCAATGAGAATGAAATTATATTTATCTCGTACAATGTTTCTTAACAATGGAAATTTATTGAATAATGCATTAGCTAATAGTAAAACTTCATTATGAGAAATAATTCCTTCTTCTAATTTTCTCCACTCCCTATATTCAATATTTCTAGCTTTATACCAATCAAAGTTAAGTAACTCTTCGCCGCCGTAAGAAATCTTTTTTAATTCTATTAAACTAACCAGAATTTGTTTAAGGTTTTTCTGATAATTTTTAATCACTTCCCATAAAAAATCGTGAATTGTCGATGCTTTTAAGTTCAAATTTTTGCCTACGACTCTATTTTTTATTTCATCAGCCGCGACATTGGTAAATGTAATGCAGGCAATTTTATATTTAGGATTAATCGAGTATAACAAATCAAGCACTTCAATTAAAGTACGAGTTTTTCCACTACCAGCACCACCACTTAAAACAAAGTTTTCTTTTTTTAAGATATGCTGTTCAATTTGTTTTATCGGTTCTAATTTTTCATTAGCCATAAGAGTCCCTTTTTTATATAATCAGGCGTTTCCCAATTGGTAAAGTTTTCGTCGCTCAAGTAGAGAATGTCTGTGGCAAAATCACTTTTTTTTATAATACATTTAAAATCGCCTTCATCGTAGTTTGCGATTTTATAAAAATCCGGATTCGGATCATCAAATTTTTCTTTATTTTTTAAGCTATTAAAATCTTCTTTTTTGCTTTGTATATAATCTATATTTAAAGAAATAAAGGCATCTTCAAAACTTCTTGCATGATAATCGCTTTCTTTGTTTTGATATGAAATATAAATTTTAGCGTCTCCGCAAGAAATAACTCTGGCTTCTTCTGTAATGTTTTTTAATTCCTCAAAACTTTTACCAGGAAGAAAATGCTTTATGGATACATTGCTTGTATCTGTTCCCTCGGATACCTTGCACCTTGTTTTTCTTCTAGCTCCATTTTCTTTAACGGAATCAATGTCGGTAATAATAAGCGTTTTAATCCCTAAAAATTCAAGGAATTTATCAAAAATTTTGGAGTGTGCACCAACTTCTACAATTGAAATTTTTTGTGATAATAAAGGGATGTAATTTTTAGTACCTACATTTTGCAGGTCTAATTTTTTCATTATTGCTGGTAATAATATTCTTTCGGTGTCACCTTCAATAAAAATAATTTTATCTGAAAAAAAGAGCTCTGCTCTATGAATAGTTAAATATTGTTTTAAAAATTTGAAGTTAATTTTTTCATCACCACTTTCTCCATAATGGGTTTCTAAATCACTAAGATTTTTTACTATAACTTGGTAATCTTTTTCTAAAAAATATTTTATATTACTAAAATCACTTTGGGACGTTATGTGAGCAGAATGAGTTGTTATAACAGTTTGTAGGTTTAAAGTTTCTTTGTTTTCTTGCAGAAACTGTTTAATATTTTTAATAAAAACATACTGCATTTGTGGGTGCGTGTGCGCTTCTGGTTCTTCTATAAAAAGCAAATTTATATCCGAAGAATTTTGTTCTTGGTGTGTTTTTTTAAATTGGTCAAAGATAATATGCAGCTCAAAAATCATGGAGAATAAATTCATGTACCCTAATCCATTATAGTTTTCTGGAAGCAAACAGTCATTTTCACTATAAACTACTGATGTATTTTCTTTTAAAAGATTTATCTCCTCAAAATTAGATCTAACAGATATTTTTGAACTGTTGTAACTAAATTTTTCGACATCGTCTATCACCTTTTTAAATATGAGAGCGTAAGAACTGGTCAAATTAGTGTCCGTATCAATCAGTTTTTTTTGTAAATCAATAACATGTGCTGCCTTTGAATCCTCAAAAGGTTTGAAATATTTATATGATAGTTTTGACAATGTTTTATTCTTTGTTCCTTCACCGTCCTCATTTGAAACATCTCTTTGCGCAGAAATAAACTGGATATTAATAATTTTTCTAATTTTTGAATCTTCTACCTCTGCAAAAATATTTTCATCAGCGGTATCGATAACTTTTCTTTTCATTTTAAAATATGCTTTATGATGTTTTTTTAGAAAATCCGTTAAACCTCTGCCTAACTCATGACTTGTATAATCCTCTTTTAGTTTTTTATAGTTTTCAAACCCAAGCTCATATTCAAAGCATAATTTAAGTTCATTGTTGCTTGGCTCTAAATCTAAAAATAAATCGGATATATTTGCCAAACTATCATTCTCTTCGTATTTTATAAAAATATTTAACTCTAATTTTAATTTTTTATAACCATCTTCTTCAACCAATGTAGCTTCTATTTTTTTTATTATTTCTTCTTGAAACTCAATATTAAAATCCTCAAAGTTAAATGTATTTAAGGTGGTGCATAAAAATTTTTGTAAAATATTTAGCAAAGATGTTTTGCCAGTATTGTTTTTACCAATTATCAAAGATAAATCATTCTCTAAATTAACAGAGAAGTTTTTAAGAAGCCTATAATTTTTAATCTGAATTTTAGTAATTTTCATTCTAATTTTTATAAATATATCGTTTTCACAGCGGAGCGGAGAAAACACCTTATTGCCTCTCTTTAATTAATGAAAAATAAATTTTAAAATTTTCTAAAACAATTGGGTGATAGCCAAAAACAGAGAAGGAATATTTTAGCTAACTTTTTTATGTCTAATTATTTTTCTATTTGCCAATTATCAATTCTTCTAGTACATTAGGGATAGCCAGAAGTGCTTTTAAAATAGCACTTTTTTAGGGTATTTACAATGGATTAAGACAGATAAAATTATTTATGAAAAATATTAGAAATTTTTGTATCATTGCTCACATTGATCATGGGAAGTCCACTTTAGCGGATCGGATTTTGGAAATTACCGGAACAGTGGAAAAAAGGAAAATGAAAGAGCAACTCTTGGATCAGATGGATCTAGAGCGAGAAAGAGGTATTACTATAAAACTGCAACCAGTACGAATGGAATACGTTGTAAATGTTGAAAATGTTCAAGATGTTGAGGGTGCTAAAAATAATAGTTCAGTTACAACAAGTGAAGCGGTACAACAAAAATACATTTTGAACCTAATTGATACTCCTGGGCATGTAGATTTTGGTTATGAAGTGTCGCGCTCTTTGGCTGCGGTAGAGGGAGCGGTTTTATTGGTGGATGCTACTAAAGGAGTGCAAGCTCAGACTTTATCCAACCTTTATCTAGCTATTGAGCAAGGATTGGAAATCATCCCAGTTTTAAATAAAATTGATCTGCCCAATGCTAATCCCGAGAAAACCAAAAAAGAAATCATTCATATTTTAGGCTGCAAGGAAGAAGATATTCTTTATGCTTCAGGTAAAACGGGAGAGGGTGTGGATAAAATTTTGGAAGCAATTATAGAAAAAATTCCTGCTCCAGTGGGGGATGTAGATAAGCCTTTGCGGGCATTAATCTTTGATTCTAAATACGACACCTACAAAGGAGTTTTGGCAGATGTGCGGATTATCGATGGTAAGGTAAAGCGAGAGGATAAACTTTTGATGATTGCTACATTTAAAGATAGTATCGCGATAGAGGTGGGAAGTTTTAGACCGCAACTAGTAACAGAAGAATTTCTGACTGCGGGAGATATCGGTTATATTGCAACTGGTTTTAAGAGTGTGGAACATTGTCGAGTGGGAGATACGATAACGCTGGCCAATAATAAAGATGGTGAAAAAGTATTGCCACTGGCTGGCTATAAAGAAGTGCGTCCAATGGTGTATGCTAGTTTTTATCCTTTAGAAGGTGAGGACTATACTTTGATGCGGGACTCTTTGGATAAATTAAAATTAAATGATGCTGCTTTCGTGTTTGAGCCAGAAAGTAATCCAGCTTTGGGGCGAGGATTCCGTTGTGGTTTCCTGGGTATGCTTCACTTAGAAATTATTCAAGCTCGCTTGGAACGAGAGTTTAATCTTTCGCCCACCATTACTACCCCAAGCGTAGTTTATGTGGTTAAGATGCGAAACACGGATGAGGTGATAAAGCTTTATTCACCAATTGATATGCCAGACCCAGCCACCATTGAGGAAATGCGTGAGCCTTATGTAAAATTGGATATCGTGACCCCCTCAGTTTATCTGGGAGCTACTATGGAATTGTTAAATAATATCAGAAGTGAGTACGTGAATACTGAATACATTGATGCGGAGAGAGTTTTGTTGCAATATGAGGCACCTCTTACAGATGTGATTATAAATTTTCATGATGATTTAAAAAGTGTCTCTTCTGGATTTGCTTCCATGAGCTATGAGATAATTGGCTACAGGGCTTCAGAGCTTGTAAAGATGGATATCTTAGTAGCTAATGAAAAGGTAGAAGCTTTTTCAAGGATTGTTCCTAAGGAAAGTGCCTTCAAGGAGGGAAAGTTAGCTGTTAAGAAACTCAAAGACTCAATTCCGAGGCAAAATTTTGCCATTGCTATTCAAGCGACAATTGGAGGCAAAGTGATTGCACGAGAAACAATTAGTGCTTTTCGCAAGGATGTGATTGCCAAGCTTTATGGAGGGGATGTCACTCGAAAAAATAAGCTCTTGGATAAACAGAAAAAAGGTAAGAAAAAAATGAAAAATATTGGTAAGGTCTCAATTCCACCCGAGGCATTTTTAGCAGTGCTTAAGAAATAATATAGTTTTTATTTACATTAAGTTTTTTGATTTTAATTTTTTGTGATATAATAAGAAGAGAAGATTGGTTAAAAATAAAATAATAAATAGTATGCGTAAATATTTTTTAGTTGTTTTTTTATTTGTATTTATTCTTTCGGGATGTAGTCTTGTTGGCACTAGCTCATCAAAAAAGACTGGTGGAGTTTTGCGGTCAAATGATACTGGCATAACTTGGCAATTAAAAAATAAAGTTTCAGAAAAGCAAACTATCGGTAGTGTGGATGTCCTTGATATGGTTATTGATCCAGTTGATACAGATAAGATATATTTAGGAACAAAAGATAAAGGTATTGCCATTTCTAAGGATGGCGCTGAAAGTTGGGAAAAAATGAAATTTCCAGGCAATAAAGTTTATGGTATCGCTATTAATCCTTCAAAGCCAAGTAATATTTTTGCAACGGGTGTTGCTGGTGGCAGAGGTAAAGTTTTTAAGACCGATAATTATGGTGGGGATTGGAAAGAGGTTTATACCGAGCCTGCTGATGGAACCGTGATTACATCTCTGACGATGGATAGTCATAATCCTTCAACTGTTTACATTGGAACCTCTAATGGAGTTGTGATTAAGACGATTGATGCTGGTGAAACTTGGCGCAATCTTTATTCTGCTGGCGGAGCTGTTACCAAGATACTTTTTGGCGGGGGATCTGATGGAAGAATTTATTTTATGGTAAATAAAAAACAAGTAATGGTTTCAGACGGAAATGGTGATAATTTTAGGATAATTGGCGGAAAGTTTAAGAATGAAAAATCTAAAATAGGTGAAGTTTTTTCTATAGCAGTAGTTAATAATGACAGTGGCGGGTTATATATTGGAACTAATAATGGAATGTTTAGAAGTTTTGATGGTGGAGATACGTTAGAAGAGGTGGATGTGATAGCGAGTTCAAAAGAATTTCCAATTAGGTCAGTGGTGATAAATCCTAGAAATTCTCAGGAAATAATTTATAGTGCGGCTCAGGCTATTTATAAATCAGAAAATGGTGGCAAAAATTGGTCTACATATCAATTAAATACTGGTAAATTGATTTCTAAGATATTGTATAATCCAAGTGATATGAGTATTGTTTATGCAGGACTAAGAGAGTTTAATAAATAATTTTTTAAATTTATGTACAAAAAAGCAATTGAAGGAAAAAAAGCAGAATTAGATGGTGCGATAGAACATTTTAAATTTGAAATGACAAAATTAAGAACAGGAAGAGCTAATCCATCAATGTTGGAGGATTTAATGGTTGATTATTATGGAGTAAGAACTCCAATCAAGCAAATTGCTAATATAAATGTTCCTGAACCAAGGACTTTATTGGTGCAACCTTGGAGTAGAGATAGTTTGGCTAATATTGAGGCTGCTATAAAAACTTCTGATTTGAATTTAACACCTAATAATGATGGGGAAGTTATTCGTATAAATATTCCTGCTTTAAATCAAGAGAGGCGAGTGGAATTGGTTAAAGTTTTAAATAAGAAGGCGGAAGAGGCGCGGATTTCTATTCGAAATATCAGAGAAGATATTTGGCAAGATATTCAGGAAATGGAAAAAAATGGTGAAATTGCAGAGGATGATAAGTTTCGTGGCAAAGAACGTTTACAAGAGACTGTTAATGAATATAATAAAGTCGTAGATGAATTAAGAGAAAAGAAAGAGCAGGATATAATGACTGTTTAGTTTTTTTAGGTTTTTATGATTAATTTTTTAAATACAATCAACTATTGGTTGGATAGTTTGAAATAGTATGATTAAATTGGTAAATACAGTGGTTTTTATAGTAATTAACGAGGAAAATAAAGTTTTATTATTGAAAGAAGTTGGCGATAATAAACAGGAAGCGGAAAAAGTGGACTCGGCAATTATGAAAAAAAACGATTTGATCGATAAAGATGAGTGGTTTATTCCAGTTGGTAATTTTGGAGATGAAGATGATCCTCGTTTGGTCATAAAAAAAGAAATCAAAAATAACTTAGGTTGCGACGTGGGTGATTGCAACTATTTTAACTTATACTTCGATTCTATTTCGGATAGTTTTATAAAAAAAGCAATTTATTTTTATGGAAATGTGGTGGGTGAAATAAAATTAAATAAGGCGGAATTAACTTCTGAATGGATTGAATTAGAGGAAGATGAATTGGATAAACTAAATCTGCCTCAAGAACAAAAAACTGCTTTAAAAGAATTTTCTAATTTTCTTCAAAATAAATTTATGGAGGAGATTGATTAGTTTTTTGTATTCTCTAATCAAAAAAGCACTCATTTTTAGGTGAGTGTTTTTTTGATTTATTTTTGAGCAATATCCTTACCAGCAATGGCTCCTGTAGTCCAGCAGAGCTGGAGGGAAAATCCTCCTGATGGGCGGGGGATATTTAAGAGATCGCCTAGTATATAAAGATTGGAATAATTTTTAGAAGTCATATTCTTGAAATTTATTTCCTTGAGATCGATCCCACCAGTAGATGAAACTGCCTCGGGAAATCCTAATGTTCCAGTAATTGGGAATGTTAGATGCTTCAGTTTCTTGGTTAAGTTTTTTCGCTCTTCTTTATTGATGGAATTAACCACTCGTTCAGCTAAATTAATATCCGGCAGGGTTAATATCTCAGCACAAATATTTTTAAAAATTATTTCAGGTAGAATATTTTTCAGTTTACTGTTTCTATTTTTTTCCAGTAGCTTCCAAATTCTTTTATCTAATTCATCTCCGGTTGTATCAGGAAATAAATCTATCGAAGCAGTAACAGCCCCGTTGTTTAATAATTTTATTACTTCTCGAGCACTATTTAAGATGAGTGGTCCAGAGACTCCGAAATGAGTAAATAAAACTTTGCCTGTTTTTTTTAACATAACTTTATCGTTTTGAATAAAGCTAATTTGCATAAATGACCAATCTAATCCAGATAAATTGTGAACCCAGTGTGCATTTGTGGTGAGCGGAACAATGTCTGGTTCAGATTTTAAGATAGTGTGACCAAATTTTTTTAGAAATTTAAAGCCATCACCAGTGGAACCTGTTTGCGGAGCAGCAAGGCCACCAGTAGCTAGGACGAAATTATCAGCTGAGACTTTTTCGCCAGAAGAAAGGGTAATTGATTTTATTTTGTCAGCATCTTTTTCTATTGATATTACTGAGGTATTGTTTTTTATGGTGACATTGTTGTCTTTCATAAATTTGCTTAGTGCCACGACAACATCTTTGGCATTTTGGGTTTTCGGGAAAGCTCTTTTTCTCGCTTCTACTACTAGGGGTAAATTTAAACTTTCAAAAAATTCAAATGTATCACTAACTCCAAATTTTGAAAATGGAGAATAGAGGAATTTTTTTGAACCAGGAAAATTATCCAGGAAGTTTTCTATATCAAATTCAGCGTTGGTGATGTTACATCTTCCCCCGCCAGTAAGTTTTAGTTTTTCTCCAAGGAGATAATTTTTTTCGACTATTAAGACTTTTTTACCTGTTTGACCGGCAAAGCCAGCACAAATCATCCCTGATGGTCCACCACCAATTACTATAGTGTCAAAAAAATTATTAAGTTCTTGAGTCATTGATTTGATAGTTAAATTTAAATTAAAGGCATAATTGAGTATTATGGCATA
>Ga0209467_1002669_pt1 | contig 12449 bp, 9 predicted proteins | sample Higcelwee11metaG_FD_187175 | JGI IMG/M metagenome (GOLD analysis project Ga0209467, IMG submission 187175) | Freshwater pond sediment microbial communities from the University of Edinburgh, under environmental carbon perturbations - High... | ecosystem: Environmental > Aquatic > Freshwater > Pond...
GACGAAGTCTATGTTCGCCAGAACACCGGCCTGGGTATGGCTAAGGCTATTGACCACTAAATTACAGGCCTGACAGGGACTGAATGTAATGTAATCGGGGAGGCAACAGCCTCCCCGTTTTTTGTGCAATAAATCTGATAAAATAAGTTGACAAGAACCTGCAGGTACAATAGTTTTTTAAAGTTTGTTGTGGCTATTTCAATCAGATTTATGAAACAGGGGGATGAGCGAGTATGGAACAGTATGCAGTGTACTTTGCCTTGGCCTGCGCCGTTGCGGCCGTTGTGTACGGGTTGGTATCCGCCCAATGGATTCTGGGGTTACCCCAGGGCAATGACCGGATGCGCCAGATTGCGGCAGCTATCCAAGAAGGCGCCGGGGCGTATATGAAGCGCCAATACACCATTATTGCAATGGTCGGTGCAGTAATGTTTGTGGCTCTTGCTGCAAGCCTGGGGATGAAAACTGCGATTGGTTTTGCCGTTGGGGCTATTTTCTCAGGCTTAACCGGCTTCATCGGCATGTTCGTATCGGTGCGAGCCAACGTCCGTACTACCGAGGCGGCCAAAAGTGGTATTGAGAAGGCATTGAACGTCGCTTTCAAGGGTGGCGCCATTACCGGCATGCTGGTGGTAGGTCTGGGCCTTTTGGGTGTGGCTGGTTATTACATGATCCTGCTCAAACTGATGCCGGGAGCACCAACCAATGAAATTGTAAACCAGCTGGTGGGCCTTGGTTTCGGTGGATCGCTGATTTCCATCTTTGCCCGTTTGGGTGGCGGTATCTTCACCAAGGGTGCTGATGTCGGCGCCGACCTGGTGGGTAAGGTAGAAGCAGGAATCCCTGAGGATGACCCCCGCAACCCGGCAGTTATTGCTGACAACGTGGGGGATAACGTAGGGGACTGCGCCGGTATGGCCGCTGACCTGTTTGAAACCTATGCCGTTACCTTGATTGCTGCCATGTTGCTTGGCGCCATTACCTTCACCTCCAATGCCTCCTCAGTCAGCTATCCGCTGATATTGGGGGGTATCTCGATTATCACTTCCATTATAGGCACCTACTTTGTAAAACTTGGTGGCAGTAAAAAAATCATGACCGCTCTCTACAAAGGTCTGATTGTCTCGGGCCTGCTTGCCTGTATCGCATTCTACTTTGTTACGGTACAGATGTTTCCAGCTGGTCTTACCAATGCGGCTGGTCAGAACTTCAGCGCCCTGAATATCTTTATCTCTGCCATTGTTGGTCTGGTTGTAACCGGTGCAATCTTCTGGATTACTGAGTATTATACTGCAACCGAGTACGGCCCGGTTCAGCATATTGCCCAGGCATCCACCACCGGTCACGGCACTAACATCATTGCCGGTCTCGGCATCTCCATGAAGTCAACCGCCCTGCCAATTATTGTTATTGCAGCCGGTATCGTCGTCGCCTACAAATGTGCCGGAGTCTACGGTATTGCAGTTGCCGCTGTTTCCATGTTGTCATTAACCGGTATTGTCGTGGCCATGGACGCTTACGGTCCGATCACCGACAACGCCGGTGGTATTGCTGAGATGGCAGAACTTGACGAATCTGTTCGCGCAGTTACTGATCCACTGGATGCTGTAGGCAACACCACCAAGGCGGTAACCAAGGGTTACGCCATCGGTTCTGCCGGTTTGGCAGCGGTCATTCTGTTTACTTCATACGTTGATGAATTGAACCACGCGCTGCAGGTTGCAGGTAAAGAGCTGATCAAATTTGATCTCTCTGACCCGTATATCATTGTCGGCCTTTTCATCGGCGGCATGCTGCCCTACTACTTTGCTGCCCAGTGCATGGAAGCTGTTGGCAAGGCAGGCGGTGCAGTTGTTGTTGAAGTTCGCCGCCAGTTCCGTGAGATCAAAGGAATCATGGAAGGTACCGGCAAGCCTGATTATGCTGCCTGTGTTGACATCGTCACCAAAACCGCCCTGAAAGAGATGATCATTCCAGGCATCATCCCGATCGCTGCTCCGGTTATTGTCGGCTTTACTCTGGGTCCCAAGGCACTGGGTGGTGTAATCGTCGGTTGTATCGTAACCGGTATCTTTGTGGCAATCTCCATGACCACCGGCGGTGGGGCTTGGGATAATGCCAAAAAGTACATTGAAGATGGTCACCACGGTGGCAAAGGTGGTGAAGCCCACAAGGCTGCCGTTACCGGCGATACGGTCGGCGACCCCTACAAAGACACTGCTGGACCTGCAATCAATCCGATGATCAAAATCATTAACATTGTGTCACTGCTGATTGTGCCGCTGCTGGCCAAGATGTAATACTATTGATGAAGGGTTGACACGTTAGCAGTATTACCTGCCTCGTTTCTCTTCAACGAGGCAAAATAGAAGACTGATCCGTAGAAAAAGGCTACTCCAATACTCTGGAGTAGCCTTTTTCTATATAATAGCGGTCAAAGCAAGCAGCAGTATCTATTCAGCCATCCTGCTACCCCTCCAGTGCACCGATCATGGATGTAACATCTGCAATGCCCCGTGCTGCCAGCCACTGTTCCATCTCTTCGGCAATTTCCTGTGCTGCAGCCGGGTTCACAAAGCTGGCGGTGCCAACCTGCACCGCTGTCGCACCGGCCAGGATAAACTCAAGCGCATCGGTTGCCGACATGATCCCGCCAATACCGATCACCGGCACCTTGACCGCTTTTGCCACCTGCCAGACCATCCGCAAGGCAACCGGTTTGATGGCCGGACCAGACAGACCGCCGGTAACATTGGCCAGAACCGGTCTGCGACGCTCCAGATCAATGGCCATGCCGGTCAGGGTATTGATCACGGACAGGGCATCAGCCCCTGCCCCTTCACAGGCCTGGGCCATTTCAACAATATCGGTCACATTGGGGGAGAGCTTGACAATCAGGGTCTTTTTTGTAGCAGCCCGGCAGGCGGCAACCACACTGGCAGCGCAGCCCGGATCAGTGCCAAACACGATCCCCCCCTGCTTGACATTGGGGCAGGAGATATTTACCTCAAGGGCTGCCACCTCGGGGATGGCATCCAGACGGGCAGCCAGCTCGGCATACTCATCCGGGGTATACCCAAAAAAGTTGGCAATGGCCGGGGTGTTAACGGTACGCAGGAACGGCACCTTTTTCTGGATAAAGGCATCAATCCCCACATTCTGCAGGCCGATGGCGTTCAGCATGCCACCCGGAGTTTCAACAATCCGGGGAGTAGGATTACCGGCTCTCGGTTTCAGGGAGAGTCCCTTGGTAACAAAAGCACCGATCTTTTCCAGATCAACGTACTGGCTGAACTCCTCACCGTACCCGAAGGTACCGGAGGCGGTCATAACCGGATTACGCAGCTTGAGGCTGCCGATCTTAACAGACATATCGGGCTTCATGCTAGTTTCCCTCCCATTTCAGTTCAGCAGCCTCAAAAACCGGGCCTTCAGTGCAGACGCAACGGTAATCCGGGGTTTCAGCGCTGTGCTCAGCCCCCTGGCAGACGCAGCCCAGACAGGCCCCCATCCCGCAGGCCATATACCCTTCCAGAGAGACCTGGCAAGAAACGTTACGTTGCGCCCCGATTGCAGCCACCGCCTTCAGCATACCGTGGGGACCGCAGGCAAAGATCTGTCCTTTGTTACCGGTAGCATCCAGGCGACTCTCCAGAACCTTGGTAACCAGTCCACACTCCCCCAGAGAACCGTCTTCAGTGGCCACATAGCATTCAACCCCAAGACGTTCAAACTCGGTGATACAAAGCAGATCATCCTTGGTGCGGCCACCGGCAAACAGGCGCACCGGTGAACCCTTGACCAGCTCTTTGGCCAGCAGATAGAGCGGAGCAAGCCCTACCCCTCCCCCTACAATAAGTTTTTCCTCATCAGGCGGTCCGTTCACAAAACCGGTTCCAAGCGGTCCAAGGATATCCAGAAGGTCCGTCTCATGCAGGGCAGAAAGCATACCGGTTCCCTTGCCCACAACGCGGTACAGGATCTCAAGATACGGCTGCGGCGCAGCGCCGGTATAGGCAGGCTGATGCATTCCCACATCAAAGACGCCAAACGGGCGGCGTATCAGCGGATCAATAGAGGGATTCACCCGAACCATCACAAACTGACCGGGGCGGGCCTGCAATATCTCCGGCGGTGCCGTCATCCGCATCCGCCAGTAGCCGGGCGACACCTCGGCATTGTCAAGAATCATGGCCTTAAACTGCATCTGTATCCTCCTCAACAAGTTTTTTATCCATTAGCAGGGCATCAACACCCTGTTCATAATAGGCCTTTCTCAGACCACAGCGCACAAATCCGAACCGCTCATACAGGCCAATCGCCGGAAGACTGGTAGCCCGCACCTCCAACCGCAGGATCATGGCTCCCTGCCTTAGCGCTTCGCTACAGGCCCAGTCCACCAGACATCGACCGATACCACTGCGCTGAAGGGTCGGATCAACCGCTACATCCAGAATTTCGGCTTCATCCAGCAGCACAGAAAGGCAGAGAAAACCTGTAACAACCCCATCAGACTCGGCCACCACCGGCGTTCCATGCCCGGAAGTAATCTCGGCAAAAAAATGTTCTCTGGTCCAGGCGCGGGGGAAACAGGCCTGCTCAATAGCCAGTACCTGCTCAAGATCAGCTTCAGTCATTTGTCTGATAATCGTCATTTGCCCGCAGAATACCGTTATTAATGATGTGAGGCAAACAAAAAAACTTTAGCACTTCTAGTCTAAGCACTTGTTTTTATGGTTATTTTATGAATAGTCGAGCAAGGTATTATTGAAAAAAGCAACACTGGTCAAGAAAAAATCAGCAGTTTATATGGTCACTATACAGGCGAATCAATCCTTCCAGTAAGCTGTCGCTGGTCTGAAAGCCAAAAGTAATGCGGCAATAATAATGAACCATGAATATTTCATCACATATGTATGAAAGTAAGCACCTGCAGCAATCCCCAATAAAAAGGCACCCCACTTCAGTAACCAGATATCCCGCCAGTGCCATGTTTTTGTTCTGAGCAGTTTCATTGTAATACCTCCGATACCAGTATACCACTACACAAAAAAAGTGAGCAACGAACAATAAGTTACTGCAGCTTCTGGTTCAAGAAGAGAATCTTGATGGAACAACCATTACAGGACAGGTCATCGCATATATATATATTTTCAATTTACAACACGCCATTCATTCAAAACGACTAAGCAGCTGTTATATGGGACGTAAGGATTAATCCACAGAAAATGTGGATAAAGCTGTTGATGGATGTTGATAACTCACTCAAAAACAATGTAAACATTAGTATTTTTTCGGTTTGCATATCTGATAGTCAGATAGCGCAACCTATTGTAATCATGTGTCAATATCTATTTTAAACATATTCTGAATATCATTTAAATAACAGCACATGATAGAAAGCTAAATAATAGGCAGATTCACGATAGATTGATAAACAGATCAAGTTGGACACTCGGTAAGAGCCCCCACTCAAATTTACCGACCAGTAGTGATAGTACACCGATTTTGTGTGACTGCGAATTGAGTTTTATCGTTTGATACAGCAAAAAAAACCTGCTAAATCCTTCATAAGGATTAGCAGGTCAAGGGGTGCTGTCAAGCATTAAGTTGCTGATTTTTATGTATACTTCTAAATTCTTCCTAATCCTCCATGATGCAGGAAAAGCATCAAGACAGGTTCCACAGGATCATTTCCAGAATATCCTTCGGGCTTTTACCCACTTCTGTTACAACAGTTGGCTCAAAGCCGCAGTGCATCATACATTGGGCGCAACGAGGGTCCTTACCTACACCGTAGTTGTCCCAGTTTACTTTTTCCATCATCTCTTTAAAGGTGGGATAGTGGCCGTCGGTAATCAGATAACAAGGGGCCTTCCAGCCTTGGGGATTACGGGTCGGGTTGCCCCAGGGGGTACATTGCAGCTTTTTCTCTCCCTTTAAAAACCGCAGATACATGGGGGTTGACCAGAAGCGGTGTTTCTTGCTCATTTCGTAAACCTGACGGAACTTTTTCTCAATCTCCAGCCGCACCAGGAACTGTTTTTCTTCTTCAACAGCCTCATAGCTAAAGCCAGGCGCAACCAGAATTCCATCTACCCCGAGCTCTTCCAGCTGTGAAAAGAGCATCTCTATCTCTATCAGGTCAGTGTTGGTAAAAATGGTGGTGTTTGTGCAGACCCTGAATCCTTTCGCCTTGGCCGCCTTGATTGCCGCCATACCGGTTTTGAAGCAACCCTTGCGCTCAAGAATACGATCATGGGTTTGCTCCAAGCCATCCATATGGACGTTAAAGGTTAGATTCGGATGGGGTTGCATCTTACCCAGAGACTGCTCCATCAGTACGGCATTGGTACAGAACATGATGTGGCGACCTCGGTCCAGTATTCCTTGCGTAAGCTCGAAAATATGAGGATAGAGAAAAGGTTCACCACCGGTGACGGTAACCACGGGTGCCGGACACTCATCTACCGACTTCAGACAGTCCTCCAACGACATCATGTCATTGATAGTGTCAGCATACTCGCGAATCCGGCCACAGCCTGAACAGGTCAGATTGCAGAGATGAGTCGGTTCAAGCATCAGTACCAGTGGATACTTTTCAACCTTACCCAGATTGTTTTTGATGATGTATTTAGTGAGATCGTAATTGAGACGCCAGGGAAAACGCATGTATATCCAGTCCTTTCAGCTTTGCATGAATGCTTGTGTTGCCATTACTATTCCATCGGCATCAATTCCCACATCTTTGCGGAGTTGAGCCTGGGAGCCTTGTTCAATATACAGGTCTGGTATACCAAGTCGTTTAACCTTGACGTGAGACAGACCATTGTCGTGCAAAAGTTCAAGCACAGCGCTGCCAAAGCCGCCTTGCAGAGCGTTTTCTTCAACTGTAATGAGCCGTCCCGTAGCCCGAGCCTGACCAAGAATCAGATCCATATCCAGCGGCTTGATAAAACGGGCGTTGATTACACCGGCACTAATGCCCTCTTCTGCCAACCGTTCTGCAGCTTTAAACGCAGGCATGACAGTTGATCCGATGGCAACAAGGGTCAGATCCATTCCTTCCCGAAGCAACTCCCCCTTGCCGATTGGCAGAGCCTGCATTTTTTTGTCAAGTGGAACGCCATACCCGGCACCGCGCGGGTAGCGCAGGGCAACCGGTCCATTCAGTTGAAGGGCAGTCTTTAACATGTGCCGTAATTCGTTTTCATCCTTGGGAGCCATAAAGGTCAGGCCTGGCAAATGGCGAAGGAAGGACAGATCAAACACACCGTGGTGGGTGGGACCGTCATCACCAACCAGACCGGCACGGTCCATGGCAATTACCACCGGCAGGTTTTGAAGGCAGATATCATGAAAAACCTGATCGTATGCCCTCTGCATGAATGATGAGTATATGGCAGCAACCGGTTTAAAACCATCTGCAGCCAGCCCGGCGGCAAAACAGATACCATGTTGTTCGGCAATGCCAACATCAAAAAATCGTTCGGGTATCGCTTCAGCAAAGTAGTTAAGACCGGTGCCATCCGGCATCGCAGCGGTTATGGCCACAATCTTGGGGTCTTCATTTGCCAGATCAACCAGCGTACGTCCAAAGACCTCAGTGTAAGAGAGGGATGCAACCTTGGCCGGAGCTTTGCCGGTGGAAAGGTCAAAAGCTCCAACTCCATGGAATTTATCAGGAGTTTCTTCAGCAGGAAGATACCCCTTACCCTTGGTGGTCATGACGTGGATCAGGAGCGGACCGTCAAATTCTCTGGCATTATTAAATACTTCAAGCAGATTTGGAAGATCGTGACCATCAATCGGACCAATATAATCAAACCCCAACGCCTCAAACAGGGCACCGGGAGTCAGAAAGCCTTTTAACGAGTTCTCGGCACGGCGCGCAAACTTGAGGATATCCTTGCCAAAGGCAGGAATATTGGTCAGTAACTCCTTCATCTCTTTCTTCAGTTCACGGAAATGCCTGGTGGTCATCTTACGGGAGACAAAGGCTGAGAAAGCGCCAACATTCTTTGAAATTGACATTTCATTGTCGTTCAACACCACAATGAAATTCTTCTTAAGATGTCCAGCCTGATTCAATCCTTCAAAGGCGATGCCACCGGTCAGTGATCCATCACCTATCACAGCGATAACATTATTTTTTTTATGATCCAGTGCATCGGCAACCGCCATACCGAGTCCGGCAGAGATGGAGGTTGAGGCGTGGCCTACCCCGAAGGCATCATGTGCTGATTCTGAACGTTTGGGAAAACCGGAGATCCCTTTATATTGGCGTTGGGTATTGAAACGTTCCCTTCGCCCGGTAAGAATCTTGTGGGTATAGGCCTGGTGCCCGACATCCCAGACGATCTTGTCCTGAGGGGTGGTGAAACAGTAGTGCAGAGCCAGCGTCAACTCAACGGCACCAAGATTTGACCCAAGATGTCCACCTGTTTCCGAAACGGTTGCAAGCAGGAAGGCACGAATCTCTTCAGCCAGAGCAGGCAGTTGATCAGCGCTAAGGAGTTTTAAATCAACCGGCGATTGTATGGTTTCAAGTAACATTTGTTGTTTCCTTCATGCTGAGACATAACCATTGGAACGGAACCAGGTAATGGCCCGCTTGAGCGCCTCTTCTACCGGGTTTTGGGGAAGTGTCAGCTCCTGTACAGCCTTTGTGGCATCAAAATACATAAACTTCTTAGCCATCTGTACTCCGGCTAACGGAATCAACGGTTCCCTCCCGGTCATACGTGACAGAACTTCATTTAGATACGCGGCCAGCAGGATCGGGGTGTAAGGAAGTCTGACCTTTGGTGCTGCAAGTCCGGTCAGCTGTTCAAGCATGCCAAAGATATCACGCAGAGTGATATTCTGATTGCCCAGAATATATTTCTGGCCGACACGCCCTTTTTCTGCTGCCAGAATATGGCCTCTGGCGCAATCCTCAACCGCAATCAGGTTCAGGCCGGTATCCAGATAGGCAGGCATCTTGTGATTCAGAAAATCCATAATAATCTTACCGGTGGGGGTCGGTTTAATATCAAAAGGCCCCACTGGGGTGGAAGGGTTGACTATAATCAGGTCAAGCCCCTTGTCAACGAATTTTTCAGCCTCCCGTTCAGCCAAAAACTTGCTTTTTTTATAATGCCCAACCATGTCCGACAGACTGACCGGGGTCTCTTCAGTGCCAGGAGTTCCATCCCCTGGGTTCCCCAAGGTGCCTACACTACTGGTATAAACTACCCGTTTAACTCCCGCTGCAAGAGCTGACTCCAGCATAGTCCGGGTGCCGTCTACGTTTGCGTGATACATAACCTGCGGCTCACGGCACCAAAGACGGTAATCAGCAGCAGCATGGAAAACCCAGTCACAATCAGCCATTGCTTTTGTCAACTGCGGTTGGTTATGCAAGTCTCCTCGAAATAGTTCCGTTTCGAGCCCTTGTAGATTACCGGTGTCAGATCCGGCTCTAACCAGAACCTTGACCTGGTGTCCATCCTTCAACAGTTCCCGCACGATGCTGGCGCCTATAAAACCGGTTGCGCCGGTTACAAAACTCTTCATGAATTATCTGTCTCTCCAGAATGGGAAAAGCCCCGACTTCAGACAGCGGGGCTTTCCGTGGTCGGCTTATCCTGCCGGTATCTGTATTTTATGCGTGAACTCCAGCTGTCAGGCGACGATATCTGCCCAGAGCGGTTAGCGGAAAACAGTTACGATAAATGTGATATTTGATCATGAAAAACTTCGGAAAACCGGTACCGGTAAAGGCATCTTCATTCCAGGTACCATCATGATTCTGGGTAGCCAACAAATATTGAATTCCTCTTTCAACAGCCTGACATCCAACCTCGCCGGCAGCCATCAATGCCATAAGCGCCCAAGATGTCTGGGATGCAGTACTGGGTCCGCAGCCCATCAGAGAACGATCCCAGTACGAATCACAGACCTCGCCCCAGCCACCGTCGAGATTCTGATGCGATTTTATCCAGTTGACCGCTTTTTTGATGTAGGGCAGCGTCATATCTTCACCAATCGCCTCCAACCCGATCAATACATACCACGTGCCGTAAATATAGTTTACGCCCCACCTGCCGAACCAAGGACCTTCGGGCTCTTGTTCATTCTTAATGAACTCCAAGGCAGATACGGCTTGAAGGTGATCCTTGGAGTAGCCCAAATTGCCCATCAGCTCAAGCATCCTCCCGGTCAAATCAGCAGTGGGGGGGTCAATCAATGCTTCAAGATCGGCAAAGGGTATCTTGTTCAGAAGATGCTTCGTGTTGTCTTTATCAAACGCACCCCAGCCGCCGTTCTCACTCTGCATACCCAGACACCAGTCAATACCGCGCCGGATGGCATCCTGACGAGCTTTTGTATTCTTGACCTTGATATCCTTGATAGCAATAATTACGGCTGCCGAGTCGTCCACGTCGGGGTACCAATCGTTCTGAAATTCAAAGGCCCAGCCACCCGGTTCGAGTTCCGGCGACTTGATCTTCCAGTCTCCTCTGATCCGCACCTCACGGTCAAGCAGCCATTGAGATGCCTTGATCAGGGAAGGATGATCCTGAGGAACGCTGGCCTCTTGCATGGCTTGCAGCACCAATGCCGTATCCCAAACAGGTGAGACACATGATTGCAACAACAGAGAATCATTGTCTTCAATAGTAAAATTGGCCAGCGCCTCCATACCTTTTGCCACTGCTGGGTGGTCGTTGGCATACCCCAAGCAGTGAAGTGCCAGGATGGCATTTAGCATGGCAGGCTGAATACCGCCCCAATCACCAGTTTTCTCCTGATGTTCAAGGATCCATTGTTCTACCTTTTCGGTTGCCTGCTTCTTAAAAGGACGAATCGGGCTAGACTCATATATCTTCAGCAGATGGTCAACCCCGATAAAGAAGTTTTTCAGTGAGAAGATACCGTCTTCCTTGGTAAAAGTATAGTCTGTGGGCCTGGGAGGACGGACATACAGCTCCTGAACGCGCGCATGAGGAGGTAATTTATAGACCGGACGGTTGGCCATTAACACCGACATTGGGATAATGGTGGCACGAGCCCAGCTGGAAAACTCATACACATTCAGGTAAGCCCAATCAGGCAAGAGCATCAACTCAATCGGCATAGAAGGAACTCCCAGCCAGGAGAACTCACCGAACATGGCCAGAAACGTCTTGGTAAAGACTCGTGACTTCAGGATGCCGCCGTTTTCAAGGATAAAATCCCGTGCCTTACGCAGCGCAATATGATCAGCCGGATAACCAGCCAGTTTAAGCGCAAAATATGCTTCAATAGTGGTTGACAGATCACCAGGCCCATTGTGCCAGACAGTCCAGTATCCTTCTGTCGTCTGCTGGCGCAGCAGGTAGTTGGCCATCTTGCGTTCCTTTTCCTTGTCAACCATACCGAGGAAATGAAACAGCATAATATATTCTGATGTAATTGTTACGTTTGATTCAAGTTCAGCCCACCAGTAGCCATCCGGCAGCTGTTCGCGAAAGAAGAAATCACGGGTCAGACCAATAGCTTTATCCAGCGGATTACCGGCACTTCCTTCCATTTTTTTCCAGATAGAAGAAGGAAGTCTATGGATTTTTGCAGGGCCTTTGGAAGGAGGAGGTTCGGGCTGCATCGCAACGGCATTGGTAAACGATGTCAGGGCGTGAGAGATAGGATATTTACTTGACTTCATATAATCAGCCTTCTCCTGAAAGCGAATATTAGAGATAACATCCCCATTTTGATGATAAACGAATGTTTTGTAGCATAACCGACAAATAATGTACACATTCTTTGAAGCATAATTAGAGGAGGCACTGGTGCAATCAATACCTGAACTTTCGAGATATCCATTCACAGTGTTACGAGCAGAATGAGAATTTCAATAGTATTAATCCCCTTTAGGTTGCAGTACTTCCCCTCTATCTATATATTGACTCGTACAATACATAGAGTCCACGCGCTGGGGGAAAAAATGCTGTTTAAAATAACCACTCTCTATAGATATACCATAGTTATACTGACAGGATTGATTCTGTCAGGAGCTGATGTAGCATCTGCCGTTACACCAGAACACTCTGCTTCTGCAGTGCCACACAAGGAGTTTCGTGAGTTACCACTAAAAACGACAATTATGACAGGTGATTTCAATGAAATGTTCAAAAAACGGATGATCCGTGTTGCTGTACCTTTCAGTCGCTCTCTTTATTTTATTGACAAGGGACATGAACGAGGAATATCTGCTGTAAGTGTTCGAGATTTTGAGCTTTTTATAAACAAAAAGTACGCTTCCAAGCTAAAACGCCGTGCCATCACCGTCTATATCATACCCACCACACGAGACAAACTGCTTCAAACGGTCGTCAACGGAACGGCGGATATTGCTACCGGCAACCTGACAATAACTGATAACCGCTTGCATGATGTTGATTTTATTGAAATGCCAATTAATG
>Ga0209467_1002678_pt1 | contig 12416 bp, 11 predicted proteins | sample Higcelwee11metaG_FD_187175 | JGI IMG/M metagenome (GOLD analysis project Ga0209467, IMG submission 187175) | Freshwater pond sediment microbial communities from the University of Edinburgh, under environmental carbon perturbations - High... | ecosystem: Environmental > Aquatic > Freshwater >...
GCGGCGCCGACTCTGCTGTGGGCCTTCCCGTGCAGCGCCGGGTGATTCCGGAAAGGTCGCATTCGTCTGAGCGCGCATAGCTGGCGGCGCACGTTCATGCACGCAGCGCCGGTTGGCTGAACCGCTCGGCCTTGCCTCTGGCGCGCCGCGCTGGCCCACTGCGCGGCGAAAACATCCCTGGCGGCCGGCGCGTGGCCCGTCGGGCCAGGGCAAGGGGAGCGGGCGGCCCGCGGCCAGGCGGAGGAGGGCGCCATATCCCCGAAAACGCGAAAGGGCGGTCCGCATGGGCCGCCCTTTTCTTTCGCCATGCGCCGCAGCCCCTAGGGCGCGCCGATGGCCTCCTCCACCACGCGGAGCACCTCGGCCGGGTCAAAGGGCTTGCTCACCGTGGCCACGGCCTTGCGGATGGCCCTGTGGATGCCCGGCAGCCCGCTGATGACCACCACCGGGATGTGCTTGAACTCCGGCATCTGCGTATAGCGCTGGTGGAACTTCGGGCCCCATTCCTCGGGCATCTCCAGGTCCAGGGTGATCAGGTCCGGCCCCTCGCGCACCAGCACGTCCATGGCGTCCACGCCGGTCGAGGCGCTGCAGGTGTCGTAGCCGCGCTCGCGGAAGACGGCCACCAGGTACTCCACGATGTCCGGGTCGTCGTCCACCACCATGACCTTCTTGGCCGCGCCCTCGGGCCGCGGCGGCCGCGTGGCCGTGGCGTAGGTTGAGCGCTGGCGCAGGATGCGCCGGGCGGTCCTGCGGCGCTGGCCCGGGTCGGGCTGGGATTCGGGCTGGCCAGCCTCAGGCTGCGCGGGAGCGGCCTCCGCGCCGGCCGCGTCGCTCGCGGCCTTGGCCCGCCGGGCCTTGCTGGCCTCCTTCTTGGCCAGGCAGTTCTGGCCGTCGTCCAGGATGTCGCGCACGCTCACCGAGTCGAGCTTCTCGAACATGGCCTGGTCGGCGGCGATCCAGATGGCGCGGGTGAGGCAGTGCACCGAGCGCGGGCAGGCCAGGCGGTTGTTGCTGCAGGCCAGCTGGGCGCTTTCGCCCTCAAGCACGCGCACGATGTCGCCCACGGTGATCTTCTCCGGCGGCATGGCCAGCATGTGGCCGCCCTCGCGGCCGCGCAGGCTCTTGACCAGGCCCGCGCGTTGCAACTCGCCCACGAGGCGCTCCAGGTATTTTGCCGAGATGTCCTGCCGGAGTGCGGTCTCGGCCATGGACACCGGTCCCCACTTCTCGTGCTGGGCGATGTCCAGCACCAGCCGCATGCCGTATCTCCCCTTGGTGGTCAGGCGCATTGCGTCCCCTTTGCTGCTTCGGTTCCGCCCACCGGGTGTCTGGGCTGGGGCAATCCGGATCATCCGGTCTGGAGCAGGTCATTTTGCTTCGTACACAAAAGCGCGAAAGAGTGCAACTCATACGAATAATGTAGGATATTATATTATAACCATACTGTGTCTGTAGGTAAACAAAAGATGCGCTCCCCCCTTCACACAAAGAAAAAAATGTGGCAGTATTGCTTGTGAGTGTGCTGTAGTGCATTCAATACCGTGACAGTTTGTGAAATCATAGCTCGGTTTATGGTCACAGCGGGAAATATCGGACTCAAAACACTGATTTCGATTCGCGCGGAGCGCTAGGGACGTGCGAAAGGAGGGGCGCCATGCATCCACCGGCTTTGTGGGATTGGGAGACCGGACAACGTGTGATCCTGGCCGCGGGCGCGCAGCCCGAAGGTTGCGCCTGGGTTGAGGAGCCTTACGCCTCGCCCGACGGCGAGCGCCTGGCCAGCCTGGCCAGTCTTGATGAGGGCGGCTTCACCGCGCTGGTCAACGGCGAGCGCTGGGAGCAGGGCTTTGACAAGATGTGGCATCTGCGCTTCAGCCCCGACGGGCGGCTGACCGCAATCGCGCAGCAGGACGGCATGTGGACGATGGCCGTGGACGGCGAGGCCTGGGAGGAGAGCTACGACTTCCTCTGGGGCACGCGCTTCTCGCAGGACGGCGACGTCATCGCGGCCTGCATCCAGAGCGGCGGCGAGTACGGCCTGTGCCTGGACGGCGTTCCCTGGGAGACCCTCTACGAGAACGCCAACAACTTCTCGCTTTCGCCCGACGGCAAGCGCTCGGCCGCGGCGGTGCAGCTTGACTCGCTCAAGCCCGCGGACCTGGAGGCCTTCCAGCAGGGGGTCTTTGGCGTGGCCGTGGACGGCGAGCGCTGGGAAGCCAATTTCATGAACGTCTGGACGCCCGTGTTCGACGCCTCCGGCAAACGCGTGGCCGCCCAGGTGCGCCAGACCCTCTACGACTACTCCATCGCCGTGGACGGCGCGGTCTGGTCCGAGAGCTATTCCTGCGTCTGGGAGCCCCGCTTCAACCCCGCCTCGGGCGCGGTGGTGGCCCCGGTCCGCGTGAAGGGCGCCTGGGGCCTGGCCCAGGACGGCCAGGTCATCTGGGAGCCGAAGTTCGTGCAGTGCTGGCAGCATGCCATAAGCCAGGACGGCCGCAACATCGCGGCCATCGTGGCCCCGGAGTTCGGATCCTTCACCGTGGCCGTGAACGCCAAGCCCTGGAGCCTGTGCTTCCCCGTGGTCACGGACCTGGTCATCGGCCGCGGCGGCGAGCGCGTGGCGGCGCTGGGCTGCCATGACAACCGCGACTGGCGGGTGCTGGTGGACGGCCGCGCCTGGGAAGGCGTCTGGGACATGGCCTGGGCCCCGGTGGTGAGCCCCGTCGGCTCACACGTGGCCGCCAAGGTCGAAAAGGCCGGCCGCCAGACCGTGGTGGTCAACGGCAAGCCCTACGCCCGCGACTTCGACCAGGTGTGGGATCCGACCTTCAGCCCGGACGGGAGCAAGCTGCTCATCCGCGGGCTGGACAAGGGCTCGTTTGTCCGCATCGTGGCCGCCGTGGGCCAGTAAGGAGGACCGCGCAATGAACGCCGCATACGAATTCGTCACCGGGCCGCTGGCCTGGGCCGCCTGGGGGATCTTCCTCCTGGGCTCGGCCTGGCGGCTTGTGTCCATGTACCAGCTGGCCAAAAAGAAGGACGCCTCGTCCATCGCCTTCATGGACTGGGGCTTCTCCCTGCGGTCCATCGTCAACTGGCTCATCCCGTTCAACGCCCTGGGTTGGCGCAAGAATCCGGCCATGACCGTGGCCACCTTCGCCTTTCACATCTGCCTGATCCTGACGCCCATCTTCCTCATGGCCCACGTGGCCCTGTGGGAAGAGTTCTTCGGCGTCAGCTACGTCAGCCTGCCCGACGGCGTGGCCGACGCCATGACGCTCGTGGTGGTGGCCGTCTGCCTGTTCTTCGCGGGCCGGCGCTTCATGCAGCCCGAGGTGCGCTTCATCACCACCGGCCAGGACTGGCTGGCCCTGGTGATCGTTCTGGCGCCCTTCCTGACGGGCTTTCTGGCCTACCATCAGGTGCTCGACTACGAGGTCATGGTCATCGCGCACATCGTCGCGGGCGAGATCATGCTCGCGGCCATTCCCTTCACCCGGCTGTCGCACATGGTCTTCTCCGCCTTCACCCGCGCCTACATGGGCTCGGAGTTCGGCGGCGTGCGCCACGCCCGCGACTGGTAACGCCCCAAGGAGGAACCACACATGGGCATCCAAGACAGACTCATCGAGGACGTGGGGCTCCGGCGCGGGGTTGAAAAACTCACTCCGGAGAAAATCGAGAAGACCGTCAATGCCGTGATCCAGGGCGAAACCGGCGCACGGCTCAAGGCCTATGCCGAGACCTGCATGCGCTGCGGCATGTGCGCCGAGGCCTGCCACTTCGCGCTTTCGCACCCCGGCGACCCCAGCTACACCCCGGCGGGCAAGGTGCACGCCACCATGGGCGTGCTGCTCAAGACCGGCGGCCGCGTGAGCCCGGAAGACATCTACGCCATGGCGCAGCTGGCCTACACCGAGTGCAACCTCTGCCGCCGCTGCGTGCACTACTGCCCCATCGGCATCGACACCGCCTACATCATGAGCATGGTGCGCCGCATCTGCCACAAGCTCGGCGTCACCCCGCAGTACCTTCAGGACACCGCCCACTCCCACTCCGCCACCGTGAACCAGATGTGGGTCAAGGACGACGAGTGGACGGACACCCTCATGTGGCAGGAGGACGAGGCGCGCGACGAGTTCCCGGGCCTGCGCATCCCCCTGGACAAGGAGGGCGCGGACATCTACTACTCGGTCATCGCGCCCGAGCCCAAGTTCCGCACGCAGCTCATCTACCAGGCCGCGGCCATCTTCCACATGGCCGGACTGGACTGGACCATGCCCTCGGAGCCCGGCTGGGACAACTCGGACATGTGCATGTACAGCGGCGATTTCGAGATGATGGGACGCATCAAGCGCGCCCACTTCGAGAGCGCGCAGAAGCTGAAGGTCAAGCGCATCGTCATGGGCGAGTGCGGCCACGCCTTCCGCTCGGTGTACGACAACGGCAACCGCTGGGTGGGCTGGAAATGGCACCCGGTGCCGGTGGTCCACTCCATCGAGTTCTTCTGGGAACTCATGCGTGACGGCAAGATCAAGCTGGCCAAGAAGTACCCCGGTCCGGTCACTGTGCATGACCCGTGCAACGTGATTCGTGGTCGTGGCCTGCACGAGAAATTGCGCGAGCTGGTGAGATTTTTGGTGGAGGATGGCATTGTGGAGACGGCTTCCAACCGCGAGCACAATTTCTGCTGCGCTGCGGGCGGCGGCGTCATCAACACCGGTCCCCCGTTCAAGAACGTGCGCGTGGCCGGCAGCAAGTGCAAGGCCGAGGAGCTCAAGGCCACGGGCGTGAAGACCATCATCGCCCCGTGCCACAATTGTCATGGCGGTCTTGAGGACACTGTTCACAGCTACAAGCTGGGCATGGAGATCAAGTTCCTCGGCGACATCATCTACGAGTGCATGGAAAGGCCCGAGGCCTAGGAGGACGCCATGAAACGCAATCTGACGCTCTTCCTCGCAGCCGTCCTGACGCTGGGCCTGGCCCTGGCCCAGGTGGCGCTGGCGCAGGAGGACATGAAGACCCTGGCCCCGGCCGCCTTCAAGAACCGCCAGCGGCCGCCGGCCGTGTTCGTGCATGACAAGCACAACGAGAAGGCGAAAATAGCCGAGTGCGTCGTCTGCCACCACGGCGGAAAGGACGGCAAGATCGACAAAAGCGCCTCCACCGAGGGCACGCCCTGCGCCGAGTGCCACCAGGTGAAGCCCGCCGGCAAGGGCACGGGGCTCATGCGCGCCTACCACAAGCAGTGCATCGACTGCCACAGGGCCAAGGGCAAGGGCCCCGTGGCCTGCGGCCAGTGCCACAAGCGATAGCCGACCTCATCCCCGGCCGCGCGCAGGCATGACGCCGGCGCGGCCGGGATCAAGGGCCTCCTGGGCGGCCGGGGACTTCTCATGCGCAACCCGTGGACCTTCATCCAGGAGAGCCTGGTAGCCAAGCTCATCGCCACCGCCGGGCTTTCCCTGGTCCTCAGCGTGGCCGCCCTGTCCTACTTCGCCATCAGTCACCAGGAAGACATCCTCATGAGCTACGCGGTGGCCGAGGCCGACCGCCTGGGCACCACCATCAAGCTCGGCACCCGCTACGCCATGATGATCAATTCCCGCGACGACCTGAACCAGATCATCACCAACATCGGCTCGGTGAAGGACATCCAGGCCGTGCGCATCTACAACAAGGACGGCCAGATCAAGTTCTCCAACATCCCGGCGGAGGTGGACACCTTCACGGACATCAAGAGCCAGGCCTGCCACGTCTGCCACCAGTCCAGCGTGCCGCCGCCGGACGTGCCCCTGGACAACCGCACGCGGCTGTTCGAGGACAAAAACGGCAGGCGGCTTTTGGGCATCATCAGCCCCATCCACAACGAGGCCGGCTGCTCCGAGGGCTGCCACTTCCACCCGCGCGACAAGAAGGTTCTCGGGGCCATCGACGTGGTGCTCTCGCTTGAGGCCACCGACCACGAGATCGTCTCCTTCCGCGACCGCAGCATCGCCTTCACCCTCATCGTGCTGGCCGCCATGGGGCTCGCCATCTCCATCTTCATGGGCCGTTTCGTCATCCGGCCCGTGCGCAGGCTGATCATCGGAGCGCAGCTCATCGCCGAGGGCGGCCAGTGCACGCGCATCGACATCGACCAGCAGGACGAGATGGGCACGCTGGTGCATACCATCGAGCGCATGGGCAAGAGCATCAGCGAGAAGCAGATCGAGCTGAACCGCCAGCGCGACGAGTACCAGTCGCTGTTCTCCCAGGTGCCCTGCATCATCACCGTGCAGGACAGGAACTTCAGGCTGTTGCGCTACAACCAGGAGTTCCGCGACAAGTTCCGGCCACGCCCCGGCGACACCTGCTTCCATGCCTACAAGGGCCGCAGCTCCAAGTGCCCCAACTGCCCGGTGGAGATGAGCTTCAAGACCGGCGAGGCGCATTCCGGCGAGGAATCCGGCGTGGACGCCGAGGGCGCGCTGCGCCACTGGCTGGTCACCAGCTCGCCCATCAAGAACGCCGCGGGCGAGGTGGTGGCGGCCATGGAGATGTGCCTGGACATCACCAGCCGCAAGCAGCTGGAGGACAAGCTCGAAAAGAGCGAGCGCAAGTATCTGGCCATCTTCAAGAACATTCCCAACCCGGTGTTCGTGCTGGAGGTGGGCTCGCTTCGCATCCTGGACTGCAACGAGTCCGTGAAGCCGGTCTACGGCTTCGAGCAGGCCGAGCTTTTGGGCCGCTGCTTCCTGGATTTCTTCCGCGAGGAGGACCGCGAGCCGTATGTGCGCCGGCTCACCGAGCGGGACATGCACGACCGGGTGATCCACGTGGCCAAGGACGGCCGCAGGCTCTTCGTCACCGTGCGCGTGTCGCCGTCGGAGTTCTCCGGGCAGAAGGTGCTGCTGGTCACCACCAGCGACATGACCAAGCGCCTGGAGACGGAGCAGCAGCTCATCCAGGCCTCCAAGATGGCCACCCTGGGCGAGATGGCCACGGGCATGGCGCACGAGCTGAACCAGCCGCTCTCGGTCATCAAGACCGCGGCCAGCTTCATCCGGCGCAAGATCGACCGCGGCGAGGAGCTGGCCCGGGACATCCTGGCCACCATGGCGGCGGAGATCGACTCCCACGTGGACCGCGCCAGCAAGATCATCAACCACCTGCGGGAGTTCGGCAGAAAGCCCGAGATGAAGCTCGAACCCGTGGACGTGGCGGATATCCTCCGGCGGGCCCTGGACATCTTCAGCCAGCAGCTGAAGCTGCGCGAGATCGAGGTGGCGATCGACCTTGAGGAGCGGCTGCCCCTGGTGCAGGCCGACTCCGGCCGGCTGGAGCAGGTGTTCATCAACATGCTCATCAACGCGCGCGACGCCATCGAGGAGAAGTGGTCGGGAGAGCGGCCCTCCGGCGTGCAGAACGACCGCAGGCCCGAAGGCCCGAAGCGCATCACGCTCTCCGCGCGCAGCCGCGGGGCCTTCGTCGCCGTGGAGATCGCGGACACCGGCAACGGAATCCCCTCGGGAGTGCTCAACAAGATATTCGAGCCCTTCTTCACCACCAAGAAGGTGGGCAAGGGCACCGGGCTTGGCCTGTCCATCAGCTACGGCATCGTCAAGGACTGCGGCGGCGACATCGCCGCGCATTCGACCCCGGGCGAGGGCGCGCGCTTCGTCATCACCCTGCCCGTGTCCGGGCGAGCCGGCGGCGAGGGGCGCTGATGGACTCCGGGCGGGACATCCTGCTCGTTGACGACGAGGAGGGCATCCGCAGGGTGCTGTCGCTCTCGCTGGCCGACCTGGGCTACCCTGTGCGCACGGCGAAGAGCGCGGAGGAGGCCCTGGCCCTGTTCCGGGAGTTCGCCCCGCCGGTGGTGCTGACCGACATCAAGATGCCGGGCATGGACGGCCTGGAGCTCCTGCGCGCCATCAAGGCCGAGAGCCCGGACACCGAGGTGGTGCTCATCACCGGCCACGGCGACATGGGTCTGGCCATCCAGGGCATCAAGCTCGACGCCACGGATTTCGTCACCAAGCCCATCAGCGACGACGCGCTCATCATCGCGCTGGGCCGCGCCTTCGAACGTCGGGCCATGCGCCGCGCCCTGCGCGAGCACACCGAGGAGTTGGAGCGCCTGGTGGAGCAGAAGTCGCGCGAGCTCATCGCCGCCGAGCGGCTGGCCGCCGTGGGCCAGACCGTGGCCGGGCTCTCCCACGCCATCAAGAACCTGGCCAGCGGCCTGGAAGGCGGCATCTTCCTGCTCGGGCAGGGCATCGAGCAGGACCGCCGCTCCTATCTGGAGCAGGGCTGGGAAATGCTCAAGGTCAGCGTGGAGAAGCTCAAGGACCTGTCGCTGGAGATGCTGCGCTTCGCCCGGCCCGCGGCGCCGAAGCCCGCCGCCTGCGATCCGGCCCTGCCGGCGCGCCAGGTGGTGGAGCTGCTCGCGCCCTCGGCCGCGGCCGCCGGGGTGCGGCTCACGCTCTCCGAGCCCCCCGCGCCCGTCAGCGCGTTGCTCGACGCCGAGGCCCTGCATCGCGCGCTCATGAACCTGGTGGGCAACGCCATCGACGCCTGCCGCGCCGCGGGCTATGGCCCGGAGGCTCCGCGCGGCCGGGTGGACGTGCGGGTGGAGGGCCTGGCGAACGGCGGCGCGCGGTACACCGTGGCGGACAACGGCTGCGGGCTCTCGGGCGCGGCGCGGGCCAACCTGTTCACGGCCTTCTTCAGCACCAAGGGGGCTGGCGGCTCCGGCCTGGGGCTCATGACCACGAAGAAGATCGTTGAAGAGCACGGCGGGAGCATTTCCGCAACTGCACGGCAGCAGGGCGGAACGGAGTTCGACATTATCATACCTGGCAAGTATGATAATAAAGTTGCGTAGTTGGACTAGATTTGTAGCATATCCCTCCCACGCATCATTGACGCACAGAGTGCGCTCATATAAGGAATATTCAACCGGTAGGCGTTTTTTGCGGCAATACACTTCTCAAGTGTAGGATAAGATGGACGAAGTCATACTGACCGCTGATGGGATGCTGCGGGCCATGAGCGGCGCTGCCGTGGCCGACCCCTTGCGCGCGCTGGCGATGCGCGTGACCCTGGGGCCGGGCTGCGCGCTGCGCTCGTTCATGCGCCTGCTGCTTGCGCATCCTGATCTCAGGCGCCTCAATGACTTCGCCGCGGAGTTCGCGGCCCAGTATGGCCAGTGGCCGGACCGCGACTGCGCTCCGGCCGGGCTGTCCCGGCTCGAACTCTCGCGCGTGGTGGAGCTGATCGGCCACCCCGCGCCCGCCAGGCTTGAGATCTACCACGTCCTGCGCGGGGTCACGGCCGCGGGAGGGGACATGGAGATCAAGCCCTGGCGCGTGGAGGCGCTTCTGGACGTGCCACTCACCCTCGGGCCCTTGCGCCACGTGGTCTTTGGCGACCGTGTGGACGAGCTGCGCTTCGAGACCGTCTGCAACCTGTTCGAGTTTCTTGAAGGCATCTGTTGGCAACTGGCTTTTCACGGCGCACCGCTTGAGTGCGCGTTAAGGAGGTAGGGCCATGTTTGAGAAGATCTTGTTCGCCACCTCGGCCTCGCCCACCGGCGACGACGCCGCCCGCGTGGCCTTTGAACTTTCGCGCAAGAACCGCTCCAAGCTCTTCGTGTACCATGTCTTCGGCCTGCCGAGCCGCGGCTTCGGCATCACCTACCGCGACGTGCGCACCGGCGAGCAGGAGGACGTGGACGAGAACCTGGTGGCCCTGGTGAAGGAGGAGATGACCCAGTACTACGAGAAGCTGGCCAAGGACCATCCGGACTGCGTGTTCGAGACGGCCACCGGCGAGCCGCACACCGAGATCCTGCGCAAGGCCAGGAAGGAGGACGCGAGCCTGATCGTCATGGGCGCGCATACCCGCCCCGAGGACGTGGGCGCCATGCGCCACCGCATCGTGGCCGGCTCCACCATGCAGAAGGTGGCCAAGAGCGCGCGCTGCCCGGTGCTCATCGTCAGCCGCCCCTGCGTCACCTGCTGGTCCTACTTCGCCAACATCGTCGTGGCCACCGACTTCAGCAAGCCGTCGGACTACGCCTTCCAGTTCGCGCGCAACGTGGCCAAGGAGATCGGCTGCAGGCTGCACGTGTTCCACTGCGTGGACATCGGGCACGAGAACGAGGCGTCCGTGAACCAGGCCTACATCGAGCAGCAGCTGGCCGCCGCCGAGAAGAAGGTCCAGGACAAGTACGTCGCCGGCATGGGCGACTTCGACAACTACGTCATCGCCCTGCGCGAGGGCTCCCCGCACGTGGAGGTGCTCAAGTACGCGCGCGAGAACAAGGCCGACCTCATCGTCATGGCCCACCACACGCGCGATGTGGACCCCGAGAAGGCCATGCTCGGCAGCACCATCGAGCAGGTCGTGCTGCGTTCGGCCTGCCCGGTCTTGAGCGTGAACCATCCGGACAAGGTGGACGTGACGCCCTACGGCCCGCCGCGCGCGGCGGAGTAGGCCATGAGCGCCGGACAGGGTTCCGGCGGCCGGGGCCGGGTGCTGGTGGTGGACGACGAGATGCACCTGAGGCTGTACATCAAGGCGGTGTTCGAGACCGCCGGGTTTGAGACGGCCACGGCCAGGGACGGGGATGAGGGATTCAGCAAGGCGCTCGAGTGGAAGCCCGACCTCGTGAGCCTGGACTTGATGATGCCGGGCGAGGGCGGCATCCGGCTGTTCCAGCGGCTGAAGAGCCACCCGGAACTCAGCCGCGCCGGGATTCTGGTGGTTTCGGCCGTCGCGGACGAGGCTTTCCGGCATTCCCTGGCCCTGATCAGGGCCGGAGCGGGGGGGGCGGCGCCCCTGCCGGCGCCCGACGGATATGTCGAGAAGCCGCCCAGACCGGCGGTTCTGCTGGCCGAGGCGGAACGCATCCTGCAATCAACGGCGAACGCCGCGCTTGCGCGGGAGAGAACCAAGGAGGCATGACATGGCCAAGAAGATCATGGTGGTTGACGACGATCCGGATATCGTCGAGTTCCTGGTGTCCATCTTCTCGGAGCGCGGCTACGCCACCTGCTCGGCCCCGGACGGCGAGAGCGCCATGGAGGTGATGGAGCGCGAGCGGCCGGACCTGCTCACCCTGGACCTGGAGATGCCCGAGGAGTGGGGTCCGCGTTTCTACCGCAAGTTCAGCCAGAAGCCGGAGTTCAAGGAGCTGCCCGTGGTGGTCATCAGCGGCCTGGCGGGCATCCATCTGGCCATCCGCAAGGCCGTGGCCACGGTGAGCAAGCCCTTTGAGCCCGTCGCGGTGCTGGACATCGTGGAGCGGACCATCGGCAAGCCCTAGGTCCGCCCCCGGGGCGGGCCCCCGGGACTGCGGAGCACAGGGAAGCAAACCCCGAGGGGGGCGGCGACCGCGCCAAGCGGCCTGCCGCCCCTTCCCCTCGGGAGGCGCGTGCGGCGGTGCGCCCGCCGGGGAGACGCGCGCACGACGCGCGTCCCTGGACGGAGAAGCGCCGAAAGCGGCCGCGGCGAAGGTGGGCGAAGAGCATGGACGTACTGCTCGTGGACGACGAGCCGGGCATACGCAAGGTTGTCGGCATCGCGCTTGAGGACATGGGCTACCGGGTGCTGGAGGCCGCCAGCGGCGAAGAGGCGCTGGCCGTGTTCCGGCGCGAGCGGCCGTCCGTGGTGCTCACCGATATCCGCATGCCCGGCATGGACGGCCTGGAGCTCCTGCGGCTGCTCAAGGACGAGAGCCCGGACACCGAGGTCATCCTGGTCACCGGGCACGGCGACATGGACGTGGCGGTGGCCGGGCTCAAGCTCGGCGCCTGCGACTTCGTCGCCAAGCCCGCCGGCCCCGAGGTGCTGGAGGTCGCGCTCAAGCGCGCGACCGAGAGGATCACTCTGCGCGACCGCCTGCGCAACTATACGGAAAATCTTGAGGTGATGGTCAACCAGCAGGCCGAGCACCTGATGGAAGTGGAACGCCAGTGCGCGGTCAAGGCCGCGGTGGAGGGGTTGACCCAGCTCATCGGCGGCGTCACCGACGACGTGGAGGGGGGGATAGGCATCTTCAACGGCCTGCCCTGCCTGGTGTCCATCCAGGACTGCTATCAGCGCATCGTGTCCATGAACCGGCTCTATCGCGAACGCCTGGGCGACCGCCTGGGCCAGCCGGGCTACGACATCTACGCGGGGGCGTCCGGCACCGAGGCCGGGAGCCCTGTCGGCCGCACCCTGGCCACGGGCCAGGCCGTCAAGAGCCACGAGGGCATCTTCGGGCCGGACGAGTCGCTCTGCGCCGTCACGGTGCACACCGCGCCCATTCGCGGCGTGGACGGCGAGATCGACCTGGTGCTGGAGCTGGCCGTGGACGCAGGAGAGGTGCAGCGCCTGCAGGACGAACTGCGCGCCAGCCGCCAGCGCAGTTCGTCCTG
>Ga0209467_1002683_pt1 | contig 12400 bp, 8 predicted proteins | sample Higcelwee11metaG_FD_187175 | JGI IMG/M metagenome (GOLD analysis project Ga0209467, IMG submission 187175) | Freshwater pond sediment microbial communities from the University of Edinburgh, under environmental carbon perturbations - High... | ecosystem: Environmental > Aquatic > Freshwater > Pond...
CGCCCGCCGGCACGTCGAGCGATATGCGCCGATACGGGGAGGGAATCTCCAGCAGCGTTTCGTCCGCCGCAATGGCGAAGACAAACGAGCGCCCGTGCGGGGCGGGATTTTCCACCTCCAAACGCAGGCGAATTTCGCCGCCGCCGACGGAAAGGTCGCCCGACTCCGCGTACAGACGGGCAATCGCGCGGTCGCCGAGCCCCGCGTAGGCGCGGCCCGTGTTTTTGATGACGGGGGCGAATTGCCCCAGATAGCCGTCTTTTTGATGCGCCTCAATCAGCTCGTCGCACATCGCCCATATCTGGTCGAGCGTGAGCGAGGCCGCGGTGTGCGGGTCGAGCATCGCCGCGTGATAAATGGCTTCGCGCCGTCCGGTCAGGGCGGCGTCCACGGTCAGGCGCTGGGGGTTGATGTTGGTCTGGCACAGGGCCGCCAAGTGGTCGGGCAAGCGCCCTATCCGCGCGGGCTGCACGCCGTTGCCGTCCACCAGGCAGGGCACTTCCACGCAACAGTCGTCGGGCAGGTTTTCAATGAGCCCGCGGTTGGTGACGTTGCCGTAGACGGTCTGGGAGATGTTGGTCTCCTTGGCGTGGATGATGTACGCGCCGTATTCAAAGGAGGGTTTCAATATTTCGATGTCGCGGTCGGGGCCCAGCAGGTTGGCCTGCGTCATGTGCCAAGACTCGTTCATCGTCTCGCAGCGGCGGATATATTCGTTGAGGGGAATGCCGAAGCGCCGGATCGTCTCCGCGCCGTGATGGATGAAATACGGCAGATATTCGCTCAGATGCTCGCTGGATTCCGTCGAAAAATAACCCGTCCGGCGCATCATCTCGTAGCGCACCAGTTCGTAGTTGCGCTCGGGGCTTTCCAGCACCTTGAACAGCAGCGGATAGGCGTCCTGCCCGTGATATTCGAACTTCAGGAAAAACGCCATGTGGTTGACGCCCGCCACCAGATAATTGATTTCCTCAAAGGGAATGCCGATGTGCCCCGCCATCAGGCGGGCCGTGCCGAAGACCGAATGGCACAGTCCCACGCAGGGAATGCCCACGGCCTTCTCCACCGCCCAGCAATTCATGGCCATGGGATTGGTGTAGTTCAGCAGCAGGCAGTCGGGATGCCCGACTTGCGCGATGTCGCGGGCGATGGAATTGACCACGGGGATTGTGCGCAACGCGCGGAAAATGCCGCCGATTCCGAGCGTGTCGGCGATCGTCTGTTTCAGGCCGTACTTGGCCGGGATTTCAAAATCGCGCACGGTCGATGGCTTGTAGCCGCCCACTTGGACGGTGCAAATCACGTATTTCGCGCCGCGCACGGCCTCGCGCTGGTCCATTGTCGCGGTGATTTGCGCGGGCACGCCGAGCTTTTGCGCCATTTTTTTCATCATCTGCTCGGCCACCTTCAGGCGTTGGGCGTCGATGTCCATCAGGCAAATGTGGCTGTCGGCCAAAGCCGCGCGCTGCAGGATGTCGCCCATCAGCGTTTTGGCGAAAACAACGGACCCGGCTCCGATTAATGTGATTTTTCTAGACATGGCGATTTGGTTGATAACGGTTTGTTTTTGACAAAAAAATAGGGCGTTTCCCCTTTGACAACGGCGACATTGTCGCACGGACTCCCGCCATTCTCAAACGGAACATTTTGACTTTTTTCCTGCATTTTGTGATATTTGAAAAATGCAGGACCTCTATCATGTCGTGTGGGCGAACGAGGGCGAGGTGCGCGGAAACCAGCGCTATTTCTTCGACAACCGCAGCCGCGCGGGCAGCGCGCAGATCTATTGCGTCCAGCGCACGCGCGCGGGCCGCGTGTTTTTCGACTGGCGGGGGAAACGCCATTTCATCCAGCCCGCGCACGCCATGATTTTCAGCCATCACGAGGAATCCGCCTACGGCTATCCGCCGCAGGACACGCAGGATTATGTCGGCGATTTCGTCAGCCTGGAAGGGCCGGACGTCCCCGCCGTGCTTGAGGCGGTGCGCGAGGGCTTTGGCGGCGTCGTCCCCATGCCCTCGGGCACGGAAAGCGCGCGGCTGTTCAGCGAATGCGTCCGGCGGTTTAAAAAACGCGCGTTCCGCAACCGGTTTCAAGAGTCGGCCATGGTCTACGAACTGCTCATGTCGCTCTTGTCGGAGGCGCGGCAATCCAAACAGACGCGCGATCCCGTCCTGACGGCGCACGAGCTGATTCTCAGCCGGTTCGGCACGCCGATCACCGTCGGGGAAATCGCGGAATTTTGCAACCTGAGCCGGGAGCATCTCTCCCGCGCCTATGCCGCGCGCTACGCCGCCAGCCCGGCGCAAACCCTGCGCGAGTTGCGGATGGAAAACGCGCGCGAGCTGCTGGCGCACACGCGGGCGAACATCTGGCAGATTGCGGAGCGCTGCGGCTACCGCGACGCGGACAACTTCACGCGGGCATTCCTCAAAAAGACGGGTTGCAATCCGCTGGAATACCGCGGGAAGTCTTCCCGCGCAAAGTGAGCCCGCGGGGCCGACGGGCAAAATCCGGGCCGTAAAAAGTTAATCCTTGAACGCGCGAAACGATTCTGTATATATATCAATATATCATTATATCATCTCGCCTACAGACGCAGATAGAATCAAATAACATATCAATATATCATGAATCCCACCTTCCTGACCCCGCAGGGCGACACGCCTTTGCGCCGTTCCACAATCAACGCGTCGATCCGCGCGTCCAAAGAAGTGCTCAAGCGCGTGGGCCTGTTTTTGCCCGCCTTCGGCCATTGGACGACCGCCGATTGGGAAAAGGCGGGACATGACGCCGACGAAATCCGCGCGTGCGGTTTGGGCTGGGACGTCACCGATTTTGGCAGCAAAAAATTTCACGAACTGGGCCGCACGCTCTTTACCCTGCGCAACGGCCTGCCGCTGACCAAGGACAAGCGCTTCCCCAAACCCTACGCGGAAAAGTTTATCGTCGAGCCCGAGAACCAGCGCTCCCCCATCCACTACCACGCCAACAAGCGCGAGGACATCATCAACCGCGCGGGCGGCAACGTGATCGTGTGCCTCCACCCCATCGGCGAAGACGGATTGCCCACGCGGCATGGCTGCCTCACGGCCTCCATCGACGGCATATCCCGCACGTTTGCGGCGGGCGCTGAAATTCGGCTGACCCCGGGCGAAAGCGTGGCCATTCCGCCGCGCACGTTCCACCAGTTTTGGGCGGAAGAGGGCACGGGGGTGCGCATCGACGGCGTGGGCTACACGGTGAGCGGGGAAGTTTCCACCGTGTGCGACGACTACAACGACAACTGTTTCATCGACCGCTGGTCCGCGCGCTATCCCACGATTGTAGAGGACGCCCCGCGCGAGGTATATTTGTGCAACGAATACCCCTGCGCCAAATAACTCCGGCGTCGGATTTCCAACGCATCCCATGGCACACCTCCTCGGCATCGACGCCTCGACGCAAAGCGTGTCGGCGCTCGTCATCGACACGGACGGCGGCGCGATTGAAAGGGAGGCGTCGGTAAACTTCGGCAAGCGCCTGCCGCAGTACGGCGCGCCCAGCGGCTTTGTCGCGGGCGCGCGCCCCGGCGAAGTTTTCGCCGACCCGATGATGTGGGTGGAGGCCCTCGAACAGCTGCTCGAAGAACTGCAGGCGGCGGGCGCTTTGAAAAATATCGCCGCCGTGTGCGGGGCGGCCCAGCAGCACGGTTCCGTTTATTTGAATGAAAAATGGCCTTGTGCGCTCGCGGCGATAAGGGAAGGCCGCGCGGAAAACCTGCGCGCGCGCCTTTTGCCGTGCCTTGCGCGCGCACGCTCCCCCATTTGGATGGACACCTCCACCGCCGAAGAATGCCGCGAAATCGCCGAGGCGCTCGGCGGCAGGGAAAAGGTGTGCGCCCTCAGCGGCTCCGTGCCCGTTGAGCGCTTCACGGGCCCGCAGATACGGCGGTTTTGGAAGCGTTCGCCCGAAGCGTATGGGCGCACAACCCGCATTCATTTGGTGAGTTCGTTTTTATGCTCCGTGCTGTGCGGGCAGGACGCCCCCATCGACACGGGCGACGGGGCGGGCATGAATTTGCTCAACCTCACTACCGGGGACTGGGACGGCGCGCTGCTCGACGCCGCCGCGCCGCAGTTGCGCGAAAAACTGCCGCCCGTTGTCGGCGGCGGCACGCGCGCCGGGACGCTGGGCGGCTACTTTGTCAAAAAGTTCGGCTTTGCCCCCGAGACGCCCGTCCTCGTTTTCACGGGCGACAACCCCTCCAGCCTCGTCGGCATGGGGGCTGCGACGCCGGAAACCGCCGTAATTTCCCTCGGCACTTCCGACACGATTTTCGCCGCGATGCCGCAAGGCGCCTTTGATCCGGAGGGATTCGGGCACGCCTTCGGCAATCCTCTCGGCGGACAAATGTCGCTGCAATGCTTTGTCAACGGCTCGCTCGCGCGCGAGGCCGTGCGCGAACGCATCGGGTACGACTGGGCCGCCTTTGCCCAAGCCCTCTTCCGCACGCCTGCGGGCAACGACGGCAACCGCATGCTGCCGTTTGTGCGCCCCGAAATCAGCCCGCGCATCGACCTCAACCGTTTTGTGCTCAAGGGCGACGCGGAATTTGAACGCTGGGAAAAACCCGCGCACGCCGTCCGCGCCTGCGTCGAGGGCCAGCTGCTCAACATGAAATTGCGCAGCGCTTGGATGGGGTTGCGCCCCGCGCGCATTCGCCTCACGGGCGGAGCCGCCCGCGACGACGGCATCGCGCAAATCGTCGCCGACATTTTTCAAACCAAGGTCGAGCGCCTGCCCTCGGGCGGCTCCGTCGCCCTCGGGGCGACGCTGCGCGCCGCGCACCATTGTCTGGGCGTCCCGCTCGCGGATTTGGAATCCAAATTCTGCCGTCCCGCCCCCGGAAGCACGCGCACGCCCGCCGTGCCGCCGGGAACATATGATGTTCCGCTCCGGGCGTTTGAAACATGGATTGCGCAATACCGATAGTCTGTGTTTGTTTTCTCAGGGCCTGCCCGCACGCCGCCGCGTGAACCGGCGCGCCCCCCCGCCCCACCCCATATCCCCGCCCCCCAATGAAAACCCTCCCCCTTCTTTTTTTAGCCGCCGGATGCGCGCTGGCGATTCCCGCGCAGGCCGCCAGGCCCCTGCCCGGATACGGCGAAAACCGCCCCGATGTCGTCGCCAATTTGTACAAGCCCGCCAAGGGAAATTGGAACGAGCCCAAAAACTGGTCGCTCAAGCGCGTTCCCACCGCCGAAGAGGACGCCGTTGTGCGCGACAACATGAGCGTCGTCGTCTCAACCCCCGTGGCGAACGTACGCGCGCTTGTCCTCGGGGGACAAAAAGTTTCGACCCTGACCATTGCCGAGGGCGGAAGCCTCAGCGTGATGGAAAAACTCCACGTCAACCGCAACGACGGCAACGCCGTTTCCCTGCTGGTGATGGACGGCGGCTACCTGCGCGCGGGGGCCAACGCCGCTTTCGTCTTCGGGTTGATGAACGTGGGAACCAGCGCCACGCATTCCTCGCAGGGGACTTTTATCATGAACGCGGGCACCTTTGAAGGCGGCATCAACATCGGCGCCGAATTTGACACCGCCACCGGCACGGTTTCCATCCGGGGCGTCAAGCCCGTGGCGCGCGGCGTCGTTGAAAAGCGCGACGGCATCACGGTGACCAAACGCGGCACGCTCGAATTTATCCTCGACGCCGAGGGCGTCGCCGCGCTGGACTACACCAAGACGTGGATCCGCTTTAAAGAGGGCGCGCGGTTGCGCGTGGACGGCGCGGCCTACCAAGGCGCCTCGCAAACGTTCCCGCTGGCGGCCGCCGGGAAAGTCACCAACGGCGGCGTGCAAATCGAGTGCGCGGGCTTCGATCCGGCCAAATACGAGGCCAAGGTGAGCGTCACGGCAAAAGATGTTTTCCTGCGCGTGCGCAAGCTCTAAAGGCGCGCCCCCAAAGCGCGCCGACACGCGTGTGACAGGAAACCTTGTCGTCGGAAATCTCCTGACGAGCGCCGAAGCTCTTCCATTAAAAACGCTACGGCAATCGGATGTCGGGATCGCCGAACGAATGATGGGGGGTGTTTTTTAGGCGGGCCAACTCGCGGATGACGGCGGCGGATTTTTCGGGGGATTTTTCGACGCCACGGCCCTCGGCGTAGCAGCGGGACAACCACAGGAAAGCTTCGGGCGCGCCCGCGCGGGCCCCACGGGCAAAGGCCGCGAAGGCTTTGGCGTCGTCGCGGGGCGCGCCCACGGCGTTGAAAAAGCACCAGCCCTCGTAAAAATCGCCCAAGCCTTTGGGGCGGACAAAACCGCTTTTTTGCTCGGGGCGCGTGGCCGCAATATTCGCGTAGCGGCGGGCCTCGGCGGCGCTGGGGGCCCCGCCGATGCCGCACAGGCTGTACTCGACCGAGCGCAGCGCGCCCATCGCCGAGCCGTAGCGGGCGGCGGCGGCAAACCATTTGCGGCTTTGGGCGAGGTCCACGGGGGCGACATCTTTGAAGTCGCCCACCGAGCCGTGCGCGTAGAGGTAGCCGAGCGCGAGCATTCCCTGCCATATGCCCGCGTAGGCGGAGGTGCGCAGGGTGTCGAGCGCCTCGGACGGCGGGGTTTGCGCGCCGATATGGAACAACTGACAATAACCCAACTGATAATACGCCGGGGGATAGCCCTGCTCCGCCGCGCGGCGCAACCAGCGGACGCCTTCGCGCGATTTTTCGCAATCCGTCAGGCTCCCCACCAGCAATAACCCCAAGTTGTATTGCGCCATGACATGGCCCGCCTCGGCCACCGGGCGCAGGGCGGCTATGCGATGCTCGCTGCCGTGACTCGCGCAAGCCGCGTGGTAGCGGGCCTGCGTGTCGCCGGACGCGGCGAGGGTGTCGGCGGCGTTGCTTTCCGCGTCAAAATAAGGGGCGTATTCGCCCTGGGGCGGCACAAAATAAAAGGGCGATTCCGCGCCGACTTGCGCCTGCAAAAACGCGGCGGCGGCCTTGTCCAAATTTTTCTCCACCCCGTCCCCGCCCAGATAGGCCAAAGCGGTGCGCGTGCAGGCGGCGTTGTCAACGTCTTGATACGCGGGCTTGGGGCGGCGGGCGTCCCAGACAAAGGAGCCCTGCACATCGCGCGGGGCGCCCCAGCCGTAGTAAAGGGCGTCGGCCATCGCGGGGGCCGCTTCCGGCAGGCCCGATTGCGCCGCCTTTTGCACCCACGCAAACCCCACGGCCAAATTGTCCGGCAAAAAATCCATGCGCCAACACAAGCTCCCCGCCCGCAGTTGGCTCTGCGCGTCGCCTTGCCGGGCCGCCTGTGCATACCAGCGCAGGCCCTCGCGCAAATCTTCGGGCGAAGCCAGCTCCAGCGTCAGGGCGTCGCCAAGTTGGCGACAGGCATCGACATCGCCCGCCTCGGCCAGCGCGCGCAACTGGGCCAATTTTTCTTCAAAAGAAATCCCCTGCCGTTTCCAAATCTGCGCGGCCTGCGAAAGCGTCGCGGCGGGCGGCTCGGCGAAGGCCAGTACGGGAAAGGCGAACAAAAAAAGGAAGCTTAATCCATATCGTTTCATCACAATCATTTTATTCATTGCCCTTCGGGTTCTTGCCTTCTTGGAAGAGGCGGGTGATGACGTTGTTCATATAGCATTTTGTCGAATAGGGAGAACATTCGATGCGGGCCGACTCGCGCAAACAGGCCTCGGCTTTGGCGGCATTCTTCTGGGTTCCAAGGCCCTCGGCATAACAGCGGCCAAGCTGGTAAACGGCGTCCACATCGCCCTGCTCCGCCGCAACGCGAAAGAGCCGGAAGGCCTCGGCTGCGTCGGGCGGAAGGCCGCGCCCCGACGCGTAGCACAGGGCAAGGGCGCGCGCGCCGTGGGCGTCGGGAAAATAACCGCCCGAGGGACTTTCGACGGAATCGCGGTAATAAAAAATCGCCTTCTCAAAATTGGCGTCGCCGCCCAAACCGTAAGCGTAGAGATTGCCCAAGCGGACGCGGAAGCGCGGGGAAACCGCCCCGCCGTTGCGGGCGCTGGCGTACCAGTTGCGCGCCTGTTTAAAATCCTGCGCCGTCAAAACGCCTTCGGCGAACGCGTCGCCCATCGTCACCATGGCCTCCGGCAAGCCTTGGTCGGCGGCGCGGCGCAGCCACAGGAGCGCGGCGGCTTTGTCGCGCGCAACGCCGCGGCCTTCATAGCAGCATTCGCTGAGCTTATAGGCGGAGACCGCCATGCCCGCAGCGGCGGACTTGCGCAGCCATTCCACGGCGCGCGTCTTGGGATCGGGCACGCCGTCATCCCATGAAAGGAGCGTACAGGCAAGCTCGTACTGCGCCATGGCGTGCCCGCCGTCGGCGGCCAGTTTCAACCATCGGGAGCCTTCCTTGGGATTTTGCATGCGCGAGGCACAGCCCAATCGATAGGCCGCGAAAATGTCGCCGGATTCGGCCAAGGCGCGCAGGGCGGGCAGTTCCTCATCCGAGGGATAAAGCGGGCCGTTTAAATGCGGGGTCAAATAATACAAGTGGCTAAATTGCCCGAGCACGCGCAAATAGCAGGCGCGGGCCTTTTCCGGGTCGGCGGGCACGCCGTCGCCGAAAAGATACGCCTGAGCCATGCGCTCGAACATGCCGACCGGCGGTTGCGCTTTGTCGTATTGGTCGAAAATTTTCATTGCCGCCGGAACGTCGCGCGGCACGCCCCAGCCAAACCACAGCGCAAGCCCCCACCGCGAACGCGCGAGCGCACCCAGTTTTTTTTGCGCCGACGCCTTTTCCAGCCAACGGGCCGCCTCCTGCAAATTTTCCGGCTCCTCCGGAAGGCAAAACAGCAATTCCGCCAAACCCAATTGGCTCAGCGCGTCTCCCTCTTGCGCGCCCATGCGCCACCAGTGCAGCGCGGCGGATATATCGCGCGGGGTGTCGCTCATGTCGGCCCCTTGCGCGTAATACTCGGCCAGCGCGCGCCGCGCCGACGCGTTTCCTCCGAGCGCCGCACGCGTGCGCCATTCGAGCGATTTGGCCTCGTCGCGCGGCACCCCGGCAATGCGGCCCGATTGGTAAAGGTCGGCCAGACGATCCTGCGCAAAGGCGTCGCCCGCTTCGGCGGCCTTGAGCCGCCAGCGCAAGGGATCTTCCCGCGCGGGCGAATGGCCTTCATCCTCCCACATTGCGAGCATCGAAACGGCCTCGCGGTTGCCCTGCTGCGCCGACTTTTCTAGCCAAGCCCATCCCTCGGCGGGATTTTTCCCGTTTGCATCCGCACCGTGGTAAAAGACAATCAAACCCAAACGGCATTGGGCCTGCGCATCGCCCGCCTCGGCAAGTGCGCGCACGGCGGCGTTTTTCTGCGACAGCGACAAGGATTTGTCGGCGAAAATGGCGTCAACTTTGGAGGGCGACGGCGCGGGGTTGGCGGGCGGTTCGGCGGATGCGCACAGGCACACACACACGAGCGCGACACAGACGAATAAAAAACGGTTTCTCATAAAAATTTTCACTCCGGCAAGTGGATGTCTGGGCCGCCGCCGAAGCAGCCGCGTGGGGTGTTTTTGACGCGGATTTGTTCGCGCAGACAGGCGGCGGCTTTTTCGGGGGATTTTTCAACGCCCCGGCCTTGGGCGTAGCATTGGGCGAGGTAAAAGAGGGCTTCGTCGTTGCCCGCACGGGCCGCTTGGGCAAAGGATTCAAAGGCCTTGGCGTCGTCGGGCGGGGTGCCGCGACCGTCGAGGTAGCACAGGCCCAGCGCAAGCGCGCCGTGAAAGAATTTCTTTTGCATGGACAGCGCGCGGGCCTGCTCGAAAACGCCTTGGGGATAAGCTTCGCCGCCGATGCCGTAGGCGTAGTAATCTATCAGGCGCATGCGCGCAACGTCGTTGTCGCGGGCGGCCGCCTCGGTGTACCAGCGGCGCGCCTGTTCGTAATCTTGCGGCACGCCGATGCCATAGGCGTACACATCGCCCATGTGTTTGACCGCCGACGGTACGCCCGCCTGCGCGGCCTTGCGCAGCCACGCAAGGGCTTGGGCACGGTCTTTTTCCACGCCCTGCCCGCGCAGATAACAGTCGGCCAGCGCATAATAGGCGGGCGGATAGCCCTGCCCCGCCGCGCGCGTGAGCCAGTCGAAGGCCTCCTTTTTTTGCGCGTCGCAGGCGGGGCCGCCCCCAAAATTGCGCTGTAGGCGTTCGGCCACTGCGCACTGGGCCAAGACGTGGTTTTTGGCGGCGGCGGCGCGCAGGGCGGCGAGGCCTTGCGCGCTGTCGCTGGGCGAGCTGCGGCCGTAGCGGTAGAGCGCTTGGGCGTCGTCGGACGCCTCGCCCGTCGGAAGGCCGCCGCTTTCCGCGTCGCCCACCGCGCGCCACGGAGCCTCGTCCACATTGTCTAGGTAAAGTGTCGGGTTTTTGAGACCCTCTTGGCGGCCTTTGAACCAGTAAAAACGCGCCTTGGCGGCGCTGGGTTTTACGCCGTCGCCGCGCAGGTAGGCCAGCGCCATGCGATCGTAGTTGACGGCCCACAGCCAGCCGCGATCACCCTCGGCGACGCGGTTCATCCAGTCAAACGAGGCCGCCACATCGCGCGGGGTGCCCCAGCCGTAGTAATACAAGTCGGCCAGCAGGCGGTAGGCCTGCGCGTCTTTCTGCGCCGCCGCTGTGTGCGCCCACGCATAGGCGCATTCCAAATTTTCCGGTGTTGCGCCCAAGCGCAGGTAGGTTTCTGCCACCTTGAATTGCGCCAAATCGTAGCCGCCCTCTGCGGCCATGAGATACCACTTGAGCGCCTCCTCGAAATTTGCGCCGTCGCGCGAGCCGGTGCCCACATCGGCCTTGGCGTAGTAGTCGCCCAGTTTGATTTGCGCGAAACGGTCGCCCAAAAGCGCCGCGCGCGTGCGCCATTCCAAAGATTTTTCCGCGTCGCGCGGAAGGCCCCCATGCCCAAATTGGTAATCCTCCGCCAATTCGCGAATGTGGCGCAAACTGCCCAGCTCCGCCGCGCACAACCGCCATTTTCCCGGGGGATCCGACGGGGGAACCCCGGGCAATTTTTCCATGTCCGCCAGCGCCAACACGGCGGGCTTCCAACCTTGCTGTGCCGCCTTTTCCAACCATGAGCGCGCCCCCGCCAGATCGCCGGGGCTGCCGGGATAGCGAGACCACAGACGGTTGGCGTACAGGCACTGGGCCTGCGCGTCGCCCGATTGGGCCAGCGCCAAGAGCGCCGCTTGCTTGGCCTCGGAAGAAAGCGCGTTGTCCTTTTCGATGCGCATGGCCGGGGTGTTGGGGTCTTCGTAAGCCGACAAATCCATGGCCCGTCGTTGCGCCGCAAGGTCTTTGCGCGCCTGCTCCCCCATGCGCGTTTTCGCGACACGCTGGTCGGAGGTTTGCGCCGCAGGCGCGGCGGGCGTCGCGGCGGGCGGTTCGGCGGCGGCGCACAGACACGACATGGCGGCAAACATGAGCGGGAAAATCTTGGCCGAAGTGCGCATACGCCGTGGAGTGTGCCGAGTGAGTGGCCCGCAGGCAATCGGAAATTTTGAGCGGACGGGGGCAAAAAAGGGCGTCCCAATCGGCGATTTTGGGCGGCAGAAAAGCGGAGGAGCCATGGCGGGCGCGAAAATGGGGGCAAAAATGGCGTTCATGGCCGCATGGGTGTTTTTGGGGGCTTTATGGAACGCGGCAAAGGGGGGCTTTCTGGCTTTGACGTATGATAAGGCCCGCTTTGGGGGGTGTTTTGGGGGTCACGACAAGGGTCGGGGGGGCCAAGCGGGTATAAGCGAAGGGCGACTGGGCGAAAAAAAGTGCGTCAAAAACGGCCTTTTAAGGCCTTTTTCGGGAATTGGCAGGTAGTGAGGCTTTCCGGAGGCCTCAAAAGCCTTGTGGGGGAATTTGGAGGCCCTGTTGTTTTTCAGGCGATTTTCGGCCAAAAAAGCGGACGGTTTTTGGCCCGCGTTGGCCGACAAAAATGTCGGCGCAAAACGGGGAGGCGGCGGAGCGAAACACGCGCGTTGCCAAATGCCACGCAAGGGATGCGGCGCAACGCGAGGAAATCGATCGGCTGTTTTTTTCTCCTTCGGATTCGACTCCCTGAGCGAACCTCAGCGTATCCACCGCACCCGCCCTGCCCGCGCGCAAAAGGCCTGTCAGGCGAGGAACGCGGTAGGGCTAAAGCAAAACGGACGAGTGCGTTAGTCCCCGCTGCGCCCTCAGCCAATTCCGAAGGGGGGGGAAGGTTCTCTCTCTCTATTTTCCTGCACGCTTCAAATCCGCGCCTTGGGCGCGGCATAATCACCGCACCCGCCCTGCCCGCGCGCAAAAGGACTGTCAGGCGAGGAGCGCGGTAGGGCTGATAGCGGGGGGCGAGTAGCGAGCTATTTATAAGCGAGCGGAGCGGGCGGGTGCGATAGCACCCGGTGCGTA
>Ga0209467_1002684_pt1 | contig 12399 bp, 11 predicted proteins | sample Higcelwee11metaG_FD_187175 | JGI IMG/M metagenome (GOLD analysis project Ga0209467, IMG submission 187175) | Freshwater pond sediment microbial communities from the University of Edinburgh, under environmental carbon perturbations - High... | ecosystem: Environmental > Aquatic > Freshwater >...
GACGCCATCCTCGACGGGCTGGAGTCCGGCTCGGCCCCGGCCGAGTACCTGCTGTCCTAGAGCCGCCCGGAGACAAGCGCATGCCCGCCGCCGTGACCATCCGCGAAGCCGAACACAGGGATCTGGACGCCCTGGTGGAGCTCTTGGGCCTGCTCTTCTCCATCGAGGCGGACTTCGCCATGGACGCCGTGCGCCAGCGCCGGGGCCTGGAGCTGCTGCTCCGGCCCGGCGCTTCCTCGGCGAGTCGGCTGGTGCTCGCGGCCGAGGATGCGCAAGCCGGCCGCCCGGCCGGCGGCGTCGCCGGCGGCATCGTCGGCATGGCCACGGCCCAGGTGGTCATCAGCACCGCCGAGGGCGGCCCGGCGCTTCTGGTGGAGGACGTGGTGCTGCGGCCCGAGGCCCGCGGTCGTGGCCTGGGCCGCGCGCTCCTCGCGCGCATCGAGGCCTGGGGCGCGGGCCTGGGGGCCACGCGCCTGCAACTCGTGGCCGACCGCGACAACGCCCCGGCCCTGGCCTTCTACGCCGCCTGCGGCTTTCATCCCACCAACCTCGTGTGCCTGCGGCGCGTGCCGCCCGCGGGAAAGTGAGGCGATCATGACCGAACCTGCCGTTGCCCTCGTTGCCGAACGCGAAGCCATTTTCGACGAGCGCCGCGACCAGATCCACCGCATCGGCGACGGCGACTTCAGCCTGGCCTGCAACCGCGACAGCCTCGCAGGGGCCGTGAGCCAGCGCGCCTGCGTGTTCTGCGGCTCGCGCGTGGTGCTCTATCCCATCGCCGACGCCCTGCACCTGGTGCACGGGCCCATCGGCTGCGCGGCCTACACCTGGGACATCCGCGGCTCGCTGTCCTCCGGGCCGGAGCTGCACCGGCTGTCCTTCTCCACCGACCTGCAGGAGCTGGACGTGGTCTTCGGCGGCGAGAAGAAGCTGGCCAAGGCGCTGGACGAACTCATCACGCGGCACGCGCCCAAGGCCGCCTTCGTCTACTCCACCTGCATCGTGGGGCTCATCGGCGACGACCTCGCCGCCGTGTGCAAGGCGGCCAGCGAGCGCCACGGCATCCCGGTGATCCCGGTGCAGAGCGAGGGCTTCAAGGGCAACAAGCGCGAAGGGTATCTCGCCGCGTGCAAGGCCATGCGCGTGCTCGTGGGCACGGGCGACATCTCGGCCATCTCGCCGCTTTCGGTGAACATCATGGGCGACTTCAACCTGGCCGGCGAGACCTGGATCATCAAGGACTACCTCCAGCGCATGGGCATCGAGGTGGTGGCGGGCGTCACGGGCGACGGCCGCGTGGACGATTTGCGCCGCGCGCACGGCGCGGGCCTGAACCTGGTGCAGTGCTCCGGCGCCACCCAGGATCTGGCGCGCATGATGAAGGACGACTTCGGCATTCCCTTCGTGCGCGTGTCCTGGATCGGCATCGAGGACGTGGCCGAGAGCCTCTACGCCGTGGCCGAGCACTTCGAGCGCACCCGGCCGGACCTGGCCGGCGGGCTCCTGGAGCGCACGGCGAACCTCGTGCGCGAGGAGCTGGCCGCGCTCATGCCCAGGCTTTCGGAGCTCCGGCGCGACCTGGCCGGCAAGAAGGCCGCGGTCTACGTGGGCGGCAGCTTCAAGGCCTTCTCCCTGGTCAAGGCCTTCCGCCACCTGGGCATGGAGGTGGTCATCGTGGGCTCCCAGACCGGCACCGAGGAGGACTACCGCGAGCTGGCCGCCATCTGCGCGCCCGGCACCATCGTGGTGGACGACGCCAATCCGCTCGAATTGTCCGCCTTCATCAAGGAGAAGGACGTGGACGTGTTCGTGGGCGGCGTGAAGGAGCGGCCCATCGCCTTCAAGCTGGGCGTGGGCTTCTGCGACCACAACCACGAGCGCAAGATCGCGCTGGAAGGCTTCGTGGGCATGCTCAACTTCGCCCGCGAGATCCACGCCTCGGTCATGAGCCCCATCTGGCGCTTCGTGCCCCGGCGCGAAGCCCAGCGCAGCAGCGGGAAGCAGGAGGCGTAGCATGAACGACGCATCCAGCCTCGGCAACCTGTCCCGCGAAGCGGGCGAGTACAAGGGCGAGAGCCACGTGGCCACCACCAACGCCTGCAAGCTCTGCACGCCGCTGGGGGCCACCCTGGCCTTCAAGGGCGTGGAGGGGGCGATCCCCTTCCTGCACGGCTCCCAGGGCTGCGCCACGTACATGCGGCGTTACATCATCAGCCATTTCCGCGAGCCCATGGACATCGCGTCGTCGTCCTTGGGCGAGAAGAACGCCATCTACGGCGGCGGCCCCAACCTCAAAAAGGGCCTCTTGAACGCCATGCAGAAGTATGGCGCGAAGCTCATCGGCGTGGCCACCACCTGCCTCACCGAGACCATCGGCGACGACGTGCAGCGCCTGCTCTTCGAGTTCCGGAGCGAGTTCGGCGACCTGCCCCTGGCCGACATCGTGCACGTGTCCACGCCGAGCTACTCCGGCACGCACATGGACGGCTTCCACGGGGCCATCAAGGCCCTGGCCGACCAGCTCTGCCCCGGCGACAGGAAGGACAAGGCCCCGGACAACGGCCGCGTGTGCCTGTTCCCGGGCATGGTCTCGCCCGCGGACCTGCGGTGCCTGAAGGAGATCGTCCGGGCCTTCGGGCTTACGCCCACCATGCTGCCGGACTATTCCGAGACCTTGGACGGCCCGGCGCTGCTGGAGTACGAGAACATCCCCTCCGGCGGCACGCCCGTGGCGGACATCCGCGCCATGAGCGGCGCCGCGGCCTCCATCGAGTGCGGCCGGGCCATCACGGCCCAGGCCACCGCCGGCACGTCCCTGCGCGACCGCTTCGGCGTGCCGCTCCATCGCCTGGGCCTGCCCCTGGGCATCCGCGAGACGGACAGCCTCTTCGCGGCCCTCGGGGAGATCTCCGGGCGTGAAACGCCGCGTGAGCTGGCGCTGGACCGGGGCCGGTACATCGACGCCCTGGTGGACGGCCACAAGTACGTCTCGGGCATGCGCGCCGTGGTCTACGGCGAGGAGGATCTGGTCATCGGGCTCACGAGCTGGCTCGCCGAGATCGGGGTCAAGCCGGTGCTCGTGGCCACGGGCGCGAAGAACAGGAACCTGGCCGGGCACATCCAGGCCGCCTGCGGCGAGACCCTGCGCGAGCTGCCCGTGGTTCGCGAGGGGGCCGACTTCTTCGACATCGTGGAGGAGGCGGCCACGCTTTCCCCGGACCTGCTGGTGGGCCACAGCAAAGGCCAGCGCGCCGCGCGCCAGTGGGGCGTTCCCCTGCTGCGCGTCGGCTTCCCCATCCACGACCGCTTCGGCGGGCAGCGTCTGCTCCACGTGGGCTACCGCGGGGCGCAGGAGCTCTTCGACCGCCTGGTGAACATGGTCCTGGAAAAGAAGCAGACCGACTCCGACATCGGCTACGGATACCTCTAGTCCCTCTCGCGCAAGGAGCCGCACATGAACGCCCTCGTCATCCCTTCCCCCGACCCCAGGTCCGTGAAGCACCCCTGTTTCAACAAGGAGGCCAGCGGCTCCTGCGGCCGGGTGCACCTGCCGGTCGCCCCCAAGTGCAACATCCAGTGCAACTACTGCAACCGGAAGTACGACTGCGTGAACGAGTCGCGCCCGGGCGTGACCAGCGGCATCCTGAAGCCCTTCCAGGCCCTGGAGTACACCCGGCAGGTGCTGGAGAAGGAGCCGCGCATCACGGTGGTGGGCATCGCCGGGCCGGGCGACCCCATGGCCAACCCGGCCGAGACCCTGGAGACCATGCGGCTCATCAAGGCCGAATACCCGCACATGCTCTTCTGCCTGTCGAGTAACGGCCTGGCCATGCCGCAGTATGTGGACGACCTGGCGCAGCTTGGCGTGACCCACGCCACCGTGACCATGAGCACCATCGATCCCGAGATCGGGGCCAGGATTTATGCCTGGGTGCGCGAGGGCAACGTGATGTATCGCGGCCGGGACGCGGCCGAGCTGCTGCTCTCGCGCCAGCTGGCCGCGATCTCCGCGCTCAAGGCGCGCGGCCTGGCGGTGAAGATCAACAGCATCGTCATCCCCGGCGTCAACGACATCGACGATTTCGCCCCCCTGAGGGCCGTGGCCGAAAAGGCCCGCGAACTGGGCGCGGACCTCATGAACTGCATGCCCATGCACCCCACGGCCGGCACGCCCTTCGGCGCGCTGCCCGAGCCGGGGAAGGAGGCCATCCACGCCCTGCGCGGCGAGATCGGCCACCTCGTGCCCCAGATGACACACTGCCGCCGTTGCCGGGCGGACGCCGTTGGCCTCTTGTGCGGCGACCGTTCCGGCGAACTGGGCGGCGTCCTGGCCGCCTGCGGGAAGCTGCCCCCGCAGGGCCAGGACGACCGTCCCTATGTGGCCGTCGCCACGCGCGAGGGCCTGCTCGTCAACCAGCACCTGGGCGAGGCCAGGCGCTTCCAGATCTGGGGCCAGGACGGGGCCGGGGGCTTCCGCCTGGTGGAGGAGCGGCAGGCCCCGCAGGCCGGCTGCGGGCCGGCGCGCTGGGAGGAGCTGGCGCGGCTGCTCGGCGACTGCCGGGCCGTGCTGGCCGGGGCCCTGGGCGAGCACCCGCGCAAGACGCTTGAGGCGCGCGGCGTCGTGCCCGCCGCCTGCTCCGGGTTCATCGAGGACGCCCTGGGCACGGTCTACGGAGAATCCGGCGTGGCCGGGCTGGCCGCGCTCACGGCCAAGCGCGGCGGCCTGGGCAAGGCCTGCTGCGGCGCGGGCGACGGCTGCTAGGGCCGCTCCTGCGCCGCCTTTCCGAAAGCCCTCCGGCCCGCGCCGGGGGCTTTTCCGTCGCGGGCCTCAGCGCAGCTCGCGGCAGAGCCACACGGCCTTGCCCACGATGCGGACGCCGTCCGTCAGGCCGCTGCGCGCGTCCACCTCGATGGGCGGGTACGCGGCGTTGAAGCTCTGCAGCACGATCTTGCCGGGGATGGCGTCCACCATCTTGATGTAGACCATGTCCTCGAAGCTGACGGCGAACAGCGTGCCCGGCCGCGGCGCGGTCTGGCCCTGGTCCAGCAGCGCCAGGTCGCCGTGGCGTATCTCCGGCTCCATGCTGTCGCCGTCCACGCGCATGAGCACCATGCGCTCCGGCTGCCCCCTGCCGCGCAGGAAGCTCCGCCGGAAGCCGAAGCGCTGCTCCGCCTCCCCGGCCGGCGCGAAGACCCCGTGGCTGAGGCGGGCCTCCACCAGGGGCACGCGGATCATGTCCGCGTCGTCGGCCTTCTCGAACGGCTGCCGGCCCTCTCCTGTTCGTCCGGAGCCGCTTCCGAACAGCAGCCAGCCGGGGTCGATGCCGAACCGCGCGCAGATGGACGCGATAACGGCCGAGCCGGGCGCTTGCGCGTCCCTCTCGTAGCCCCCGATGGCGGACTTGCTGAGGCCGAGCGCCTCCGCGAAGTCGCCTTGGCTCAGGCTTCCGCGGACAGCTTTGATACGCGCTCCAAGGGTCATAGATACTTCCGCGTGTTTGCCCGCAGCCAGGAGAAACCGGACAAGGGGGGGATGGTCCGGAAATAGGAAAATGACCAGAAGACAGAAAAGAACACTTTTTTGAATTTTGGTCCATTTTAATGTTGCACCCGGACACAATTTGACATAATCCTGGAGCGCGGGCTGTGCATGTGGTTACTCGCAAATTCATTCCTACCAGCGCCGCACATGGTGGTCAACATTCAGGAACGTTTTGCAAAAGGCTCGGAGTTCGGGTTTGTGGGCGCAACGTGCCGGGACAGGGCGTTGCGTTGTCCGCGCTTGTGCAGCCAACACAGGGGCGCGGACGTGCGCACGACCCGCTGAAGCCCCCGGACTCTGGCCCGGGGGCTTCCTTTGTGCGTCGCGTCTGCGGGCCGCGCAGCGTCGGGGAGGGCAAATCCATTGTTCTCCGCGTAGTTGCATCGCAAAAATTCATCATGCAATGCTGTTGTGGTTGAGATATACAGCAGACGAGTGATTGCCCACTGCTGATGTGTCTCCGTCGCCATTGTGTCATGCCACAAGTTTTCTTCGAAATCTTGTTGCAATGATCCTGTTGCTCGTTGACTGCTGCTGCTGATCGTCGTACTGCTGTTTCAAATCCCGCTCCGTGTTGCCCGCACTGTATATGTTGAATCTGGAATTCTGGTGCGCAGTAGTGCGCATCAAGGCGTGCTGTGTGATGCTGGCTCAAAAACAGGATATTCGATAACAGGTGCGCGGGCCCCCCCTGCGCAGGGAGGATGCATGAGGCAGATGAAAACCATGACCAAGCTCGTCGGCTTGGCGTGCGCGTTGTCGTTCCTCACGGCCGCGCTCTCGTTCTACAGCGTGTCCGGGCTCAAGCACATCGCCGAGGCCGGGGAGCGGATGTACGTCATGGACCTTGTCGGGCTCGACAGCGTTCAGGTCGTCGCCCGCGACATTTTGCGATTGGTGCGCAGTGAGAAGAACCTCATCCTTTCCGATTCCGAGTCCGCCCTGGCCGCGCACTCCGAGGACATCAACAAGGGGCGCGAAACCCTCAAAAAGGATATGGCCGAGGTCCGCAAGCATTTCTATACCGACCAGGGCAAGGAGACGCTGCACAAGCTGGACGCGGCAGTGGCGGAATGGCTCAAGACGCAGGACGAGATCATCCGTTTCGGCAATTCCCTGGATCAGGCCTCGGGCAAGAAGGCCCAGGCCCTTTCCGCCGACGCCGGCAGGCGGCGCGTCGCGGAAGTCGGCGCAGTGGCCGATGAGGCCGTGAAGATGAAGAAGGACGCGGCGAAGCAGAGCGCCGAAGGCATCTCCGCGTCTTTCGAGCGCATCCGCCTCATCGCCATCCTGGCCACCCTGGCCTCGGTGCTCTTCGGCATCGCCATGGGCTTTCTCATCGCCCGCGACGTGGTGCGCCAGTTGGGCGACGAGCCCGGGTCCATCGCGGACATCGCCCTGCGCATCGCCGGGGGCGACCTTGAGGTGAAGTTCGATGCCAAGCGGCCGGAGATCGGCGTGTTCGGGGCCATGAAGTAGATGGTGGAGACCCTCAAGGGCAAGATCGCCGAGGCCGAACAGAAGGGCCTGGAGGCCCGGGCCGAGTCCGAGAAGGCCCGCGTGGCCATGGCCGAGGCCGAGGAGGCGCGCCGGCGGGCCGAGCGCGCCAAGGCCGAGGGCATGCTCCAGGCCGCCACCCGCCTGGAGGGCGTGGTGGAGGTGGTCACCTCCGCCTCGGAGGAGCTCTCCGCCCAGATCGAGCAGTCCAGCCGCGGCGCGGAGGAGCAGTCCAACCGCGTCAGCGAGACCGCCACGGCCATGGAGGAGATGAACGCCACCGTGCTTGAGGTGGCCAAGAACGCCCTGCAGGCCGCCGAGACCTCGGACAAGGCCCGCAAGAAGGCCCAGGAGGGCGAGAACGTGGTGGGCGACGTGGTGACGAGCATCGGCGAGGTGCGCAAGCAGGCCATGGCCCTCAAGGAGGACATGGGCACCCTGGGCAAGCAGGCCGAGGGCATCGGCCAGGTCATGAACGTGATCTCCGACATCGCCGACCAGACCAACCTGCTGGCCCTGAACGCCGCCATCGAGGCCGCGCGCGCCGGCGACGCCGGCCGGGGCTTCGCCGTGGTGGCCGACGAGGTGCGCAAGCTGGCCGAGAAGACCATGAGCGCCACCAAGGAGGTGGGCGAGGCCATCCGCGGCATCCAGATCGGCACCCACAAGAACATGGAGAACGTGGACCGCGCGGCCAAAAGCGTCGAGGACGCCACGGGCCTGGCGCAGAAGTCGGGCGACTCGCTCAAGGAGATCGTGGGCCTGGTGGACCAGACCTCGGATCAGGTGCGTTCCATCGCCACGGCCAGCGAGCAGCAGTCCGCCGCCAGCGAGGAGATCAATCATTCCGTGGAGCAGGTGGCGACCATCTCCACCCAGACCGCCCAGGCCATGGGCCAGGCCTCCCAGGCCGTGACCGAGCTGGCCCGGCAGTCCCAGGTGCTCCAGGGGCTGATCACCGACATGAAGACCGAGGGCGCGGGGGCCTCGCGCAATGCCTAGCGACGCGCGCCCGGGCGGAAAGGAGGCGGCATGGACGCATCCCTGACGGGCCAGGCGGCCCAGCGCCAGGAGGGCGAGCTGTTGCAGCTCGTGACCTTCAACATCGCGGACGACGAGTTCGGCGTGGACATCCTCAAGGTGCAGGAGATCATCCGCACCATGGAGATCACCCGCGTGCCGCGCGCCCCGGAGTTCGTGGAGGGCGTCATCAACCTGCGCGGCAAGGTCATTCCCATCTTAAGCCTCAGGCGGCGCTTCGGCATCGAACCGCTGGCCTTTGACAAGCAGACGCGCATCATCGTTGTGGACCTCGCCGGCATGGTGGTGGGCTTCGTGGTGGACGGGGTGTCCGAGGTGCTGCGCATCAGCGCGGCCACCGTGGAGCCGCCCCCGGCCATCGTGGCCGGCGTGGACGCGGAGTACATCAGCGGCGTGGGCAAGCTGGCCGACCGGCTGCTCATCCTGCTGGACCTGAACCGGCTGCTCTCCACCGAGGAGCACGAGTCGCTCCAGGCCGTGCAGTAGCGCCGGAAGGCGACGCACCGGCCCCCCGCCCCCCTGTTCCGTTCGGATGGGGAGGCGGGGGGCCTTTTCGCGCCCGTCTACTTGAAGAAGCGGATGTCGCCGATCCACAGCGCGCCTGCTCCGGACTCCAGCCGGCCGGCGTCGATTCTGCCGGCCTCGACGCAGATGCGGATCTCCTCCACGTTGTCCGGCCTGAGCACGCGGTCGCCGGCCACGAGCGAGGCCCCGGCCGTCGCCGCCTTCCACGTCGGGTCCGGGACCATGTGGCGGAAGGCCACGCGCAGGGTCTTCCAGTCCCGGCCGGCCACGAAGCTGCCCAGGAAGCGGTCCGTGCCCACGCGGGTCTCCACGTTGGTGCTTTGCATGGTCACGCGGGCGGCCAGGGGTTCGGCCGCGCGCAGGCTGAACTCCAGGCCGCGCGCGCCCGAGAGGTCGGTCTGGATGTGCGGGTGGACGCGTACGCCGCGGACGATGCAGGCCAGGCCGGCGTCGCCGGGGCTGTCCGGGCCGGGGGCTGCGAAGTCCAGGCGCAGGCTCTCCGCGCCCGAGGGCGCGCGCACGGCGTCATCGCGGGTGAGCCTCGGCGCGGCGCGCGAGGCCTCCGGGCCGGCCCGCCACTCGGCGGGCGCCGGCGGCGGCGGAAAGGGTCCGGCCGCGGCGCCGGCCGCCCGAGGACACAGGACAGCCAGCGCGCACACGGCCGTGAGCAGGGCAGGGACAATATGGGCGGGCAGGACGCGCATGCGCCCTGATACCGCCGCTACCGGAAGAAATCCAGAACGTACTTGGCCGCCAGGAACACGATGAGCGTGGAGAGCATCCACTTGATGTAGCGCGCCGGGACATACTTCTGGCAGCGCGCGCCCAGGTACATGCCGGCCATGCCGCCGATGCCGAACAGGAAGCCGAGCAGCCAGTCCGGGGCGATGGACATGCCGGGGTAGAAGGGCGCGATGGCCTGGTAGAAGGCCACGCCGGCAACCGAGGTGATGAAGGTGCCCATGAGCGCCGCGCCGGCAACCGTGTACACCGGCAGGCCGAAGAAGGCCACGAAGAACGGCGCGATGATCGCCCCGCCGCCGATGCCGTAGACCCCGCCCACGATGCCCACGATGAACGACAGGGACAGGATGCCGAAGGTGGGCACGTCGTAGGTCTCGCCGTAGAACTCATACGCGATGCGGGTGGTGGTGAAGCGCACCACGCGCACCGAGGCCAGCTTCTCGCCATGCGCCTCGCGGCTCTTGGCCATCTCGCGGAAGCGCGCCACCTGCGCCTGGAAACGCTCCTCGGCGGCCTTGGCTCCGCCCACCTGGCCCTTCATCTGCTTGATCAGGTCGCGCGCCATGCGCAGGCCGATGTAGGCCAGCACGCAGGCCGCGAAGAGCTTGAAGTTGCGCGCGTCCGGCAGGTACTGCACGCGCACGATGGCCCCGATGAACACCCCGGGCAGGGTGCCCACGATGACCACCCAGGTGAGCGGCCAGACCATGCGGCCTTCCTTGATGTAGCGCCAGACGCCGCTGGGGATGGCCACGATGTTGTAGAACTGGTTGGTGGAGCTCACCGACGGGTTGACGTAGCCGAGCACGCTCATCTGGAAGGGCAGGAGCAGGAACGCGCCGGACACGCCGCCCATGGAGGTGAAGAAGGAGATGACGAGCGACACCAGCGGGGGGATCCAGGGCTGCACTTCGATGCCTGCGACCTGAAAAAGCATGGCGCCTCCGGTTCTGGCCGCGCGGGAAAGCGAGAGAGGGCGCGGATTGCAGGGACTTGTTGTCACGTTTTTACTAATTCGCGTGAGAGCAATATATCCACTGTCCAGGGGCTTGTCATCATGTATTTGGGCGCAATTTTCAGAAAATCGAGGCGGGGCGCACGGGAACTGGAATTTTCAGGTCTTGGCAGCGGGCTTGTTTCCCCGTAATAGCCGGGGCACAAGGAGAAGACCGTGAAGCCCAGTGAGCGCCCCACGCCCCCGCCCAGCCCCGGCCCGTCCGACAGCCGGCCGGAAGCCAGACCCGCAGGCCCGCCGGAGAACGGCGCGGACTCCCGCAGCCTCGACCCGGCGCAGCTCTCCGCGCTTGAGGCCGCGTTCCGCGCCTGGACCGGGACCGCGCGCCGCCGCGCCGACCAGCTCTCGCGGCGCAGGCTCTGGCTGATCTTTCTGCTTTTGCGCTCCACGGGCGCGCGCCTGGGCGAGGTGCTCGCGCTGGACGCCGACCGCGACCTGGACCTGGGCCTGACGCGCTCGGTGGCGGTGTTCCGCTCGGCCGCGGGCGCGCGCGAGGCCCCGCTGCCCTCCGACGTGGCCGACGAGCTGCGCGCGGCCCTGGACGACGAGGATCTGCTGGAAAGCCTGGGTCCGGGCGGAGCGGCCCGGATGTTCGACATGGACCAGGGCCACGTGCGCCGCAAGTTCTACGAGCGCGCGGCCGAGGCCGGGCTCCCGCGCGAGCTGGCCAGCCCCAGCGTGCTGCGCCGCTCGCTGGCGCGCCAGCTCATGCGCCAGTCCGTGCCCCTGCCCGTGGTGCAGCGGCTGCTCGGCCAGTCCTCGGCCGATTTGACAGCGGCCTTTTCCGACTACACCGCCGACGAGGCCGGGCTGATCCTGGAGGACTACCTGAAGCGCGAGGAGAACCGCAAATCCAGCGCGCGCAACCGCTTCTTCGGGCAGATCACGGCCGTGAAGAGCGGCCCGGTGGTGGCCGAGGTGGAACTCACCAGCCTGGGCGGCTTCAAGGTCTACTCGGTGGTCACGCACGAGAGCGTGGAGCGCCTGGGCATCCGGCCCGGGGTGCTGGCCACGGCGGACATCAAGGCCCCCTGGGTGCAACTCCAGGCCGGAACCGACGAGCCCAGCTCCACGGCCGCCAACCGCTACCCGGCCGTGGTCAGCCGCATCCTCACCGGCGAGGCCCAGGGCGACGAGGTGGCCGCCGAGGTGGTGGCCGAGCTCTCCGACGGCACCCGGCTCGCCGCGGTCATCACCGTGGCCAGCGTGCGCCGGTTGAGGCTCGCCGTGGGCTCGCCCGTGTGGGCCAGCTTCGGGGCCTTCTCGGTGATCCTGAACTTCGGCTAGGCGGGGGAGGGCGGCGCGATGGAAGGGCGGACGCACCCGGCGCGGCTCTGGAGGCCGCTCAAGGATGGGGCCGTGCAGTGCCGCCTGTGCAGCCACTTCTGCGTGGTCGCGCCGGGCGGGCGCGGCCAGTGCGGCGTGCGCGAGAATCGCGCCAGGGACGGCGTCGGCGACTTCGTCACCCTGGTCTACGGCCTGCCCGCGGCCATGAACGTGGACCCGGTGGAGAAGAAGCCGCTGCACCACTTCCTGCCCGGCACGCGGACCTTCTCCTTCGGCGCCATGGGCTGCAACATGGGCTGCACCTTCTGCCAGAACGCCTCGCTCTCGCAGCCGCCGCGCCTGGGCCGTGGCGTCACGGGGCACCTGGCCGGCCCGGCCGAGCTGGTGGACGCGGCCCTTGAGAGTGGCTCGAAGAGCATTTCCTACACCTATTCCGAGCCCACCATCTTCTTCGAGCTGGTGGAGGACACGGCGAAGCTTGCGCGCACGCGCGGCCTGAAGAACATCCTCGTGACCAACGGCTTCATGAGCGCGGAGTGCCTGGACGCCTGCGGCCCGGCGGAGACGGGGCTCATCCAGGCGGCCAACGTGGACCTGAAGGCCTTCAGCGAGGACTTCTACCGCGAGCGCTGCGGCGCGGCGCTCGCCCCGGTGCTCAAGAACTTGAAGCACATGCGCGGGCTGGGCTGGTGGCTGGAGGTGACGACCCTGCTCATTCCGGGCCTCAACGACGGCGCGGACGAGCTCA
>Ga0209467_1002687_pt1 | contig 12372 bp, 11 predicted proteins | sample Higcelwee11metaG_FD_187175 | JGI IMG/M metagenome (GOLD analysis project Ga0209467, IMG submission 187175) | Freshwater pond sediment microbial communities from the University of Edinburgh, under environmental carbon perturbations - High... | ecosystem: Environmental > Aquatic > Freshwater >...
CACTAAGGCTCAGCTTGCAAAAGAGCACGCATTAATAGAGAAAGAAGTTACAGAAAAAATAATTAAGCCTATGATCCCGAAAAAGCTTATAAAAGGCGAATATAAGATACATATCAACCCGACCGGAAGATTTGTGACCGGAGGCCCTATGGGAGATACCGGACTTACGGGAAGAAAGATCATAGTTGATACATACGGCGGATACGCTCGTCACGGTGGCGGAGCCTTCAGCGGAAAGGATTCAACAAAAGTTGACAGATCAGCTGCCTATATGGCAAGATACATCGCAAAAAATCTTGTAGCTGCCGGGTATGCGCAGAAGCTTGAGATTCAGGTGGCTTATGCCATTGGTATTGCAGAACCCGTTTCTATCATGGCTGAAACATTCAGAACAGGTAAAATATCCGGTGAGGAGATCGTAAAACTTATCAGAAAGCATTTCGATCTGACGCCGGCAGGTATAATCAAAAAACTTCAGCTTAGAAAACCGGTTTTTGGCGCTACTGCCGCTTACGGACATTTCGGAAGAGAAGGGTTTGCATGGGAAAAACTTGATATGGTCGATAAACTTCATTCATAGGAGAAAGCGCTGATGAAATATCTTACGGTCGTGCTGCTTTTGGCCGCGTATATACTTGTTGCGGGTGAGTTTGATCTTTTTCAGGAAAAAAGCATGACCGATGAATCAGTTTTTAAAGATTATAAGTCCAATAAGTTCAGAGCGTCATACAGTTTATTTCCGTCTGAGCAGAAAAAATTCGGCATAAGCTTTTCAAGATATTTAACAAGAAAACTTGGTTTTATTATAGAGCTTGACCAGAGCGAATACGGAACCGGATTAAAAGAAAAATCGGAATTTATTATAGGCGCGACTTACAAATTTACAAAACGCGCCAGAACATGGGTTTTTCTCGGAGATCTGGGATTATCGGTAAATGACGATATTGAAGACGACGAAGGAAATTCAAAAGGGTTTAAGGCGAATCACCTTTACGGACGGTTTTGTGCTGAATATGTTTTCACGAATGGCTTCGGAATTGATTTCTCGATGGTAGGCAGGATGCCTTTGGAATTCGATCTTGACGAAGATGTTTCGCCTATCCATTCGATAGGACTTTTGTATCAATTTTAACTGATAGATTTATGAAGTATTTTATAATATTGTTTTTAATACTGTGTTCGTACGCTGCTTATATTTTTATAAGGGAGAAAGCCCTTGAGGAGTACAGGCCGCCGGAACTCCGTTTCGAGAAATATCAGCAGAATGACACGGTCTCTTCCAATAACGACAGGTTCAAAAGAAACGGAGTCATTGTTTTTGACATTGCAGACCTAGTAAAAAGTTCTGTTACTGATTCAGCCTCGTCACCTGAAATATTTGATATGTTAAAAAACTCCAGGATTTACAGCTCTACTGTAGATCTTACTCCCGACAGAGTTATGTGCCTGAAGAGTTTTCTGGAATGTCTGTCCCCGTATAAGTTCAATGACGGTAAAGAACCTCACAGGAAATTAAAGGACATTATCTCTGACAGCCTTAGAAACAGCTCTGTTCCTCAAGCATATGCCCGTTCAGGATATATAACGAGACTATATACGGCCGATTCAACTGTATTTTTATCAGCCTCAGGATATTTCTCGGAATCTATGATCTTAAAGTCAAAGGAAGAAGTTCTAGAACAGCTTTACAAAGATATCATCAAAGATAAAGACACTTTGTTTTTCTGCTACGCGGATCTATCTGGCGACCGGGTCTCAATTGAAAATTATTTTACGGATATTGATCACCACGCAGGTCTGATGAAGAAAATGATCGAAAGCAGGCTCAAGATCGAACCATTAATGCTTTTTATTTCTACGAACAGAACAAATAAATTATCAGAAGGACTTTCATTTTTCCACCAGAAAGGCATGAAGCATTCAGATGAAGAGGAAAGCGCAGCCTTGACCGATATTTCAAAGACCCTTTTAAATTATTCAAAGGTAATACCGCCCAGTTATTTCGGCGGTTATGATCTTGATAACGATGAGGAATTTGCTGTTCGGGATTATTTTGCCGGAAGCTGCAGAGACACACTTCTGTTGTTCAATGAAGATCACATATACAAACAGCTTAAATATTCACCCGAATATTTTTACTATGACAGGCTGAAAAAAGAAGATGTTACAAATTTAAATATCGGCATAAATGAAAAATTCGGACCGCTTCTTCCGAAATACTTCGGAGGAGATTACGCTAAAGTTATAGTACTGAAAAACAATCAAGACAAACCGAAAACTTTCAGGATCGGGATAAGATCAAACAGGCGTTTTGAGGATTTCAGAAAAATAACAGGTTACTATAGAGCAGAAAAAAAGAACGGCAGATATTTTAAGGATATGATTATTGAGCTTGAGCCTGGCGTAGCAGATACTCTATTCATCTATTACTCGCACATGTACCAGAATTTTGATTTCAGCTTCGACGAAAAATCCGCTCTTTCTTACGGTTCTTCAGGTATTAATGCGGGAGAAGCAAAGAATTTCGAAGAAAATTCATATTATGGTATGAAATATTATTATGACGGTGCCGAACTTTTCAAGACTTACGATGTGCGGATTTATAACATCAGAATAAATTATTAATATGTGTTGCCAACCGTTTTAATTTTCTTTATTTTAAGCAGTGAATAAAACAAATTTAAGAATTTAACTTATCGGGGAGGGAGCTGAATATGAAAAAAATGGTGATTCTGGCGGTAATTTCAATGATGTTCATTTTGAACGCCGCTATGGAAGAGTACGACAGAAAATCGATCTCGATCTTCAAAATGAATGTAGCCGAAGATGCAAGAATGGCTTCTCAGCAGGACATTGATATGATCTATCAGATGGTTTTCGAGAAATTCGTAGGTATGGGTAGATTCGACTACAACCCTATACCGGCAGGAGTGAACGATCCCGCAGCGCTTTTTGAGATCGTCAAAGAATTTACCGTAACAAAGATCGAGGAAAGAGCCGCCAAACAGTGGGATATAAAAAATGAATATTACGGCACGAATTTTGTGACTGGCGAAAATGTAGATAAAATTATCAACGGGGCATACATTTTCTTTCCGACACTCGAAACATTCGTTGTTACGAAGAAGAAAGACAGCGATGATTTTACGGCCGCTCTTACAGTAAAAATAGATATCTATTCTGCCACGAATACAGGAACTTTAGAAGCACCGGTCTGGGAACCTAAACTCACCGCCACGGTCAAGGCATCAGGATCAAATGCTCTCGGGAGTCTTTTTGACCTCGGACTTAAGGATAAAAAGAAAGATTTGAGGCTGGAGGCGATAAAGTCGTCAACGAACGGAATGCTGATGTTTTTAGAGAAAGAAGTAAGAAAAGTTGAAGTTTTCAAGATCAAAGCTTTAGTTACGAAAGCCGATGTAAAAAAAGACGAAATATCTTTCAACTTCGGAAAAAATGTGGGCGTGAACATGGATGATGCTTACACTGTGGGTTATTTTGAAAAAGACGCTTCAGGAAAAGAGAAATATAAAGAAACAGGATTCATGAAAGTAAGAAGCATCAAGCAGCAGGAATCAGTTTCGCAGCTTCTGATCGTAAATGCGCAGAAAGGAACCAAAGAGGCCGATCTTTTCAACGAATACGACCAGGTGTATGAATATCCTCTCGTAGGATTGAATATATTTATTCTCGGCGGGGTAAACAGCTTCAAATTCTGGGGAGATACTGATTTTGATGCCGGCGACACTGAATTGCAGGAAGAAAGTATGTGTCCATTCTTAGGCATGAATATGGAATATGATATAGCCAAATTCGTGAATATACCTGAGTTGTATTTTAATTTGTCGGCAGATCTTCTATTGGCTCAGTTAGGGACCATAACTCATTCCTTAACGGTAGATGAATTTGAACCAACAACTGCCTTAGTAGAGGTGGGAGTTACGAAGAAGTTCTTCATGAGACAATTAGGATGGTATATTGGTGCTGATGCAGGATACATGTCGATGAGTTCTAAAAGTGATACTTTCCCTGAATTAGACGGAGAATTCTATTCAGTAGGCGGCAAAGTCAAAGCAGGTATAAACTACATGATAAATAAAAATCTGCTGCTCGATGCCGGAGCGGGGTTGCGTTTTTACGGGGAATTATTGAATAGCGATGGTGAGGAAGTGTTTGAACTAATTGACACAAATTACCCTTCCAACCCTACTGACTTAGCAGGCAAAGGATGGCTTTCTCCGAGCGGATTCGTAGTACGAGTGGGATTGGGTTATACGCTTTAGAAATGTAAATTAATGTTGGGGTAAGTTTAAAATGAGATATTTAGCAATAATGATCGTCACTGCAGGAATGATACTGTGCGCGCAGGAAAAAGACAAAGTCGGCCTTAACCTTGTGTTCGGAGGCGGTTTTAACACCATGAAAAGCTGGGAGAACTACCCTGACGCTCCTGACAACCTTGATGACATACCCGGAGCCGGTCTTTTAGGGCTAAGGGCAGAGTACGATTTCGGGCAACATATGAAATTCCCTTATACTTTTTTGACATTCGGCGCTGATGTTCCTATAACTAAAATAGGAAAAATAGGCATGTACGATACTGCGGGAGTACCGATCGTTGATCTGAACGGGGATATGGAGGTTTATGAATACTCGCAGTTAACGGTTTTAACCGAACTCGGACTGATTAAAAAGTTCTTTATTCAGGACATGGGGATCCTGATAGGCGGGGTATGGCTCCATGAAAGTATGGGTCTGGATAAAAAAGCCAGCTACGGTTCGCTTAGCGAAAGTTACAGTCTGAGCTCGAACGGATTTAAAAGTATTATCGGTATGGATTACAACCTTGGTAAAGCTTGGTTCTTTGAAATACTGGTTTCTTATACTGTGACAGGCGCATTGGTGAACGAGGACGGTGATGGTGTTTTCACTGAAGATGACGAAGAAGGTATCTTTGCAAAATTCCCTATTGATGATGTTAAGGAAGACGAGTATTTAGTGCCCGGCGGTTTGTCTGTAAAAGTGGGCATGGGATTAAGAATATAATTTAAACGCGGAGCAATCTATGAGGATCAGAACATTTTTATTAACATTTGTATTTTTAGCAGCCTCGCTTGCATTTGGACAGACAAGCGCTAATATGCAGGACCACAGCGTTACAGAGGTTGAAGTTCAGGGAATGGGAACATCGATGCAGACAGCTATTTCTGACGCTAAAAGGAACGCAATTTCTACTGCCATAGGAACTTATCTTGTTTCGGAACAGGAAATGCAGAACTACATGACAGTAAAAGATCAGATACTGGCTAAAAGCGAAGGATTCGTAAAGTCATTTGAAGTTAAGGATAAATCAAAAGGGCCGGACGGACTTTGGACTGTCACTATCAAAGCGGCGGTAACGAAAGATATGTTATTGAACGATCTTGAAGCACTTGGGATACTAATGTCGCAATTAGATAATCCTTCGATGGTTGTCTTCTACGCTCCAAAGGGAACTCCGTATGACCTTAGGTTTACCGAGCAGGCTATCAATCAGATCAATCAGTATTTTACTACTTACAGATACAATGTTTACGATCTGGATCAGCTCGATGCCATGATCGAGGATGATATGAGCATGAAACAGGTTGCACTGAACGAAGAGGTTGATATGGCTCAGCTGCTGGCTAAAAAATTAAAGGCCGATATTTATGTTACTGTCGCTCTTATACTTGAAGATGTCGGAAACGGAAAGAAAAAAGCCAAAGCTACTGCAAAGATCTTCAATGCTTCAACCGCAAAGCTTTTGGGGGTTCAGAACGGCTATTCAGATGAGATATACGGTAATACTACGGCTTATGACGCTAATATCGATCAGGCATGCACAAAACTTATGCCGCTAATTATGAATCAGGTTAAAGGGTATTGGAAAGAGCAGGTCGATAAGGGTAAGCAGTTCGTTCTGTTATTCAGCAAACTTCCTGAGGGAAGAAAGGTTAAGTCCGCGGTTCAGGCGGCTCTTCAGAACGGTGCGAAAGAAGTAAAAGTCGTTATAGCAGGCAGCGAATATCAGGTATGGATTAACACTGATATCGACACGTATATCAATACGATAGGAGATCAGATAGAAGAGATTTACGGTAAAGAATTCGATTATAAGAACAGGGGCGACCGTATAGATATCTTCCCGGTAAAGTAAAAAGGAGCCAAATATGAAACTATGTCAGATGTTTATTCTATCTGTTGTTATAATACTGATTTCGGCTTGCGCTCCTTCAAGATCGGCGGTTAAGGATCCGATGGTCGAACCTAAACAGGAAGTTCAGGCGGAAAAAAATCTCTCTGCCGGTAATCAGGTAAGCCAGTATATGCACGACCACAATATCACTGAGGTCGAAGTTCAGGGAATGGGCGCTGACAGGGACGCGGCGATAGCTGACGCTCAGAGAAATGCGATATCGACCGCGATAGGAACATATCTTGTGTCAGAACAGGAAATTCAGAATTATATGACGGTAAAGGATCAGATACTTTCAAAAAGCGAGGGATTCGTAAAATCATATAATGTTGTCGATCAGTTCAGGGAAACCGACGGAAGCTGGGTTGTCAAAATAAAGGCGGCTGTTACTAAGGATATCCTTCTTAACGATCTGGAAGCGCTGGGCATTCTTCTGGCTCAGATCGGTAATCCGTCGATGGTTGTTTTCTATCAGCCGAAAGGTATCCCATACGATAAAAGATATACCGAACAGGCTATAAATCAGATCAATCAGTATTTTACGGTCAACAGGTACAATGTTTACGACCTTGACCAGCTTAACGCGATGATCGAGGACGACATGAGCATGAAGCAGGTGGCTTTGAACGAAGATGTTGATATGGCGGAACTTCTGGCTAAGAAATTGAAAGCGGACATATATGTTACTGTAGCTATAGTTCTTGAAGATCTCGGGAACGGGAAAAAGAAAGCCAAATCCACCGCAAAGATATTTAATGCTTCAACGGCAAAGCTTTTGGGGGTTCAGAACGGGTATTCAGATGAGATATGGGGAAATAATACCGCTTACGATGCGAATATTGATCAGTCGATTAAGAAGCTGATGCCTCTCATTATGAATCAGGTTAAAGGATACTGGAAAGAGCAGATCGACAAGGGTAAACAGTATGTTCTGATGTTTTCAGGACTGCCTGAAGGAAGAGAATTTAAGCAGGTCTTAAACGATATCGTGGCTTCAAAGGCGCGGGAAGTTAAGAAAGTTTCATACGAAGAATATAATGTCTGGATCACTGTTTCTATTGACGAATATATTAATTCGATAGGTTCTCAGCTCGAGGAAAGTGTTTACGGGAAAGAGTTCGATTATGAGAACAGGGGAGACAGGATAAATATTTTTCCTGTAAAAAAATAAATTCGGATTTCAGGAATAAAAAAAGGGCGGTTATTTACCGCCCTTTTTACTGTTAAAACTTCGTAAGAACCAGTCAGTTTCATGTAGCAATTATGAACTGTACCCGATTTTCTGGTGTGCTGGGTTTACTTTACACTTGCATCTTTTGCTTTATCGTCTGCTTTAAGTTCTGAATTCGGGTTTTTCTGCAAAGAGAGACGATTTATCTTATCGACATTAACCGTTTGCTTACCATCTTTTTTATATCCGTCAAAATATACATAGAAATATTGATCTTGGCCATCCGCGCCGTCTGCGCCATCGTCACCATCAGTAAAAAATCCGCCTTCTTCTCCGGGTTCTCCGGGTTCTCCTGGATTGGCATCAGGTAAATAGTAAGTACCGGTATAATAATAATCATCGTAAGGATAATATATTGATGTATAATACACTGTATAATCATAGGTAGCAGCGTAAGGTGAGCACTCATAATCTTCATATTCAGTAACTGTATATGGTGTATATGAGTTGTTATCATCAAAGCCCCAAACATTATCATCCCAACGATATTCCAGATAAACCTTTCCAGGCTGACCATCTGAACCATCCGAGCCGTCTTTACCGCAAGAAGTTAATGAAAACAGTGCTATCAGCATTGTAATCAACATTGTTACTCTCATTTTTTTGCTCATCTTCTCTCTCCTTAGTTTTTTTGTAAAAGATTAATCATGTTTTAGAAATACAAACTCTTAGTTTTAACCAGTGTCACCCATAACCCGATAGTTTCCGCGACATTTTAATGCTGTATTGTTGAATTGCAGTTAAGAATCGGCTGACGCTCTCCAATTTTGCCTCTTATGGTTTGATACTGTATCGTTTGTTTGCAACAATTTTTATAGTAGTATTATAAATGTAGCGTAACCCAAAGTCAAGACAATTATTTGACGCAAAAGAAATATTATTTTTCGTTTTTGTACTTATTTTTGAGGCGTTCCATCATTTCGCGGATCTTTGATTTGGCGTTGTCAGCGGACTTTTCACCGGCCGCGGATGGAGGGTAGAGGAAAAGTTCCTCGGGGATCTCTTTTAAAAAGCGGGAAGGTTTTGATTTGGATTCCTCTCCGTATTTGATCCTTGAAGTACAGGATGATATGAACAGCCTTTTTTTAGCCCTTGTAAGCGCTACATAACACAATCTTCTTTCCTCTTCGAGGTTATCTTCATCCAGTGATCGTTTATGGGGAAAGATGCCTTCCTCGAAGCCGGCGATAAATACATTCTCGAATTCCAGTCCTTTTGATGAATGTACCGTAAGGACAATTACCTGCTCGCCGTGTTCAGTATCGTCCCCTTCCTGAATAAGAGCGATCTTCTCAAGAAATCCTGCTATCGAAGCATTTTTCTTTTCGTCGCGGAATTCTTTGATCGAATTTAAGAGTTCTTCCACATTGGCTTTTTTGCTTTCGACACCTTTATCGTTCTCTTTTTCAAGGAAAGCTATATATCCGATCTTTTCAACGAGTTTAACCGAAACATCATAAATATCTTTGCTTTCGCCCAGCTCTACAAGTCCGGTTACAATGTCGAGAAATTCAGCTATGTTGTGATGCTTTGATGAAGCTATCGTATCTATTTTTTTGTAGTTTTTGAGCGCATGAAAAAAATTGATCTTATTCTGCTCTGCGTAATTTGATATCTTAAATACAGTATCCTCACCGATACCTCTCTTAGGCGTATTGACTATGCGGAGGACTGACACTTCATCAGACGGGTTGATCATGATGCTTAAGTAAGCTAGGATATCTTTGATCTCCTTTCTGTCATAAAATTTAAAATCACCCACTATCTTGTAAGGTATCCTGTGGGCTCTGAATGATTCCTCTATCGTTCTTGACAGATAATTCGTGCGCAGCAAAATAGCATGATCGGAATATCTTTTACCGAATTCTTTGATCCTTTCAGAGATGAGATCAGCCTCATGTTTCTCATTTAAACCTGTAAAGTATTCAATGGGGATATGTTCCTTAAAGTGCGTGCTTACATTTTTGGATTTTCTTTCCAGATTGTTGTTGATGACGGCTGAAGCGGCTTTCAGAATAGTTGCCGTTGAACGGTAATTCACATCGAGCACGATTGTCCGGCATTTTTCCCAGTGTTTCTCAAAATCAAGAATATTCCTGTAGTCCGCTCCTCTGAATCCGTATATGGACTGGTCGTCATCGCCGACAACGAATACATTGCCGTATTTCTGACCCAGCCCGAGAACGATCCTGTTCTGAACGGGATTCGTGTCCTGAAATTCATCAATAAGTATGAATTTGAACTTATCCTGATATTTTTCAAGTATGGTCTTATCAAGGAACAGTTCGAGCATCTTCAAAAGAAGATCGTCGAAATCCAAGGCATTGTTCGCTTTCAAGATCCTGTCATATTCGGGCATGATCCTCTTCGCGACCGATGTTATGGGGTCAAGCGCGGTCACGCTGTTTAGGCTTGTATATCTGTTCTTGAAATATGAAATTTTATAGCTGATCAGCTTGGGGTCGAACATCTCGTCAGAAATGTTTAAGTTGTGCATCGCTTTCTTGATCGAAGCGTGCTGTTCGGCCGAACCGTAAATCGAAAATCCTTTCGAATAACCGAGGTTATCGAGATTTTCTTTTATCAGCCTGACACCGAGCGCGTGAAATGTAGAACATGTGATCTGACCGTGATCTTTTAAAGAACCGGCAAGTCTTTCGCGCATCTCTTCCGCGGCTTTGTTCGTGAAAGTGACTGCAAGGATGTTCGATGGACTAACCTTGTGTTCGTTTATCAGCTTTTCGATCCTGCCTACGATAACTCTGGTCTTACCGCTTCCCGCTCCGGCAAGCACGAGACACGGGCCTTTAAAATGCTCGATCGCCTGTATTTGACTGTCGTTATAATTCATTTATTTGCTTATCGGAAAGCAGATCAGAAAACCCGTGCCGCTGCCGTAATCAGATTCGACTTTTATCTTTCCCTTATAGGAGCTGACCATCTGCTTTGTAATGACAAGTCCCAGCCCTGTCCCTTTTCCGTGTTCCTTGGTAGAATATCCGATTTCGAATATCTTCTCCAGGTCATCGGGTTTTATCCCTGTTCCCGTATCATAGATATAGAGGCATAACTTTTCGGATTTAACAAAAGTTTTAATAATTATCTTTTTCTGTTCGGAGTTCTGCATCGCGTCATAAGCATTCTTCAGAAGGTTAGACAGTATCTGGTCAAAATGAAGAGGCACGCCTTTCATCAAAGGAATATCCTCAGGCATGAAATTTATTTCTACCGGATTCGTGTTATTATATTTGATCTGCATATGGGCGATGTTTTTTTGTATAAGCTCGTTCAGGTCAAAATGAACCGGCTTTTCCGAAAGGTTGTTATTGATCCTGTTCGAGATGCTTTTTATCATGCTCTCCATAGTTGTCAGGCTGTTGTCTATCAGCTTAAGTATATTCGAAGCCGAATCCTTTTCAGGCATACTGGCGGAGATCTCATTCTCAAGGATCTCGTAACCTGTTATCAGGGTCTGGAGGGGGCTGTTCAGATCATGCACGATCGAAGCAGAAAATTTGCCGAGTTCGTAGAATTTCTCCATTTCAATAATCTTTGTGCTTTTTTTCAGGACTTCTTTTAGAAGCTGTCTGTTGTTCGCCTCAAGATTCCTGTTCTGTTCCTCGATCTTCTCCTTCATCCTTTTATGGTCGAGCCCCTGTTTTACAGCCTGTAAAAGCTGGTTGATGTCCACAGGTTTAAACAGGAAAGAAAAAATATGACCCTTGTTTATTGCGCGAACAATATCTTTCTTATCTGAATTTCCGCTCAGGATGATCTTACAGATATTCGGGTATTCATTATGCACATTTTCAGCAAGTTCGCATCCCCTTATGCCGGGCATCATTTCATCAGTGATAAGTACATCGATCTTCCTGTTTTTTAAAATATCGGACACTAAAAGCGGATCTCTGACTTTTACCACATCGAAATATCTTTCAAGCACTAATTCAAGCGACTGGAGTATCATTTCCTCGTCATCTACTATCATCACCGAAGCTTTTTCGTCGTCTTCAAGGTCACTTTCAAAACTTATATTATACATCAGCTATCCTCTAACAAAACATATATGAAGTTTAAATAAAGACAGGAGTAATTACAATCATAAAATGAATTTTATTTAAACAAAAAAAGCCGGAAAAACCGGCTTTTTATCGAAACAATAATATTTATGCTTCGGGAATAACGCTTACAGTAATAATAATTTCGGTCTCTGAATGCGATTTGTAGCTGACTTTGTGTTCTCCGAGGTGTTTTATGTTCTCCTCGAGCTGGATCCTTTTTTTGTCAACTTCAACGCCCATAGTTTTCAGTTCGTCAGCTATGTTCTGCGAAGTAACCGATCCGAAAAGTTTTCCTTCCTCACCGACCTTCATTTTGATCACGACGGTCTTTTCGGAAATAGCTTTTTTAAGAAATTCGTCAGATTTTTTCAGCTGAGCTACTTTGTATCCCTTGGATTTGGTGCTTTCTTTATAACGGTTCATGTGAGCGTCGGTTGCTGGGAAAGCAAAATTGTTGGGAATAAGAAAGTTCCTTGCGAAACCGTCTTTTACCTTGATAACCTCGCCTGCCTTGCCAACCTTTTCTACATCCTGTCTTAATATAATAAACATTTTCGTCTCCTTTTTATCTTGCGGTGTTGTCAACGAACGGCATTAAGGCTAAAATTCTTGCTCTTTTAATTGCGTTTGTGAGCATTCTCTGATGCTTTGCGCAAACACCCGATGTTCTTCTTGGAATTATTTTTCCCTGTTCCGTAGTGAATTTTGTGAGCTGTTTGTCGTTCTTATAATCTATATAAACAACATTTTCCTCGCAAAATCTGCAGATTCTTTTTTTCTTTTCTTTTATCATTTTAAATTCCTCAGCTTAGGTTACCGGTTTCTTTTGCTGCAGCTTCTTTATCCTCTTCCTCTTTTTTGAT
>Ga0209467_1002692_pt1 | contig 12366 bp, 8 predicted proteins | sample Higcelwee11metaG_FD_187175 | JGI IMG/M metagenome (GOLD analysis project Ga0209467, IMG submission 187175) | Freshwater pond sediment microbial communities from the University of Edinburgh, under environmental carbon perturbations - High... | ecosystem: Environmental > Aquatic > Freshwater > Pond...
GTACCCATGCGAAGATAATATTATTCCGTAACTCTGTTTACGATCTGTGAAAAGATAAATCAGGGAAATAAAAGAAATCTTCTAACAAAAACAGACGTATTATGAAGAAACTTAATAAATTGCAGATCGATCCTGAAAAATTGATAAAAAATTCTGAACTGTTGACTTTAAAAGGAGGATATGATGGAGGTTACCTCAGGTGTGAGGGCGGATCAGGGCCTTATTGTCATCCTACTCCTATACCAGCCTGCACTGATGATTGGATAAGGTGGTATTGTGATGCTGTGTGCCAGGGGTGGACATCAGCAATCTGTGTAGGTGGATGACTTTTAGCTATCTGAAAAGGGGAGTATTATACTCCCCTCACTTTAAATGCCATTTATTCAAAATGAATGTATTTATTATAAGTAATTTATCAATGAAATTAACGAAAATAAAAGTGCTATTCTTTTTGCTGATATTAGGTTGCCAAAATCAAAATCACGATCAGGAGCCAGGGAATCAGATTATATTATTTGATTTAAAAGAATTGCCAGAAATCACCGATTTAAAACTTTCAGATTTAGGATTTGCCGATATTGAATATATCCCATTGAAAACAGATGAACCCTCTGCTATCTCATTTATCATGGATATCAAATTTGGTAAAGGTTATTTTCTAGTTCAATCCTTTAACAGAGTACTGAAGTTTTCGGACAATGGATCATTTATGACTCAAATTGGGACAGAAGGCAGAGGACCAAATGAATTTACACACGTCCATGATTTTGATATTGATGAAACAAATCAAAATATTTATTTACTATCAGCTTGGCAAAATAAATTTTTTATTTATTCCGAAAATGGTGGATTTATAAGATCAATTAATTGTCCGATATATACTACTCAGTTTATAATTTCTAAAGATGGGATTATATGTTATAGTATAAACTCATTTGCAAATATTGAAATAAGTTATAATCTTATAGATTCTTGCGGGGAAATTATTAAAACATATCCCAATAATTATCAATGGAAGTTAGTTCAGCCAGGCACTCATGTTTTTGAACATGAAAACCTTTTTTACAAGTTAGATAACCGTCTTTTTAAAAAAGAGATATCGTCAGATACTATTTATGAGTTCGATCACAATGGTTTTAAGCCTTATTTGGTCATTGAGCATGGAAAAAATCTATTATCTCCACAGACACGTGCTGATCTTAGTAGTGAATATCTCTTTGAGAATTTTATAGTTCAAAAGTCTCTGTTTGAGTTTGGTGAATATATTTTTTATGAATTTGGGTATAAATTTAAAATTGGAAAGAATAATTTTAATTTAGCATTAATAGGTTCAAGAAAGAATAATCTTCAAGCCTTAATTAGTGAAGAAAAAGGTATAGTAAATGATTTGGATGCAGGTCCCAATATCTGGCCGATAACCATAAAGTCTGGTAAAACAATAATTGCATGGATTGACGCCCTTAAGTTAAAGACGCATGTCACTTCCGATACTTTTAAAAACTCGACCCCAATATACCCCGAAAAGAAGAAAGAACTTGAAAAACTTGCAAACAATCTGAAAGAAACGGATAATCCGGTTCTTGTTCTGGTAAGTTTGAAAAAGTAGTAGTTATGCCTGCGTTTCCACTTTTCAAGCAGCTCGATTCAATGGATTGCGGACCTTCATGTCTCCGCATGGTCGCAAAATATTATGGTAAATCATACACACTACAATCTCTCCGTTCAAAATCATTCATAACAAAATCGGGAGTCTCCATGTTAGGAATCAGCGATGCAGCCGAAAACATCGGCTTCCGCACCCGCGGCTACCGCCTTACCTGGGAACAGCTGCGCGACGAAGTCCCGCTACCGTGTATTGTTCACTGGAACCAAAGGCATTTTGTGGTCGTTTACGATATTAAAAAAGGAGGTTCTTCCGCCCTGCCCCCCTGGGGGAAGGGTCGGGGAAGGGGGTCTGATGAAAAAAAGAAAGATAAAACAGTGGTTCTTGTCGCTGATCCCGCCTCGGGTCTCCTCCGCTATACCAAAGATGAATTTTTGAAATGCTGGTACAGCACCAAAAGCGATGGTGTCCAGGAAGGCACAGCCCTTTTACTAGAACCGACACCTGAGTTCTATAAACAGGAAGATGAGGAGAAAAGCAAGCTAAGCTTCTTATATCTCCTGAATTATATCAGACCATATACAAAATATATTTTGCAGCTTATGCTCGGCATGCTTACTGCCAGCATAATAAGCCTTATCTTCCCTTTTCTCACTCAATCTCTTGTCGATACTGGTATCGGGAACAGCAACATTGCATTTGTTGTTATGGTGCTTGTTGCTCAGCTGATTCTCACCCTCAGCCAGACTGCAAACGGGCTGCTTCGTAACTGGATAAGCCTGCACGTTACAAGCAGGGTAAGCATATCGCTTATCTCCGATTTTCTGATAAAGCTGATGAAGCTTCCAATATCTTTTTTCGATGTTAAGCTTGTGGGTGATATTATGCAGAGAATAGGCGATCATAACCGGATAAGGACCTTTCTCACGGATTCCCTTATAAGCATCATATTTGCTGTCATTACCCTGGTTATGTACATCATAATTATGGCAACATATAACCTGGGAATACTTGGCATCTTTTTGCTTGGGAGCGCTTTATATATAGGTTGGGTGGTGCTATTTCTGAAAAGAAGAAGAGAGCTCGACTATAAACGTTTCCAGCAGAGCGCAGCAAACCAGAGCAACATTGTTCAGCTTGTAACCGGTATGCAGGAGATAAAGCTCAACAGCTGCGAAAAACAAAAGAGATGGGAGTGGGAGAGGATACAGATAAAACTCTTTAAGGTCAGCCTTAAAAGCATGATGCTTAACCAGAACCAGCAGCTCGGGGCAGCCCTTATAAACCAGGCAAAGGATATTTTTATCTCATTCCTTTCTGCAAAAGCCGTAATTGACGGCCAGATGACCCTCGGCATGATGATGGCAATTCAATACATAATAGGCCAGCTCAATGCGCCCATCCAGCAATTCATAGGCTTTACCCAGGCAGCACAGGATGCAAGGATCAGTCTCGAAAGACTTGGTGAGATACATAATAAGGAGGATGAAGAGAAACCTGAGGACAATAAGATAAGAGATATACCTTCAGATAAGGATATCGAGATCAAAAACCTGCTTTTCCAGTACGAAGGGCCCCATTCGGAAATAGTACTTAATAATGTATCACTCACCATTCCTGCAAATAAGGTAACAGCGATAGTCGGGATCAGCGGCAGCGGGAAAACCACGCTGATAAAGCTGATATTGGGATTTTACGCACCGGTAAAAGGTGTAATATCACTGAATGGAACTCCGCTTAATAAGTTTAGCCAGTCGGAATGGAGAAAAAGATGCGGTGTTGTAATGCAGGAGGGCTATATATTTTCCGACTCGATTGCAGGGAATATCGGCCTTATAGGTGATATTCCGGATAAGGAGAAGATCGACAGGGCAACAGAGACTGCAAATATTAAAGAGTATATCGAAAGCCTTCCCCTCGGATATAATACAAGGATAGGCAATGATGGTCATGGACTAAGTACTGGTCAGAAGCAGAGACTGCTTATTGCCAGGGCTGTTTACAAAGAACCCGATTTTATCTTTTTCGATGAGGCTACAAATGCACTGGATGCAACGAACGAAAAAACTATTATGGATAACCTTGGAAACTTTTTCAAAGGTAAAACTGTGGTAATAGTAGCTCACCGGTTAAGTACTGTAAAAAACGCCGATCAGATCGTGGTTCTCGAAAAAGGGGAAATAGTTGAGAAGGGAACACATAAAGAGCTTGTTGAAAGGAAAGGAGCATACTATAATTTGGTGAAGGACCAGCTCGAGTTAGGAAACTGAAATTAGATTGTCATGCAAGTCATGCAAGTCATGCAATCGTGCAAGTAGTGCAAGCTGAGGAGTGAAACGACGAAGTCCCGCTCTGCGGGGTCGTGCAAGTCAAAAACCTAACCTGCGACCTGCGATCTGCAAGACCTACAAGACCTGCAAGACCTGCAAGACCTGCAAGACCTGCAAGACCTGCAAGACCTGCAAGACCGATTAACTTACAAGAAGATTTGAAGTTTAACAATCATGCCAGAAATCAACAAACATGAGATTAGGAGCCCTGAACTTCAGGAAGTAATGTCCGGGATCCCGGGAAGCTTCCTTAAATGGGGATTGTTCCTGTTTTTTGCTATCATCCTGGCTATTCTTGGGGTAACATGGTTTATAAATTACCCGAATTTTGTTACGGCTCCGGTAACTATTACAACCTATAATTCTCCCGCATCACTGGTTGCGAAAGCCGGAGGAAAAATTGAAAAGCTGATTGTCAGTAATGGTGATAATGTAAGTTCTAAACAACCTGTGGCATTAATCGAAAACACGGCTCGCTTTGAAGATGTAAGGTTACTTGAAACGTTTCTTGATACTCTTAAGAAGAATCCTGACTGGCAACATAATGTGCTGAAGAATGATCTGCCGGCAAGCCTGTCAGTCGGAGAGATACAGACTGGTTACTCCCGCTTTGTAACAGTATTTCAGCAGTTTAAAGACTACCTGAGCCAGGCATATATTCCTTCGAAGCTCAGGCTTCTGGAAGAACAGATAATGAAACAGGAAGAATACACTGCCGAACTTCTGAACCAGAAAAGGTTGTCGGAGGAAGATCTCAGGCTCGTCACCAACAGTTTTGAACGCGATTCCATGCTGTATGTCAGCAATCTTCATTCAGTAACTCTCAGTGAATATGAAAGATCAAAGCAGGCATTGATCCAGAAACAATCATCACACAGTTCGCTTAAAGCTTCCATAAAAAACAACGAATCCTCAACTTTAAGAATGAGGGAAACAGGTCTCGATCTAAAGGTTCAGCTTGAGAAAGAGCTTCATCAATACAGTCTGGACCTTTATGAGGCTCTTCAGATGCTTAATTTAGCTGTCGGGCAATGGAAGGAGAAATACCTGATCGAAAGTCCAGTAAAAGGGAAAATAACTTTCACGAGTTTCTGGAATGAGAACCAGGTTATAAAAGCAGGTGAAATACTGGCAACAGTAATTCCGGAAGACAGAAGCAGGATAATAGTAAGGGCAAATGTTCCTGCAACAGGATTGGGCCGGGTTAGAGTAGGGCAGGAAGTAAATATAAAGCTCTCGGGATTTCCCTATATGGAATTCGGGGTAATCAAGGGAAAGATCAGATCGCTGTCTCTTGTACCTGCCAACGATGTTTATATTGCAGAGATTGATCTTGTCAATGGCATGAGGTCGACCTACAATATTGAGTTAAACTTTATCAGCGAAATGACCGGAACAGCAGATGTTATAACAGATAACAGCAGGTTGATATTCAGGTTGATAAAACCGCTGAGAAGCATAATAAAATGATACTACTGATTAAAATGAACAAAAAGATTATAATTAATTGAAAGAGAAGGGCAGGAGGTCTTCCCTGAGCTCTGTGCTCTGAGCCCTGAGCCCTGAGCTTATTCCTCTGAGCCCTGTGCCCTGCGCCTTATATGTCCGATTCTGTCCGATTTTGTCCGATTTTGTCCACTTTTTTTTAGCGATTATGTCAATCTTATTGCCGAAATTTATTGCCTGAAGTTGTCCTGTTTGTTTAACCAGTGAAAATCAAAAACAAATGTGCTGAAAGGAGGTGTGCCGGTAAAGATAAGCGTTTCAAACGGATGGCGACCAGGCCCTGATATGAATCCCAAATTGAGACAAATAGATAATCAATTTAAACAATTAAATTTTAAAGAAATGAAAAAGAAAATTTCAGTCGGATTAGGAATATTTGCGTTAATTGCTGTTTTATTTCTTAATATCATACAGGCAAATGCAAGTTATCCTAAACCAGATTGTAATGTTTGGTGTTTACATTGGGATTATCATCAATGTGTACTTCATACACCAGATTACAATTTAATATGCTGGCATCAATACTGGCCTTAATTGATTCTGTAAAGCAGGTTAGATCATAAAATTTAGCCTGCTTTCTGCTTTTCTAAAATTATTCAACACGATGAATGTTAAGCTTAAATTGTTACTTGGTCTATGGATTGTTAGTATAATATCTGCCTGTTCCAACTCAAAACCTGAAGATGATTACTTTAGTAAAGAATCATTTCCTGAAACCTTTCTCATGTCAGAAGGGGAGGTATTTAGTAATGACAGTTTATTTCTTGGACATCCTACTTTATTAAGGTTTCATCCCGATTCATTTCTCATAATTGAGGATTTTGGGGCTCCTAAACTATTAAAAATAGTTGATCTGAAAAATGGTGAAATACATGAAATAATTCATAAGGGAGCGGGCCCTGGTGAAATGATTGTTTCTTGGGGACCTGCAATCCTTGGGGACAGCCTGTATGCATTTTGCGGTCAGTTAAGAAAAGTAATGATATTTGCTCCTGATAAGAACAGACATTTTAAAATAATTGATGAATTTAAACTCGAAGAAAAACAAACCCCAAGATTTTATCCCTTGAGTTCTCGAATGTTCGTCTGTCTTAGCAATATTGGGGATGGTAAAAGACTTACATTTCTTGATGAAAAAGGTAGAATTATTAGGAAAATAGGTGATTTTCCTCCATTCATAAATTCGGACGAAATAAAGCCGGATAATGACATTTTTTTATCCTCAATATCATCAACGCCAGACGGGAATAAGTTTGTGTTGGCATGTATTAAAACCGACGTTATAGAAATATATGATACTAATAAAGGTTTAATAAAAAGATATCAAGGACCATTGGGGATTAAGTTGACTGTTAATCGACAGGCTGTTGGAGGTGGGTACATGCAACGCACAGAACCGGAATACTTTACTTATGGAAATGTGGTTGCTAATGAAAATGAGTTTTGGGTTGACTATAATGGATATAAGAATGAAAAAGGGAAACGGCCTTCAACTTTAGAACAATATTCAAAACAAATTTTTTGTTTTGATTGGAATGGGAAACCATTAAAGAAGATTGAGTTTAATTATCCAATTTTAACATTTGATGTAGACTGGCATGGTAAAATATTGTACACAATGATATGGAAGGGAGAAAATCCAGAGATAATTTCATATTCTTTAAATGAAATCTTAAAATGATGCAATTAAAGTTATTACTAATACTTCTATTAGTAATATTTGGTGCCTGTTACAATACGTATTCTCACGACAAGCTAGAATTTCCACTATCCATGCAACAAGAATTAAGGAATAAGATCCCTGATGAAAATATTATAGTTTATTATCATCCTGGGGATTGTTCTTTTTGCTATGGAACATTAAAAGAAATTTCAGAGAAATTTCCCGATACCCATATATTAAGCTTAAGTTCATCCAAAAATAAAGTGTTGGTTGATTACTATCTGGAACAAATCCAGTTTAAAGGCTTTTCTTTAATTGACAGCTCATCACTGTTTCTTAATAAAAATCAAAAATTGTTATTTACGGAAAATCTATTTTTGATTGATTCACAATATAATATTTTAGCAGGTGCAGGAAATTATGATGAAAAATCCTTTAAAAAAATATGGGTTGCATTGCATAAAAATCAATAATAAATCAAACATAACAATTTGAATTTGTATTCAAATTATAACTGATAACAGCAGGTTGATATTCAGGTTGATAAAACCGCTGAAAGCGATTATTGGTAATTAACCATCAAAAGAGCGATGCCTCAAATCCCCCAAGTGGGAGTCACCCCCAAACCCCCCAAGGGGGGCTTAAAACAGTGCAGGAATATAAAGTCCCCCCTGGGGGATTTAGGGGTAAAAAAAGCCCCCCTGGGGCCTACCTGCCGGCAAGCAGTGATGTAGGTGGTTATTAAACTGGGAATTGAGCTGTGAAAAGTATTGCTTAACGAATATTATAGTTGTTTTTCTTCTTCTTTTAAAAAATGTTTCCTAAATTTAAGAGGTCTTTAATACAAACCTTGTTATAAGCCCTTATAAGGATGAAATTCAAACTTCACATTACCCTGCTGATAATCATTTCATTGATTGCTTCCTGCAAACCTAAAACCGCCGAAAACCTCGAGGAGATGGCACGCCGCTCTTCCCGTCCCGAAGCGGTGCTGGTAAAGACTGTAAAGCTTGAACCTTCAACATTCTACCACGAGCTTGTAAGCAACGGTAAAGCATACTCTTCTGAAAAAGCGGTAATTCCATTCAAGGTGAACGGTATAATTAAAGAACTTACAATCCGGAACGGACAGAAAGTAAAAACAGGCGAACTTCTTGCTGTCATCGAGGATTTTGAATACAGATCACAGCTTGAAACTGCCAGACAGACTCTTGAAAAGGCGGAGATAAACTTTAAAGATGATCTTTACAGCAAATACATGACATTCGACACAACAGGTCTTGCTCCCGATAAGATCAAAACTTCCCGCACACGCAGCGGTCTCGATGATGCCATAACAGCTCTGAACCTGGCTGAATATAATTTCAATAATACCCGGATTCATTCACCAATCAGCGGCGTGGTGGCAAACCTTGAGGCATTGCAGTGGAATCCCAGCCAGAACTATAAAAGCCTTTGCACTATTATTCAGGACCAGACCATGGATGTTGAGTTTCCTGTAATCGAATCTGAATTTGGCTTCATAAGCAAAGGGATGCCGGTGGGAATAATCCCTTTCATAAACGACAGCACTCTGATAAACGGAAGAATTACACAGATAAATCCTCAGGTCGATGAAACTGGTATGGTAAAGGTCAGGGCAGAATTCCGGAATAACGGAAGGCTTATCGACGGAATGAACGTCAGGGTGGTAATACGAAAACCTGTTCCAAACCAGCTTGTGGTGCCCAAGGAAGCTCTTGTAATAAGGCAGGGCAAGGATGTGATCTTTATCCGGCAGGATTCACTGGCAATCTGGAAATATGTAACGGTTGAGTTCGAAAACAGCACCAGCGCTTCTGTTAAGGAAACAGGCGATGGGATTCATCCCGGCGATCTCGTAATAGTCAGCGGAAACATTAACCTTGCACACGAAACAATAGTAAGGGAGGAATGAATAAGGAACCTCATTACAGTTCATTCTTATCCACATTCACGGTCAACATACTCTTCGTTATGCTGATCATTGTCGGTGCGGCAATGATCCCTTTGCTCTCGCTTCAGCTGAATCCGACAAGATACCTTCCTTCGCTGACTATCTCATGGACCTGGCCCGAGGCGCCTGTACGTGTAGTTGAACAGGAGGTTACAACAACTCTCGAAGGCGTCCTGACAACAGTGACAGGTATAAAGAAAATTTCATCGTACACATTCGCCGAAGGAGGAAACATTACAGTTGAGTTTGATAAAAATGTCGATCTGAGAGCAAAACGTTTTGAGGTTGCTTCCATGCTTAGGGAAACCCGGAAAAGACTCCCTGAGAGAGTTTCCTACCCTGAGATCAGCATGAATATGCCGTCGAACCAGTCGGGGTCGGTAATCCTTAGCTTTCAGCTCAATGGTAATGCCAGCCCTTCGTATATCTATACTATTGCCGATGAAGTAATTAAACCGGCTATCGCTGTGGTGGAGGGTGTTTACAGTGTCAGCGTTTATGGCTCCACACCAAGGGAATGGGAACTCATCTACGATCAGCAGAAGCTTGCTGAGATCGGGATAAGTTCATCTGCAATAAGCGCTTCGATAAATAATTACCTTCTCGAAATGGAGCTTGGCGGAGCTTCAGAAACCATGACAGGAGGGCCTGAAAAAAGAACTTATCTAACTCTGGAAGGCAATAACAAAGGGACATTCAGATGGGACGATATCCCGGTTGCCAAAGCCTCAGGCCGCATAATCCATCTTACCGACGTCGCGAAAGTTAAGCTGAAGGATCAGCGTCCTCAAAGGTATTTCAGAATAAACGGACTGAATACCATAAACATCAATGTGAGCGCCGGTAAAAACGTAAACAATATAAAAGTTGCAGAAGGCGTAAAAGATGTGATTGAAAAGCTTAAGAGCGAACTTCCTTCCGGTTACAGTATCAGAACATCGGTCGACAGTACAATTTACCTGAAAGAGGAGATATCAAAAAATATCTTCCGTACAATCCTTTCCGTAATCCTTCTGCTTTTATTTGTGCTTGCGATCAGCCGCGAGTTCAAGTATCTTCTTATAATAACAATAAGCCTGGTTGCCAATATATTGATCGCATTTATCTTCTATTATCTGTTCAAGCTCGAGATACATCTCTATTCCCTGGCAGGAATAACAGTCTCGTTCGGCATCATAATCAACAACACAATCGTGATGACCGATCACATAAGGTTCCAGAAGAACCGGAAGGTCGGAATCTCGCTTCTGGCCGCAACCCTTACAACTATCGGGGCACTGTCGGTTATCTTTTTCCTCGATGAAGCATCAAAAGTCACCCTCGCCGATTTTGCTTCGGTCGTCATAATAAACCTTTCGGTTTCCCTTGCGGTTGCTCTCTTTTTCATTCCTTCACTTATTGAAAAGATAAAGCTTGCTCCGAAGTTCAATGCTCTTGTCATAAGGAGAAAAAGAAGAGTGGCGATGTTCTCTGAGAAATACCTCAGGAGTATAAATTTCATTATAAAACATCGTGTTGTATTCATTATTGCTGCCTTCCTGGTCTTCGGACTTCCGGTCTTCTTCCTGCCCGATTCCATTCCGAAAGATCCCCGCGGTCAGATTAAAGATGAGGATCGTACAAAATTCCAGAAGATTTACAACAAAACGCTAGGCAACAAAAAGTATGTCCAGGATATAAAACCTGTTGTAAACAAGGCTCTTGGAGGCACATTCAGACTCTTCAGCGAAAAGGTAAAGAACAGCAGGTTCTATTATTACGGCGGATCGGATGAGGTTCAGCGCACCCGGCTCAGTGTTGAAATAGGCCTCAGCGAAGAGGGTCTTACAATTGAGGATATGAATACCACATGTGCCGGTCTGGAAAATATGCTTGCTGCATACAGCGAAATCGATATGTTCACTACCCGTATAAACAGCAAGGAAGAGGCAAGCGTTTCAATAACATTCAAGCCTGAGAACGATTTTACGATCTTCCCTTTTATCCTGAAGATCAGGATAGAGGATTATATGAACGGTATAGGAAGCTATCATGCTTCGGTTTATGGTGTGGGAAAAGCATTCAGCAACCAGGTTTACAGTGATTATATCCAGACCAGCAACAGAATAATAATGAAGGGATACAATTATGATCAGCTTTATGCTTATTGTGAAGCCCTGAGAGAAAGACTTGTAGCCAGCGGTAAGGGAAGGATAAAAGAGGTATACCTTCTCGGGGAAGATTATGGAGGTTTTATTGGTGGGAGGAACAGAAAAGTTTACAGGAACAGGCTGGGAATGGATAAGTATTTCCTTGCTGAAAACGGATCGGATGTTGCATTTGCATACACTGAAGCAAAGAGATATTCCAGGACACCGTCATCGCTGCAGAGTGCATATATCGGGGGTGTGAATGCCCCGGTAAATATCAGGTCGCTGCAATCGGAGGAGTATGATCTGTGGAACCTCAATAATGCTCCCCTTAAAACTTCATCGGGACAGTTTGTAAAGCTTAAGGATTTTTCTTCGGTATCCCGTGAAGTATCGGACAATACTATCAGGCGGGAGGACCAGCAGTATGTTATCACTGTAGGTTATGATTTTATAGGTAATTATGAGCTTGGCAGGCTTATCCTCGACCGGAACATCGACGAAACAAGCGCCATGCTTCCTCTTGGCTATACTGCTCAGAGCGGTTCATACAACTTTTCGTGGGATCAGAAGAAGACAAATTATCTCCTGATCTTCCTGGTGATCCTGATTATATATTTTATCTGCGCCATCCTGCTCGAGTCGTTAAAACAGCCATTTGTGGTGATCAGCCTTATCCCGTTCTCATTTATTGGTGTTTTTCTTACGTTTCATCTTTTCAATATAACAGCCGATGAAGGTGTGTTTGCTGCGATGATACTGCTCTGCGGCATTGTAGTAAATGCAACACTTTATATTTTGAATGATTTTAACAGCATAAGAAGACGAAAACCTGCACTTCCTGAAAGAATTGCATATCTGAAGGCATTCAATGGCAAGATAATCCCGATATTCCTGACGAAGCTCTCAACAATAATCGGGCTGGTACCTTTCCTGCTGACCGGTAAAGATGAGAGATTCTGGTTTGCACTGGCCGCGGGAACGATCGGGGGGCTGGTGTTTAGTTTTATCGGGTTGTTTATATATCAACCGATAATGCTGAGAAAAGGAAGAGTGGTAGGAAAGGGTATGGGAGGTATCAATTCCCCCTTTGAAGGGGGAGAGGGGGATGTTCTTTAAAGCTCCGGTAGCGCGGATTTATAATCCGTGCTTAGATTGAA
>Ga0209467_1002693_pt1 | contig 12359 bp, 8 predicted proteins | sample Higcelwee11metaG_FD_187175 | JGI IMG/M metagenome (GOLD analysis project Ga0209467, IMG submission 187175) | Freshwater pond sediment microbial communities from the University of Edinburgh, under environmental carbon perturbations - High... | ecosystem: Environmental > Aquatic > Freshwater > Pond...
AAGCCCCGTTGAAATATCTTTCCTGATTAAATGTTTCAATTCCGGCATTACTTCCCATTTCTAAAATATCGATTTCTCCACATTTAGGCCATACGGTTTTGGGATGACTACTTCCCAGCATCCAAAATGCCGGCCATAAGCCATTTTCCGTTTTGGGCAACTTAATCCGGGCCTCAACTTTGCCGTATCGGAACGACATCTTGTTTTGGGTTGAGATTCGCCCTGAAGTGGCCTTCTTAAATTTATAATTTTCTTTTTTTGCTGTAAGAATCAAACAGCTTTTTCCACTGACAGGCTCTCTTCCAACATCAATATTCTCGCGTTTGTAATACTGTAATTCCCGGTTTCCTCCACCTTTCCCGTTTATAACAATAAACCAATTGTTTGTTTCATCAAGTGACTTTTCATTAAAGTCGTCCTCCCATACCAGTTGGTAATTGCAGTTATTTTCAGCGGTGTTGATAGTTGGATTAATATTGTTTTTGGCCATCATGCCGGATGTCATAAATAATATTATGCCGTATGCGAATGTTTTTTTCATTGGATGAATCATTTATTGTTTAATTACTTTCAAAGTTTCGGAAGGCGACTGGACGATATAAATACCACAAGGGAAATGATTGGTGTCAATGAATTCCGTTCCGGAAATTGTTTTCTCAAAAATTATTTTTCCCATGAAATTGTATATTTTTATTTCGGTTGGCGTTTCCGTGCGAATATTTAAGATATCAGTAAAATGGGAAGGGAAAACGTCAAATTTGATATCTTGCAGATCATCCACGGCCGTATTTAGCTGATAAATCCGAACGTAATCTACTTTCATTTCCACAGGATTGTTAAACATATTATTGTCAATTGTGCCTCCCATTGTACCTCCCATTGCTAGATTAAGAATTACATGATAGTTGATGTTAAAAGGCCATCCACGATAGTCTTCTGTGAAATTCCGATACAGGGTTGTACTTACCACATCATCCACAATAAATTTAATTTCATCTTGTGCCCAATGGAGCGAATAAACATGAAAATTATTTTCAACATTGTCCTGATATATTCTTCGATACCAATTATTCCCTTTGGTACCGTTTTTATTTGCTGTATGAACGGCATGTGAAATCATACGTGGATCGGAACCTATATGTTCCATAATATCAATTTCTCCACTATATGGCCATGTCCCGTAGTCGTTATTTTCGGACATCATCCAAAATGCCGGCCATGTTCCGGCTCCAGCAGGGACACTTATTCGGGCTTCAATTTTTCCGTATTTGAGAAATCCTTTTCTTTTCGTATTGATACGACCGGATGTGTAGTCACGATTCGATACGGCCTGTTCTTTTCGGGCAGTGAGAATTAAATTCCCATTTTCTACGCGGACATTGTTTGGGCTATCAGTATAATATTGTTTTTCCTGATTAGGAGCATATCCTGTTTCTTTGTTCCATTTTGTTAAATCAAGGGTTGTTCCGTCAAAGTCATCAGAAAAGACCAAACTATAGGTGTCTGATTGAGAGTTTGCGTTAAAACTGAATATTGTTAAAAAGGAGAGAATGAGTATCTTCTTCATTTTTTATTGAGTAAAATGTGTTTTTTGACATCACCTTATCCGTAAAAATAGGATAGGTAACGTTTTGAAATTGAGAGGTATATCGTTATCTATTGATATACCTCTCAAAGAGAAATTAGTTGATTTGAATTTTTCTGGTTTTATTTCCGCAACGAACGATGTAAATGCCTTTTTGAATATTTTCGATATCCATAATTGCTTCGCTGGAAGTTCTCACTTTTAATCCTGTAAGGTCAAAAAGTTGAATAGGTTCTGTTGCGCCGGCTATACTAAGAGTTTTGTTTGTTACTATTACATTCAGATCTTCGGCACGCAAATCACTAATACCGGATGTCACTTTGCGGTAAACAAAAATAGCATCCAAAGAAATTGTAACTCCAGATGTTCCTCCGCTTAACAATGCAAATACATTTCCTTTAAAGGGAGCAGGGTAACGAAGACCTTTATTGAGAAATTCAGTCATTGGAATTTCTACCAAATGCCATTGTCCGTCGCGGGTAAAATTGGTATAAGCAGCAGTAACATTAGCTCCATCAACAAAAGCAGATGCCCCAACAGCAACACGTGCTGCAATTCCATCACCACCTTCCATGATAATACAATGAGTAGCAGCATTTGTTGCTTTCATTGCTACATGCAAAGTATATTCGGCATTTACGGCGCTCATGTCTTTTGTTGCAGTTTTAATAGGATCACAGGCAAAACCAAACCCCGACCAGCCAGCACTTCCCACCTGAAGTGTAAGATATTCTCCAACTTCACCGTTCCAGTTTGGTCCGGCAGAAGTAGGGCTGGTATATGTTCCGTCCCAGATATAAAGAAAATGATTTACTTCATCAACAGTAAAATCTTTTTTGATAGATGTTGCAGGGATATTGGCTTTTGTCGCAGGATCAAGGTAGATTATATGATAATCAATACCTTTTGTGAAATCATCCTGTGCACTTGTTTGGATTGCTAATGAAGCAGCAATTAGTAACATTAGAGAAATAGTAATTTTTTTCATAACTTAAATTTTTAAATAAATAATTAATGATTGACAAATGTGATTTTAGAAGTTTTATTGTGAAAATATAAATGCATACTATATAAAGATTCATTAAATTATGGATTTTGCGGCATATCATTTAAATCAATTTCTGCCGCCGGGATCGGAAATAATTCGTGCTTTCCGGCAACAAAAGTTGCCATGTGACCTCTTACTGCATCTGTCTCACTTGCTGCATATGCATCCATAGTTTCTTTGGCGATTCCCCAACGACAGAGATCAAACCAACGGTGACCTTCCATGGCCAGTTCGACTCTACGCTCATGATGGATGGCTTTGCGTAAATCAGGTTGATTGTCAGTGTAAGAATTATAGTTCGGGAATTCAGAAAGTATGGCAGAATTGCCATTACGGGCACGTTCACGTACTTCTTCGAGTGCCCATTTCGCTCTATCCAACTTGCCGATTTCACAACAAGCTTCTGCATACATTAAAAGTACATCGGCGTAGCGGATCACTTTATTGTTTATTGGTCCGCGCGACTCATGAACAAGTACCTGATATGATCCGTTGGGGTTCATTAAAGCATACTTCTTATTCAGATACCTGCAGCCCAGATAGATTTCTTCGGTCGGATTGGTGATATCATCCTCCTCTGGATTAAAGATTGTGGCATCACGACGTGGATCTCCCGTTTCGTATTCATCATATAAATTTTGTGTGGGTTTATTGAATCCCCAGCCTCCGGCTTTGGAGGATCGGCTACGTGTTAATATTACCGTAAATGTTCCTCTTGTAAACCCATTTCCATCGCCCGTATGATAATCGCTCATACCGTCGTACATATATTGAATTTCGAACACCGATTCCGGTCCGTTTTCTCCTGTCAGTGTAAAATTGTCGGCGTAATTATTTACCAAAGTATATTCTCCGGATGCAATAATTGAGTCTCCCCAGCTCTTTGCCTGATCATATTGTTTTGTGTACAAGCATGCTTTAAGTAACATGGCCTGAGCTGCTCCTTTTGTCGCGCGTCCCAATTCTTCAGCAGGATATTCACTTTTCTTCCAAAGGAGTGTATCGGCGGATTCAAGATCTTCGATAATAAAATCGTAGATATCTTCAACGCTGGCACGGGATTGTTTCCACTTATTCGAACTATCTACCACAAAATCAACTTTTGGAACTCCACCGAAAATGCGAACTAACCGAAAATAATACACTGCCCGCAAAAATTTAGCTTCCCCGATAATACGATTTTTTAGGCTGGCATTTAAAAGAGAGTCATATCCCATTTTGGGTACCTCTGAAAGTACCAAATTACAACGAGCTATACCCTGATACTGCCCCCGATAAAAATCAAGTAAGTAAGCATTATTGGTCGTAGTTTTAAAATTTTCCATGTCATAGACAACAGACATATCTCCGATGCTCTGACCACCTTTTAATGCGTCATCAGATACAACATCTCCGATAAACCATTCTGAATAATAGGTTGAATTATACTCCCACATCAGCGGTGTGTAAGCCGCATTTATAGCCTGAACGGCAGTTTGTCCTTCGGTAAAAAAATCCTCTAATTTTGTAACACCCGGAGATGGTTCCAAAAGCCAATCTTCGCAAGAAACAAATGAAATGGCTAATGTTACAATGAGCATGCATTTTAAAATATATTTTTTCATGTTGTGTTTTTTTGTACGCATCTGTATATGCTGTTAGTTGAATTATGTTCAAGGTTTTTTAAAAATTGATATTTGCTCCTATTAAAAGTGTGCGGGCCTGGGGATAATTTCCGTAATCTACTCCTACTCCTATTTCCGGATCATAACCGGTATACTTCGTAAAAGTCAATAGATTATTTCCTGAGATGTATAACCGACACCTGTTTACTAAAATTTTTTCAGTGATGTTTTTAGGAATGGTGTAGCCGATTTGGATATTTTTCAGACGTAGATAAGAACCATCTTCAACGAACCTGCTTGATGCGAGAAAGTTGTCTGGTGCGCCATTAGGATTTGGGATAGTTCCCGTAGGATTACTGATTGTCCAGACATCCCGCATGGTGGTACTTAAGGTCGCTTCTTCTCCTTTTCCTTCGGTACGAAGTCGAACGGCATTATATATTTCATTGCCATAAACACCTTGCAGAAAAAGTTGTACGTCAAATCCTTTCCAATCAACTGAAGCGCTTATTCCGTAAGTAAGCCATGGAAAAGGATTCCCGAGGTTGGTTTTGTCTCCATCGTCAATTTCGCCGCTGTCGTCTCTATCAATGTATCTTGCATCTCCGGCTTGCGCATTCGGTTGGATGACAATTCCTTCAGAATTTTTGTGTGCCTGAACTTCTTCGTTTGAAGTGAATACTCCATCATATTGATAGCCCCAAAAAGTATTGATAGGTAATCCTTCGTCGCACAATAAAATATTATCTATTTCCTTGTATATTTTTTGTCCACCATTGAGAGCAGTCAATTCATTTTTTATAAGAGAGATATTTCCGTTAAGTGTATATCCCAATTTACCCAGTTTATTCTTATGATCAAGTGAAATTTCAATACCCTGATTGCGTATGGTTCCTGCGTTCGCCATCGGGTCGAATCTATTTCCTACATGCGCAGGCCCTTTAACGGTCAGCAGAGCGTCTCTTGTATCTTTTAAGAATAAGTCGATATTTCATGAAATCAATCCGTTGAAAAATCCAAAATCAACTCCACCATTCCATTGTTCGGTTGTTTCCCATCTTCCTCCGATGTTTGCGTAGGTCAATACAGTTGCCCCATTCGCTAATGCCTGTGTTGATCCCAGAACGTAGTCAACGTAAGTTGGTCCTGAGTTGAACATAGAAGTAAGAAACATATCACTGCTGATTTTCTCGTTTCCAATTTGTCCCCAGCCTAAACGCATTTTCATAAAGTCGAGATTTTGTACTTCTTTCATGAATGATTCTTCTGAAATTCTCCATCCAAGTGCCATTGAAGGAAAGTAGCCCCATGGATTTTCTGAAAACTTATTTGAACCGTCCATCCTAAAGTTTGCTGTGATCAAATACTTATCGTTATATTGATAATGTAGACGGCTCAATATTGAAAACATCCGCGAACGACCAATGTTGTCATTGAGAAACTTGTCAACAGTAGTTTTGGAGAGAAGCCAATTTTCCGGGACTGCGTTTAAAATCGTTGTTCCTGAGCCCCCGATAGTATAAAAATTCCATTCTTGTGTGGTTTGCCCCACTAAAATTGAAAAATCATGATTTTCAATTTTGTTGCTATATGTAATCGTGTTTTCGTTGATAAGGGTTGAATAACGTGTCATACTACTCGAGAAAAAATTCTGATCCATTTTATCAAACGAAGAATATAAATACGCGTACTTAAATAATTTGCTGGAATTATTTGAAAGATCAAGGCTTAAGTCTGAACGAATAATCAAACCTTTCACAGGAGTAATTTCTGCATAAATATCGCCGACCCATCGTTCGCTTTTGTCGTTGGGAACGGAATTTTCGACCATGCTGAATGGGTTGACTACATTCTTGAAATTTGAAGAAGCAGCTATTTGCCCGCTTAAATCGCGTCCTTGAGGAAATTCTCCTGTTGCGGGAGTTGAATAGCTCCAGGATCCTTCAGGATAATGGGTAGGATCCCATGGAGACATGGCTAAAGCGGCAGATAAAATTGAGGCTCCGGCACTTGCACTGTTATTCATTGCATTTCGACCGGTGGAAGTCATGAACGAAAGATTTTCACCGATTTTCAACCATGAACGTACTTTGTGGGAGGTGTTTACTCGCAGAGTCAGTCGATTATAATACGATCCGATAATGGTTCCCTGTTTGGTCAAACCACCCTGCACTAATAGCATATTGAGAGGTCTTGCTTCCACCATCGAACGAAATATAATGGTTCTGGATGGTCGCATTTTCCTGAAAGACTTCATCTTGCCAGTCGGTATCTATTGTTGTGTAGTCTATCCCTCCCGGATAAGCCTCTGTTTTAATTTTTGGGAAATAAGGTGATTTCTTGCCTGTATACCAGGCTTCAATCCACTTATTCAATCCGTTTGTTGTTAAATAAGCATTTGACCCGTTGAGTGTGGATACTGTCTGTGAAAATTCATCCCTCCCCATTAGACTTAACTTGTTCCAACGATTTTGAACTCCAAAATACGTGTCTATGGTAATATTTCCATTTGGATTATCAGATCCCTTTTTGGTTGTTACCAAAATAACTCCGTTGGCACCCCGTGAACCAAAAATGGCCGTTGCTGAGGCATCTTTCAAAATTTCAGTAGATTGTATATCGCTTGGGCTTAAGAAACTTATGTTATCAAGAATTACTCCGTCAACTACATATATCGGATCACAACTGCTGGTTACTGTTCCAATACCACGTATGCGTACCTGAGCGGCTGCTCCCGGTTGTCCGCTATTCGCATTGATTGTTACACCAGCGGCTCTTCCCTGAAGTGCTTGGTCAATACCAGACACTGGAATTTGTTTGAGTTTGTCCGATCCAATGGAAGTAATGGACCCGGTAAGGTCGCTTTTTTTCATCGTTCCATAGCCGATAGCAACGACTTCATCCAATAATTGAGCATCGGGTTCCAGAACAATATTGACAGAAGCATTCCCTTTGATTTCCTTTACCAGTGTTTTGTAACCAATGTACGTGAATGATAACGTTTTGCCCTGAGGAACATTAATTGAAAACTCACCATTAAAATCGGAAATAGTGCCAATTCCTGAAATACCATTTACGACGATATTGACTCCTGGTAAGGCTAATCCATCTTCTTTTGCGGTCACTGTGCCTGTTACCAGAAAATTCTGAGCCGACAGAGTGAAATTTGTTAATACTACGACAAGTAAATAAATAAAGTGCTTCATGAGTATTGTGTGTTATTAAATAAAACTAATTTCGACGAAACAAATGTAGAGAGATAAAAATTTAAATGCAAAAAAAACACTTCGCAATAATACGATTTTGTAGCCAATTTAATACGCAATAATACGGCAATTTATATTTTAAAATACACATAATCAGCATAATAAATATATATATGTTGTATAACATATTTCAATAATCATTTCAACTCGAATAATAGTGTTAAAATTGAATGAAATTTTAAAATAAGAATGATGAAAAAATCAAAAACACTTGTAAGGACCAACTTTATCATGGTTATTATACTGGCATCACATATTTCTCTGTTAGCAAATTATCCAATGGTGCGCAACTTTACACGTAATCTTTATAAAGCGGGCGCACAAAATTGGGGAATAGCACAAGACAAATCAAATGCAATGTATTTTGCAAACAATACCGGATTACTGGAATTTGACGGGAAGAACTGGACAACTTATCCAATTATGAATGGAACTGATGTCCGTTCAATACTATATGATGGGAAAGAACGAATTTATGCTTCAACATTCAATGAATTTGGATATTACCTAAAACACAAGGATAATAGACTTGAATATAAATCACTTCTGTCGAAAATGCAGATTACTCCTGTCGGGTCAAATGATTTATACAAAATTCATAAAGGGGCAGGAGAAAGAATTTATTTTCAGTCTAAATCTGGGGTATATTCATACGAAGGAGATACAATAATTAAATATCCTTTTATAAATGCAATTGACGCATCGGGAGTTGTTAATGGAGAATTATACATTACAAGTTCTCAGAGTGGTGTTTTTTTATTAGTTGGAAAACATTTTTTTCGTATTCCTGATTCTGAAATTCTTATTGATAAAAAAGTCTGTTCAATTCTTCCATATGCGACTAACAGCGTATTATTTGTTACAAGCTTTCATGGCGTATATGTTTTTGATGGAAATAATATTACACCATATAATACTGGTATTGATGAATTTCTAAAGAGCAACCAGATTTTTTGTGCAACAACAAATGGACGCCAGATAGTTTTCGGTACAGTTCAAAGGGGTATTGCTGTCCTCAATATTCAGGATAAAAGTGTAATGTACAATAATACGTACACCGGATTACAAAATAATACAGTTTTAAGCGTGGCTTTTGACAATCAACAAAATCTTTGGTTAGGGTTAGACAAGGGAATTGATTATGTTATGTTGAATAGTCCTATATTAAACATGTTTGGAACCAATAACTTATATGGAGCCGGCTATACATCAAAGCTAAAAAAAAATATTATGTATTTTGGCACCAATCAGGGTCTCTATAGAACTCTTTTTCCAATTTTCAACAACCCATTTCCATTGCAGCTGGAGCTAGTTAATGGAATTAAAGGTCAAATATGGAGTTTAACGGAAATTGATAATACCTTATTTTGTGGGAGTGATCAGGGTGCATTTATAATTAATCAGGGAAAAATTGAAAATATTAGTGAACTGTCAGGAACTTGGTCATTTAAGGTTTTTAGAAATGATCCGAACAAAATACTAGGATGTTCATATCAAGGATTATTTATTTTGAAGAAAGTTAAAAGCAAATGGATTTTCTCTCACTTTATTAAAGGAGAATTTTCGGAGACAGGTCCTATGTTTGAGGAGGATGTCGATGAAACCGTTTGGTTTAGCCATTGGCAGAAAGGATTATTCCGTCTTCACCTTAATAATGTAAAAGATAGTATTCTGCGAGTTGAATTATTTAATGAAACAAAAGGGTTTCCCAGTAACAGAAATAATACTGTCTTTCGTATTGGGAAGGAGTTGATTTTTTCTTCAGAAAGAGGTTTTTTCTTTTTTAATAAAAAGACAGGAAATATGCAACCTTACCAAAAATGGAACAGGTTATTTGCCTCTCCTCCAAGCTATATGCGACTTCATGAAAGTAGGAACGGAGATGTGTGGTGTATTTCGGGGCGTTTTGTGGGACTTGCAAAAAAAACGAATGAAGACGGAAATTATAAAATGGATTCACTGTCCTATCAGATTCTCCAATCGAAAATTATCAGTGGTTTCGAGCATTTTAATTTTCTTGATAGTACAAAACTTGTTTTAAGCACAGAGGATGGTTTCTGTTGGATAGATACAAAACAAAAAAAATCATCTAAAAATATTTTTAGAGTATTCTTTCGAAATATAACTCCAACAAATGAAAAAGGTCTGATGTATTCTGGATTAAAAACTGAGGATAGAAATTCTACAAATAAAAGCTATTCTCACAAGAATAATTCTTTACGTTTTGAATACATTGCCCCGGAATACAGGAATGAGGGATTAGTACAATATAGCTATAAGCTCGAAAATTATGACGAAATGTGGTCTGAATTTAGTTATGATAACATTAAAGAGTATACCCAACTCCCTAAAGGACATTATGTTTTTAAGGTTCGTGCCCGCGATCAGCTTGAAGCAAATGAAGCTTACAGTTTTTATAAATTTTCTATACTACCTGCTTGGTACGAAACCGAATTTGCTTTAGTAATATACATACTCTTATCATTACTCTTATTCTTTATCATCGCGTTGTGGATTAATTACCGATCGAAAAAAGGAGCTTTTGAAATGGAAAAACAGAAACAGATTGAGATTAATGAACAAAAGAAAAAGTTTGACGAAGATACTATTGAAAAGAAAAGAGAAATAAAAGAACTTAAAAATCAACAATTACAATATGAACTCAGGCATAAAGCACAGGAACTGGCAAGTTCAACAATGAATTTGATACGTAAAAACGAGATGTTACTGGGAATGATGGAAAGTCTTTCAAAAGTTGCTTCTGAAATAAAAAATAATTCCGATTCTAACGTCGTTTTATCAAGACTAAATAAAATGGAGCGAACTATTAAAGAGAATATTGAGTATGAAAACAACTGGAAACGCTTCGAGGAAAATTTCGATATGGTATATGAAAATTATCTGAAACGATTGGGTGAAATGTATCCGGACTTGAATATCAACGACAAGAAGCTTTGTGCTTATCTCAAAATGGGGCTATCCTCTAAAGATATTGCACCTCTGATTAATGTCTCAATTCGAAGTGTGGAAACAAATCGTTTCCGGTTAAGAAAGAAATTAAATTTAGAAAGAGACATTAACTTGTCTGAATACCTGCAACGATTCTAAATTATTAAATTTCTTCTACTAATTCTTTCATAATTTGCGTCATTAGTGGTTGCGCTTTGTTACCAATTTCCTGCACTTCTTCATGTGTCACTTCCACTATTTTTCCCGGTACTCCTAAGTCGGTAATAATCGACATGCCAAAGACTTTCATTCCTGCGTGATTAGCTACTATGACCTCGGGAACGGTGCTCATTCCAACGGCATCTCCTCCTATAATACCGAAATATTTGTATTCAGCGGGGGTTTCAAAAGTTGGTCCGGATGTTCCTACGTATACACCTTCAACAACCCTGATGTTGTTTCTTTTAGCGATAACTTTTGCTTTCGCAATAAAATCCTTAGCGTACGCTTCACTCATGTCGGGAAATCTGGTGCCAAGTTCGTTGACGTTCTTCCCTCGTAGCGGATGTTCCGGGAAAAGATTGATGTGATCGGTAATAATCATCAAATCCCCGATCTCGAAATTCTGATTCATACCTCCAGAAGCGTTGGAAACGAGTAAATTTTCAATGCCAATAGCTTTCATTACTCGTACCGGAAATGTGACTTGTTTCATGTTGTAACCTTCATAATAATGAAAACGCCACTGCATAGCTAAAACATCAACATTGCCGAGTTTTCCAAATATTAATTTTCCTGTGTGACCTTCTACCGTTGAAACCGGAAAATTAGGAATAATCTCGTATGCGATCTCTGTTTTGTTAGTCAGTTGTGTGACAAGATTGCCGAGTCCGGTACCTAAAATAATCCCCGTTTTAGGTTTGGTCTTGATAATACTTTTTATATAGTCAGCGGTTTCCTGAATTTTCTGCAACATAATCCGTAATTTTTTTTATGAGTGATGTTTCTTTATTGTTTAGTATTTTTACCCGGATGGGTAAGACAAAGATATGATATTTTAATGAATTCGGGATATCTTTATTCTTTATTAGTCTGGCAGCATCTTTTTCGGTAACCAGTATCAGTTTTTCCGGGTTTTTCATTTCCAGAAACTTCTTTTCAATAAAGCTGATATCTTTTTTGGTGAATTCATGATGATCATTAAAATTGAGACTTTTAATGTCGCTTGTGAATTGAGAAAGATGCTCGTGAATCATACGGGGAGAAACAATCCCCGTTATCAAAAGAATTCCGGCTTCTCTTTTTTTTATTTTTTTGAAAAGCCAGTGTTCATCAGCATATTTAATAAATAATGGCAAGGGCTCGTCATATTCATAGGCAGAGAAAAAGATTTCGTGGAAAATACCGGGCCTTACTTCATGTTCAATTACGCGCATATCTATCGGTTTAATATCCAAAGGGCATTTAGTTACAATAATAATGTCAGCCCTTTTACAACCTCTTGCTGATTCTCTGAGATTGCCTCCCGGTAAAATGTGATCCCGAGTATGAAGTCTATTGTAATCGGTGAGTAAGACAGATAAACCTGCCCTTATTTTTCTGTGCTGAAAGGCATCATCCAAGATAACGACATCGAGTTTCGGGTAAAGTTGTAACAGTTTGTCGATACCTTCGCTTCTGTTCTCACAGACAGCTACAGGAACATTTCTGAATTTTTGGTAAACCTGAAACGGTTCATCGCCTATCTGATGCGAGTCGGAGTGACTATCGGCCAGTACAAATCCTCTGGTTCTTCTTTTGTAGCCACGACTCAACATGGCAACTCTGAAAAGTAATTGTAATTCGGAGATAATAAATTCAGCATGAGGTGTTTTACCAGTCCCTCCAACTGTCAGATTACCTACCGA
>Ga0209467_1002694_pt1 | contig 12350 bp, 5 predicted proteins | sample Higcelwee11metaG_FD_187175 | JGI IMG/M metagenome (GOLD analysis project Ga0209467, IMG submission 187175) | Freshwater pond sediment microbial communities from the University of Edinburgh, under environmental carbon perturbations - High... | ecosystem: Environmental > Aquatic > Freshwater > Pond...
CGTCGAAGATCGGAGGAGGGTTCGCGAACGCTGGAGGGGCGGTCGGCGCCAACATGTTCGGCCAAACCGTGGTCGGGACGACCCTCGCGAAGGGCCTTGAGATTACGGCAAAGAACGTCGCCTCGAGCGCGATCAACGCGGTCAGCGTGCGCGGCCTCGTCACCGGCGGCAAGGCGTTCGACACCGACGCCTTCGCCAAGGGCGCGTTCGGCAAGGAAGCGATGGCAGGAGTCGTCGCGGGAATGGCGGGAAACGCGGTGACGAGTAGTGCCAATGTTGGGCTTATGAATAAAAACCTATTAGGGTACAGCGCTGACAAAATCGGAAACGTGTCGAGTCTTACCAATACCATGGGAAATCTTGCGGCCGCGGGCATTACCTATGGCATGACGGGGAATGTGAAGCTTAACGTACAAAAATTGTTCGGCGTCGGAGTTCTGGAGATGAACCTCGGGAAAGACGGGTTCGGCATGAACTTCGGTATGGGCGGTATCGATATGAATACCGGAATGCTCGCCGGGGCGATGGGCGGCATGAACGTGCTGTATCAAAACCATCGGATAGCGGACTTCAAGAAAGCTAATCAGAACCTTGACGCGGACATCACGATGCGCGCATTATATTCTTCCGGGGACAAGGAAGCGCGGTCGCTCTATTCCGAGGTCTTGAGCGGGAAGACCAAGCTTGTGGAAAACAAGAAGCTGGAGGCGAACGCCGAGGCGCAGACGACGCGGGAGAACGGACAGCGGGTCGTCACAATGCGAAACCTTGGCGGAGGGCTTGAAGGCGGTATCCTGAGCGCGGTGGTATTGCAGCATGAGGCCTACCGTGACGGCTATGAGGGCGCCGATCAAGAAGCGGAGACCAAGCGCGCTGTTGACGGTCATACCGGCATGGCGATCCGCATGGCTAACGATGGCCTGTACGCGGGTATAATCGAGTCGAACGGAGGCCTCGCCGCGGATATCAAGAACTACATGGCTGGCGGCGACGCGTTCGCGAAATACGTGAATGCGAACTACGACTCGAGTGGGGATTATTGGAAGCTGATGGAAGATGGCAGTCTTGCATATGATGGAGATGGATGGTTACGAGATCCCAATGGTAATCTAATTCTTGATAAAAATGGACAGAAAATTGGTGATGACAAAGTCCAGAAAGGATTGGAAAAGATCTTAAATGTATCTTCTAATGTAGCAAGTAAAATGCTTACTGATTCTGGATTTGAGGATGCTGGCAAAGGGGTGTATTGGACACATGATGGGAATACTGGAAAGTCAATTACTCTATCCAATGCAAGGTATTCTCAGATTTATAATTCAAGTCTTGAAAAGTATAATACATTTAACATTTATCAGGGTCTCGTTCAAAATGGCTTAATGGATTACAAATTGATTTCCGGCAAGTCAAAAGGGACTAAAGAATCGTGGAATGGTGCTCAACCTGATTACGAGTATATCTCTTATAAAGAGTATAAAGCAAACAATTTTATAAGTGGTGTATCTACCGACATGGTTTCTTTGTCACAGCCTGTTGAATCAGATAGAATATCATCGCCTTTTGGTAACAGACCAAACCCATTTACTGGAAAGTCAGAAATACATACGGGCATAGACTGGCGTGTTACAGAAGGTACAGAAGTACATCCGTCTACCGCAGGACGAGTTTCATTCATTGGTAATACGAGTTATGGTGGAAATACAATAATACTGGATCACCAGATGACGTATGTTTATAAAGGTGAGGAAGTAACTAGCACTTATAAGACGGATTATATGCATTTACAAAGTAATCCCTCGGGAGCCGCTAATAAAGCTTACTCTATTGGAAGTACTGTCTCTGCTTTTGATACAATTGGCTACTCTGGAAATACTGGAAAGTCAACTGGACCGCATCTTCATTCAGGAATGTACTTTAATTCATTTCAAAGTGATCCGTTTGCCAATTGGTTAAAGCTACAAGGATTTACATATACATTCAGGAATGAACGGGGGTATTATTTTGATCCAAGTAAATTCTACTAGAAGTATGTTATTACGAGTGTTTTACTTCTTCCTTTTTTTCACCAGTTTTACTGCCTGTATTCATGCGAAAGATTCCGCATTATCAGGAAAGGTAAAAGAGTTTAGGGATTCTATATGCAAACAAAGTGTAACAAGTGACGATGTCATTTCAACTTATGGCAAACCTTCTATAACTGAAGAAAGAAAAGCGGAGAACATTCCAAATGCAAATGATACAGATGTATTACAGTATATAACTTATACAGATAGAGGAATTGCATTTGTTTTTTATTCCTCAGCCGTTAAAGAAGTTTTTCTTGTTGCATGGATTGTTACTATCAATGAAAATAATAAGGATCTTTATCCAAAAACAAAAGCTGAATGCTTGAAACTCTTCGGTAAACCAAGTAATACGGATGATACTGATCTTTATTATAATTTCTCTGATGGTATTCTAGATTTTGAGTTCAGTAAGGATAAATTGCAACGCATTCTCTGGACAACCGACTTATAAACTGTCGTTTACGAGAGTTGCTTTTTATCATCATCAGTAAATGGATAGCATAATAAAGATGCTATAAGACCCGAGTTAACCCGCGAATGTCCTCGGGCGTGAGTCGGGTTTAACTCATTCTTATAGCAATCGAACCAGTCGAGGTTCCTTTATTGGCTTTAGATATTGTTCCCGAGAATAGGTTTCCGGGAAGCGCGCTCCTAACCACGCTTCCGTACCGCAATCTTTGACAGAACAATCACTTATTAAATCGCAAAACCGAACCGCGATCACAGCCTCTTTTTTCGGACGAAGGGGTGGCAGAGAACGGAGTTGCGACGTGCCCCGAAGGGTCGCGTCGCAACTCTGTTCGGCGCCAGGGGAAGCCGCGTGAACTGAACCCTTATAAAGGGTGCGACCAGCATGGCCGCGAAGAGAATTGCGACAGTTCCGGACGGATGATACCGGTGTCGTGCAGAACCGCACGGCGTGGCGGGGCAAAGGCCCTGAGGACAATTTGGCGATCCCGGAGTAAAACTAGTTGCCTGAACCCCTGCGCCAACTCTTGTCCGAGGGCCTTGCCCCGACACGACTTGCGGGCATGAACCCATCATCAGGCCGGAACCGGAAAACCCTCGCGCGGCCGAACTGAGGCGCGTCCCCAATCATGGACCCCGAACCCGACTCAGACCTCGACGTAGACGAATACCAAAAGAACGTACGTTTCAGCGGAGCGGGCGAAACCGGCCGGATCATGGGCATGTACATGCAGCACAAGATGATCGAGGCCTCAGGCGAAGCTGCATGTAACCAGCCCGCGTATAACCAGAAGCTCTGGGACGACCGCGGCAACTGGTTCCAGGCGCCGACGCCGCGAAAGATCATCGACATAGCGATTTCGATCGTCGCGACGATCTATTGCGGCCCGGTAGGGGCGATGATCGTTAACATGCTCGACGACGCCCTGTTCACGATGATGGACATAGCGAACGGCGCGGACATGATGGGCTCGCTCGAATCGTTCGGAAAGTCCGCGGCGATAAGCGCGGTGTCTTCGGGGATAGGCGCCGGGTTTAACGCGATACAATCGGCGACCACGATCAGTTCGACCCTCCTCAAGGGAACGGAGATCATGGCGAATAACGTCGCCGCGAGCTCGATCAACGCGACAAACTTCCGCGCTCTCGTGAACGGCGGCAATGCATTCGACAGCAAAGCCTTCGCCAAGGGCGCGTTCGGCAAGGAAGCGATGGTCGGCGTCGTCGCGGGAATGGCGGGACATGCGGTGTCGACGGGGATGGGAAGTATGAACATCAAGAGCAATTCGGGGACTTCCTTGACGGGCGTAACGGGCGCGTACAATGTCGGCGCGATGAAGGCGTTGAACAATACGATGGGCGGCCTCGCCTCTGCCGCGGTTACGTATGGCCTGACTGGCCGTACGACGCTGAACCTCTTGAATCTGAGCATGCTCGGAATTAAAAACCGGGAGACGAAACAGACTGCCAGTCTTGGTCTTTTTGAGCTTACCGTTGGAAAGAACGGCGTGACGGGCGAGATCGGAAAGGGAGGGATAGACTTGAACCTCGGGAACATGGCGAAGTGCTTTACGGGTTATAATGAAAGCCGACGGGTGTTCCAGATGAAGCATAGCGGAGAAGCGAACAACACGGCCTTCGAGACGATCGCGATGATCGAGAACACGAAAGACGCGAAGGACTCCGATAACTACCGGCTTGCGCGGGAACTTGCGGGGGGTACGAAACGTGTCGCCTTGACGAACGGGGTGTCAACGGGCGGGACGAACTACCGAGGGATGGTAGACCCGAATGACTCGAGCGTGATCAACATCAACCGGGCCATGATTGGCGCGGGAACGATGGAGGACTACGCGAAGGTCGCGGCTGTCATGAGCCATGAGGGGACGCACTCGTACGGGAATAACCTCGAGTCCGCGGCCTATGCCTATGGCGGCGACAGCTATCTTCAGATGGTTCGGAATGTCGGGTTGAGGGGGGATGCTAACTTCCTTGGCGAAATGGTGAAAGCGACGCTTGACCCCAATAACCAGATGGTGAACGAGCAAGGTATGCAAGAGTTTTGGAAGGCGGTGATGGATAAAAAGACCGGTACCTATACATTCCAGTGGGACGAGCAGGATAACTTTGATCTGACTGAAATGGGAATACCGGGAACTGTATCATATCAAGATATACTCGCCGATCCAAAAAAGTTCGCTGCGCTTCTTTCCGGCACGAATCTTTCTGCCACGAATGCTGCGGTGACGGCCGATCAACTGAAGGCGATGGCGACGGTGAGTGGTAATAAGGTCGCGTTGCAGGATCCTCTAAAAGTATATGCGGCAGCAAAAGGAGAAGCTAAGGAAAACTTTGCTTTTAATAACGATCTGCTCACAACATTCCAGGGGTCTTTACTTGCGTTACAGAATATGGGATGCGTATCGGGAGTTGGCAAAAGTTTGGTGAATGCGAGCTTGCAGAAAGGATCAATAGATGGAGAGGACTTCTTTTCGCCATCCATCAAAGATAACGTTGATCAGCTTTTTTTGAAAAGACTGAACGTTAATGGTCTTTTTGATAAAGACAATCCGCTAGGAACTATGAGAAATAATATACATACCGGAATCGATAGATCAGGCGTTATGGAGTATTACTCTAGTACTGGAGGGGTAATGAGTCTGGCGTTTTCAGAAGCGAAGGGCATAACTTCCACTATAAAGAATGATGAAATGAAAATTAGCCAGGAAACCTCACATAATGGCAGTGGAACGATAGATGATTACATGAATCTATGGGGAAGGACGGCGAGCGGATTATCAGAAAGCAATAAAACCTATTATCTTTCCGGCGTTGAAGCAGGCGCAAAGATAGGAACGTATGCAGAGACCGGGTTGACAACAGGCGCGCATTTACATGTTGAGTATAACAATGATGGTCAACTTACAGACCCTCTAAAAATGTTTGACGATGCCGGCATCAAGTATAAAATAACACCCAGCGCAAAAGTTTCATCCGGTTATCCCAAGGGGATCGATCTTACCAGTAAGGAATTCGCCGAAAAGCTTTTTTCGCAAGACTACATGGCTCTGGAAGACAAACTAATACCAGATATCATGACGGTGTTGGATAAGAACGATTTATGGAAAAGCGAGGGGTTCTATTCTCTGCCGACTGATACCGTTACATCCTATTTCAAGAACTGGTGGTCAGGCGCAAATGACATGCAGAAAAAGAACATGATTGAGTATTCACGAGAAAAGCAAACGAAAGAGTATAAGGAGTATATTGCATGGAGCAGCATGCCGTACGAGGTTCAAAAAAACTGTCCATTTCAATACTAGGATGCCTGGTATTATCAATACATGTTCTCGGCGCGATTGAATTGCGGGAGGTACAGCGTACCGTTTATATAGGTCGTGCCTTGCCCTTCTATGCGTACTTCACTGGAGATACGTGTTTATCCATTGGAGACGGTGATTTTACCATTACGGTACATCCGCTTTCCGATATTGAGAAGGTTTTGTACAAATCGTCAAGTGATGCACGCTTATTAAGAACACTTCAAGGCAAGGCCATTTTAGATTTTGGAAAATACTCTCGGCATCTAGAGAATTGCTACCTCTATAATGAGCGTGAAAATAAGTTGGATAGGTTGATTGATTCGATTGATAGTATACGTGACGATTATTATATTGTATTCGATTCAACGATAGGCTTTTTTAATTCATACCCTGATAGAATAACACCAATCAGCGTTGATGGTGTTCTGCAAAAAGAAGGTGTTGGAAACATAAATGATTCAATTTTTTGTATAGATGCGTTGAATAGTCACTCTACATATGAGCAACAAAATTATAATGACATATCATTTCAAATTGATTCAATATATCCGGAACGACTGAATTCTAATCACGGGATTAACTATTTACTCGAGATGTATTTCAGATTGGGATCGTCAGACAAACCGATGTATGGAATAGCTTCTTTGTCTGATGATAAGATTTGGTCTCTAGATACCTATACTATGAAAACACCCTCGCGGATATGGCGTGTTGATACTAATCATATATGGGGGATATATGAGTTTCGTATCCCGTATTGGCGTTTTCTTAATCCACGTTTTGTAGCTGGTTCTCTGGAAGCATGTAAAAAAAACGGTTATGGAGGTCAAGAGTATGAAATGTTCAGTCTTGGTATACTCGATACGAAAGGAAACGTGATTACCACAAATATCAAATGGCTTCTTGATATGGACGTCAGTCTGAATGGCCGATACATGGTCGTAACCGGCGTTGAGGATAACGGGAAAGAAACTAAATGGAATGGTCCCTATCCGACTATCCTCTATGAGATAACGTATTCCGGTAATATCACTGACAATAATGTCCGATTACGTGATGCACCCGGTACCAACGGAAAGATTGTATCCGTATTAAAAAAGGGTCAACCGTGTATCGTTCTTGAACATAGCAAGACAAGACAGACAATTGATGGCGTAAAGGAATGTTGGTATAAAATACGGTTACCGAATGATGTTGAAGGGTGGGTATTTGGCGCCTGGCTTGATTACTGGTAAGAATGTAATTCCTTTATGTTTATCATGTAGGGGTGGCAGAAAATCCTTTGCGACATACCCAGAGGGTCAGGCCCCGGCAAGATCAATATAAGACAAGACTAAATCTACGAACACGCTCATCCGTGAGTCGGGTTGAAATCATTCTTATAGCGGTCGAACCGGACGATGTGTCTTCACGAGCTGTAAAGGATGTTCCCGAGAATAGGTACCCGGGAAGCGAGCTCCCAACCACGCATCCATACCGCGATCTTTGACATACCAATCAATGTGAGATTTCATAACCGAATAAAACCTTCCCCTCTTTCTCCTGACGAAGGGGTGGCAGAGAAACGTTTCGCACTGATGGCACTCTATTCACTGTGACCGGTACCTTGCGAAACTTTCGGCGCCAGGGGAAGCCGCGTGAACTGAACCCTAATAAAGGGATGCGACCAGTATGGCTGCGTAGAGAATTGCGACAGTTCCGGACGGATGATACCGGTGTCGTGCAGAACCGCACGGCGTGGCGGGGCAAAGGCCCCGAGGACAATTTGGCGCTACCGGAGTATAGCCCAACGCCTGAACCCCTGCGCCAACTCTTGTCCGAGGGCCTTGCCCCGACACGACTTGCGGGCACAAGACCATCATCCGACCGGAACCGGACAACCCCCTGCGCGGCCGAACTGAGGCGCGTCCCCTTTCATGGACCCCGAACCCGACTCAGACCTCGACGTAGACGAATACCAAAAGAACGTACGTTTCAGCGGAGCAGGCGAAACCGGCCGGATCATGGGCATGTACATGCAGCACAAGATGATCGAAGCCTCGGGCGAAGCCGCATGTAACCAACCCTCGTACAACCGGAAGATCTGGGACGACCGCGGCAACTGGTTCCAGGCGCCGACCCCACGAAAGATCATCGACATAGCGATTTCGATCGTCGCGACGATCTATTGCGGCCCGGTAGGCGCAATGATCGTTAACATGCTCGACGACGCGCTCTTTACGATGATGGACATAGCGAATGGCGCGGACATGATGGGCTCGCTTGAATCGTTCGGAAAGTCTGCGGCGATAAGCGTCGTGACGTCGAAGATCGGAGGAGGGTTCGCAAACGCGGGAGGGGCGGTCGGCGCCAACATGTTCGGCCAAACCGTGGTCGGGACGACCCTCGCGAAGGGCCTCGAGATCACGGCAAAGAACGTCGCCTCGAGCGCGATCAACGCGGTCAGCGTGCGTGGCCTCGTCACCGGCGGCAAGGCGTTCGACTCCAAAGCCTTCGCGCAGGGCGCGTTCGGCAAGGAAGCGATGGCAGGAGTTGTCGCGGGAATGGCGGGCCATGCGGCAAGCACTTCTCTCGGAAAGATGAATATCATGACCAATGCCGGAAACAACTTGACGGGCGTGTCGAAGGCGTTTAACGTTGGTGCGATGAGGGCGCTGAACAGTACGGCAAGTGGACTCGTCTCGGCCGCGGTTTCGTATGGTCTTACCGGGAAAACAACGGTTAATTTACTCACCCCGGGCATGTTCGGCTTGAAAGATAGATACGGCAATCCTGTTAACGTCGGTCTCTTCGAACTCAGTCTCGGGAAGGACGGGGTTCATGGCGCGTTGGGCATGGGCGGATACGATTTGAACCTCGGGAATATGGCGAAGTGTTTTAAAGGGTATGAGGAAAGCCGTCGCGTATTCCAGATGAAGCATAGCGGGGAAGCAAACAACACGGCTTTAGAGGCGATCGCGATGTTTGACCACACGCAAGGGGCGGGTGGCGACGATTACGAGAACTACAAGCTCGCGCGGGAACTCGCGAACGGAACGAAGCGTGTCGCCTTGACGGACGGGGTCTCAACGGACGGGACGAACTACCGAGGCATGGTAGACCCGAATGACTCGAGCGTGATCAACATTAACCAGTCAATGATCGGCAGCGGCACACTTGAGGACTACGCGAAGGTCGCGTCGGTGATGAGCCATGAAGGCGCGCACGCGTACGGCGAGCACGTCGAGTCCAATGCCTACGCTTATGGCGGTGACAGCTATCTCCAGATGGTCCGGAACGTCGGTTTGCGGGGAAATGGCACCTTCCTTGGAGAGATGGTGAAAGCGACGCTTGACCCAAAGAACCAGATGGTGAACGAGCAAGGTATGCAGGAGTTCTGGAAGGCCGTGATGGATAAAAAGACCGGTACCTATTCATTTCAGTGGGACAAACAGGATAACTTTGATCTGACTGAAATGGGAATACCGGGGACTGTATCATATCAAGATATACTCGCCGATCCAAAAAAGTTCGCTGCGCTTCTTTCCGGATCGAATCTTTCTGCCACGAATGCTGCGGTGACGGCCGATCAACTGAAGGCGATGGCGACGGTGAGCAGTAATAAGGTTGCGTTGCAGGATCATCTAAAAGTATATACGGCGGCAGAAGATAAGGAAAACTTTGCCTTTAATAAAGATCTGCTCACAACATTCCAGGGGTCTTTACTTGCGTTACAGAATATGGGATGCATATCGGGAGTTGGCGAAAGCTTGGTAAATACCAGTTTGCAGAAAGGCTCTGTTGATGGAAAGGTCTTTTATGCTCCTGCAAGCGAAACAGCTATCTCTACACTCTTTAATAAACGGTTGAACATTGACGGAATTAATAACGAGGATAATCCCTTAGGCACGATACGAAATCAGACACATAAGGGAATTGATATTGCCGGTGCCAAGCAGTATTACTCAAGTTCCGGCGGGACGATGACATTGGATCAATCGTCGAGCTTGGGATTCTATTCGAAAATTAGTAATGCGGTTACAGGGATTGATCAACTAAACGCGCATAATGGATCAGAGACTATTAATGATTATATGTCACTATGGGGAAGAAACGCATCCGGGCTGTCTTTTGGGAATAAGACTTACTCGTTATTGGGGGTTGAGGCCGGAGCGCAGGTCGGAACGTATGCCTCTACGGGTTTGACAGGAGGGGAGCATCTTCACGTTGAGTACACAACAGTCACGGGAAATGTCAATCCTGGAGAGTTATTCACAACTGCGGGTATTTCTATGAAGCCAACTGCAAATGCGCTTGCCTATTCTGGGTATCATGATGGTGTTGATCCGTCAAGCCAAGAGTTCGCCGCTAAGCTCTTTTCCCAGTCGTATGCATCGTTGAAGCCTGCGTTGGCGAAAGATATTATTTCTGTACTTGACGCGAATAACCTATGGAATAGCGAAGGGTTCAATTCCTTACCTACGGATACCGTTACTTCGTACTTCAAGAATTGGTGGTCAAGCGCGAATGCTTTGCAGAAACAGAATATGTATGACTACGCGAACCGGAAACAAATTGGGGGGTACATGGCATGGAAAAAACTTCCTTACGACGCGCAACAGCAATATCCGTATCGATTCTAGCATTCCTATTGCTTTGTTTCCATGGTGTTAATGCCATAGAGATACGGGAGTTGCAGCGTGTTTCGTATAATGACCGGTATTTACCGTTTTATAGTCAATTTGTCGATGATACTCATATTTTTTTTAGTGGTAATGGAGTTGTTAAAGCGTATGCTCGATCCGATCTAACGAATTGTGTATATCATCTTGATGGTTTGGGAGGAGTTCAACATACTGTACAAGGAAATATGATCGTTTTTTTTGGAAATTTCCCTAAGTATCCACAAGACTATTACTACTTCAATCCTCGATCACAGTCGTTGATGCATTTGCTTGATGTGAAGGAACAACTCAAGGACGATTATTATTATGGATATTCATTTGTTAATGACGGTATTGATCATTTCCCTCAATGGATTCAGCCAATATTCTTGAATGATACACTCGTACCCTACAAATGGTCCGAGCAACCCGAGCATTCAATTTCCTATGATATATATACCGACATGGATCATATGGTTGAAGATAAAGCAACAATACCTGATTATAGAAAGAAACTTGGCGAAATATACCGGCAAACAGTTAACTCAAATCACGGGATGAGTTATCCACTCGAGATGTATTTCAGGATGGGAGACCAAAAAAGCGGGAAGTACGGTTTTATGTCCTTGTCCGACGATAAACAATGGACGATAACGACGTATACCGCAAAAAAACCAGAAAGATTATGGCGTGTGCAAGGATCTTTCTGGGGATCATACGAGTTTCGTATCCCTTACTGGAAGTTTCTCAATCCCCGCTTCGTTATCGGACCATATGAAGCCTATATAAAAGACGAAACGAAAGGTCCTGATTGTGAAATCTACCGTCTCGGCGTATTGGATACGAAAGGAAACGCGATAACCAACAATATCATCTGTCTCCTGGATTTTGACGTCAGCTTGAACGGAAGATACCTGATCGTTACTGGAGTTGAAGACAAAGGGAATCAGACAAAATGGAATGGTGATTATCCGACGATACTGTACGAAGTTTCCTTCTCCGGCATGATAACCGATAATAAAGTACGGCTACGCGATACGCCAGGAACTGATGGGAAAATTCTTTCTGTGCTGGGGAAAGGACAGTCTTGCACGGTTATTGAGCATAGTAAAACAAGACAAACGATCGATGGAGTGAAGGAATGTTGGTATAAGATTCGCTTGTCAAATGGAATAGAGGGCTGGGTTTTTGGCGCGTGGTTGGATTATTGGTGATTATATAAAAACAATAATAGCGATTACAATGCTTTCTGATCTGATTAAAAAAAGACTTGAAGCTGACAAAAAATAACTTGGTAATTTTTTGAATGTAACCATTCACACTACGATCTTTGACACACCAATCACATATTAAATCGCAAAACGAAGTAACGCTTCTCTATCATCGGACGAAGGGGTGGCAGAGAAATGTTTCGCACTGACGGCACTCCATTCATCGTAACCGGTACTTTGCGAAACTTTCGGCGCCAGGGGAAGCCGCGTGAACTGAACCCTAATAAAGGGATGCGACCAGTATGGCCGCGTAGAGAATTGCGACAGTTCCGGACGGATGATACCGGTGTCGTGCAGAACCGCACGGCGTGGCGGGGCAAAGGCCCTGAGGACAATTTGGCGCTACCGGAGTATAGCCCAACGCCTGAACCCCTGCGCCAACTCTTGTCCGAGGGCCTTGCCCCGACACGACTTGCGGGCATGAACCCATCATCCGACCGGAACCGGAAACTCCTTGCGCGGCCGAACTGAGGCGCGTCCCCCATCATGGATCCCGAACCCGACTCAGACCTCGACGTAGACGAATACCAAAAGAACGTACGTTTCAGCGGAGCAGGCGAAACCGGCCGGATCATGGGC
>Ga0209467_1002697_pt1 | contig 12343 bp, 9 predicted proteins | sample Higcelwee11metaG_FD_187175 | JGI IMG/M metagenome (GOLD analysis project Ga0209467, IMG submission 187175) | Freshwater pond sediment microbial communities from the University of Edinburgh, under environmental carbon perturbations - High... | ecosystem: Environmental > Aquatic > Freshwater > Pond...
CGCAGACGTGTTATTCAAAGTTGTCAAAAGTCATTTATTGTCGCTGCGGGTTTGGTCTATGGAATGAGCCTGCAAGGAATTGGGCGGCCGGTCTTGGGGCGCACGCAAAGACCGGGGGGCAATCCCGGTCCGCGTGTGAGGGGGCGGCGGCGATTACCCGCGCGAGGAGGCGGAGCGTGCGCGCTTGAGCACGCAGATGGCCATGTCGGCCCGGGTGTTGTAGTCGGCTGTGACCTGCTCGCCCGTGGTGGAGTCCATGGCGATGCGCGTGAGCACGGTGATGCCCAGCGCGTGGCAGAGGTTCTCGAAGTCCTTGATGCTGAAGAAGCGGATGGACGGCGAGGACCACCAGGGGAAGGGCAGTCCCTCGGTGACGGGCGAGGTGCCCAGTTCCACAAGCTGGCGCGCGGCCGCGTGGTGGGCGAAGTTCGGGAAGCTCACGATGCCCGTGGCGCCAACGCGCAGCATCTCCAGCAGCACCTGGTCCGGCCGGCGCATGGCCTGCAGGGTCTGGCTCAGCACCACCACGTCGAACTGGCGGTCGGCAAACACGCCCAGACCCTTGTCCAGGTCGCGCTGGACCACGCACAGGCCCCGGCCCACGCAGTCCACAATGTCCGGGGCCGAGAGCTCCAGCCCCAGCAGCGCGCCGCTGCCCCGCTGCCGCAGGCGCGAAAGAAGCTGGCCCGTGCCGCAGCCCAGGTCCAGCACGCTGGCGCCGGGGGCGATTTGCTCCTCTATGCGCGCCAGGTCCAGCCGGTTGTGGAAAAAGATGCTGCGCACGTTGTGTTCCGTCGTGCAGCTTTCATCCTGCGCGGGCGCGGCAAGGGGCTGGGCGCTCGCGCCGCCCTGGCAGCCGCAGGCCCCGTTGGACAAAAAGCCGCGCATCAGCGGGCCGTACACCGGCAGGTCGTTCTCCAGCAGAAAGGCGTCGTGGCCGCAGTCGCTCTCCACTTCAAGGGCGCTGACGTTCTTGCCCGCCGCCATGAGCGCGTCCACCATGCGGCGGCTGTGGGCCGGGGGGAACAGCCAGTCGGTGCTGAAGCTGGCCACCAGCACGCGCGCCTGCACGCGGCCAAGGGCCTCGGTCAGGCTGCCGTAGTCGCGCCCGAGGTTGAACTGGTCCATGGCCAGGGAGAGCGTGACGTAGCTGTTGGCGTCGAACCGCTCCACGAACCGCCCGCCCTGGTACGCCAGGTACGAGCCCACGCTGAACTCCTTCTCGTAGGCGTAGGCCACGTCGCGCGGGTGCTCGCGGTCCGGGTCGAACTTGCGCGACATGGTGCGGTCGGAAAGGTACGTCACGTGGCCGATCATGCGGGCGATGGCCAGGCCGTCATCGGGCTTTTTGTCCCGGTCGTAGTATTGCCCGTTGTTGTAGTTGGGGTCCTTGAAGATGGCGTTGCGGCCCACGATGTCGAACGAGAGCGCCTGGCTGGACAGGCAGTGCGTGGTGGCCAGCAGAATGGCCGAGGCCACGCGCTCCGGGTGGCGCACGGTCCAGGTGAGGGCCATCATGCCGCCCATGGACCCGCCGATGACCGCGGCGGCTCTGTCCACGCCCAGGTGGTCCAGCAGGCGCTTTTGCACCTCCACCATGTCGGCGATGGTGATGCGCGGGAAGTCGCCGCCGTAGGGGCGGCCCGTGCGGGGGTCGGTGCTGGCCGGGCCGGTGGTGCCCCGGCAGCCGCCCAGCACGTTGGCGCAGATGACGAAGAAGCGGTCCGTGTCCACGGCCTTGCCCGGACCCACGGCGATGTCCCACCAGCCGGGCGCGTCGTGCTCATCGTGGCGGGCCACGTGGCTGTCGCCGGAGAGGGCATGGCAGATGTACACGGCGTTGTCGCGCCCGGGGGCGAGCCGGCCGTAGGTCTCGTAGCAGATGGTGAGCTCCGGCAGCTCCCCCCCCAGGGTCAAGGCCAGCGCTTCGGCGAAGTGGATGGTTTTGGCGTGCGCCAGCCCGCCCGCTCCGCGCTCCGCGTCGCTGGAATCGAAGGTCTTCTCGCTCACGGTCAGGCCTCCGGGCAGGCCTTGCGCAGGGCCTGGTCCAGGTCGGCCAGAATGTCTTCCACGTCCTCCAGGCCCACGCTCAGGCGGATGAACTCCGGCGTGACGCCCGCGGCCAGTTGCTCTTCTTCGGAGAGCTGCTGGTGCGTTGTGGTGGCGGGCTGGATGACAAGGGTCTTGGCATCGCCGATGTTGGCCAGGTGCTTGGCCAGGCGCACGTTGTTGACGAACACGCGGCCCGCCTCCTTGCCGCCCCTCACCCCGAAGCCCATGATGGCCCCTGCGCCGTTCGGCAGGTATTTCATGGCGTTGGCGTGGTCTGGGTGGCCGGGCAGGCCGGGATAGTTCACCCAGGCCACGGCCGGGTGCGCGGCCAGCCACCGGGCCACGGCCAGCGCGCTTTGGCAATGCCGGGGCATGCGCAGGTGCAGGGTTTCAAGCCCCAGCAAAAACAAAAACGCGGCAAAGGGGCTCATGCAGGCCCCGGTGTCGCGCAGGTGGTGGGTGCGCATGTGGACGATGTAGGCCAGGTTGCCCAGGGGTTTGAGGGCCTCGGTGAACACCAGGCCGTGGTAGGCCGGGTCTGGCGCGGCGAAGTCGGCCCAGCGGTTGGGGTCGCCAGCCCAGGAAAAGCGGCCGCCGTCCACCACCGCGCCGCCCACGTGCACCCCGTGCCCGCCGATGAACTTGGTGGTGGAGTAGACCACGATGTCCGCGCCGTGGTCCAGCGGGCGCAGCAGCATGGGCGTGGTCACTGTGTTGTCCACGAGGAAGGGCACGCCCAGGGCATGGGCGGCCTCTGCCAGGGCGCGGAAGTCGGGCACGTCGTTTTTCGGGTTGCCCACGCTCTCCGCGTAAACGCAGCGGGTGTTTTCGTCGGCCAGGGCGGCCAGCTCGCCGGGGTTGGCGGGATCGAAGAAGCGCGCCTCCACGCCGTAGCGTTTGAAGGTTTGCGCGAACAGCGTGGTGGTGCCGCCGTACAGGCTCTTGGAGGCCAAGAAGTTTTGCCCGGCGTGGGCCAGGGTGAGCACCGCCGCGCTGATGGCCGCCTGCCCGCTGGCGAAGCACAAGGCCCCGACGCCGCCGTCCAGCGCGGCCAGGCGTTTTTCCAGCACGTCGTTGGTGGGGTTGGTGAGGCGCGAGTAAATGTTGCCGAATTCCTTGAGCGCGAAAAGGTCCGCGGCGTGGTCCGTGCTGGTGAAGTTGTAGGAGGCCGTGGCGTAGATGGGCACGGCGCAGGCGTGGGTGGCCGGGTCGTCGCCCTGCCCGGCGTGCAGTGCCAGGGTGCCCAGGCCAAATGCTTTGGTGTCTTCAGCCATGTTCGTTCTCCTTTGTGTGGCCGGGCATACCCGACTGCTTTGGTAGAATTAGCCCCGCCCTTGCGGACTGTCAACGTGCCGCATGTGCCGCCTGCGCGCAGGGGAACGCGGCCGGGCAGGCCGGAACCGCCCACAGGGGGGCTGACAAGGGTGCCGGGGTGCGGCTGGCCTGGGGCGCGGCAACGTCGATGACCGCGCGCGGGCCTTCTGGCGGGGAGACTGTGCCCAGGCGCCTCAAATGGTCGGCCAGGGCGTCGTGCTCCAAAAAGCCCGTGTCCACGCGGTTGGCGGTGATTGTTTTGAGGATGGACAGACCGTCGCCGCCGCCCGCCAGAAAGCTGTTGGTCACCAGCCTGTAGGTGGCGGCCGCCTCCATAGGGGCGAAGCCGCCTCCCGGCAGGCGCAGGCGCAGGCCCTCCACGCGCTGGCCCAGGGGCCGCAACGGGTGGATGACATAGGTGAATCCGCCGGGGTGGACGACCATGAGCCTGCGCAGATCGCCGCCGTGCTGCGGCCGCACGCTGAGCCGGAACTCCACGGCCTGCTCCAGCGCCTGCCTGAGCTGCGCGCCGGTGATGTCCATGGCGACCAGCGTGTTGCCGAAGGGACACACGCCCATGGCCATGCCCAGGGTCAGCTCCCCGGCGAAGAGGTCGCGGCGCACGCCGCCCGCGCCCACCAGCGAGATCCGCGCGCCCGGCACTTTGGCCAGGGAGGCTTCGGCCACCAGCGGGCCGGGGTCTGTTGCGGTGCCGCGGATGAGATCCACAACCGCGCGCGCGCCGAGGGGCTCGTTCTGCACGGCCGCTACCTTCCCGGCATAGGGCGCGAGCTTTTGCAACATGGCCGGGTCTTCCGCATACATGCGGGCCACGCCGGACTGTTTGAGCGCGGCCAGGATGCGCGCCTGCTGGGCCGAGGCCGGGTCAACGGGCGCGCCGTTCAGGCGGAAGTCCGCGCCGGGCAGCAGGGTGGGCGCGGCGGTGAAGCCCTGCACATGCCCGGCGGCGTCGAACCGCACGGTGATGACGCCAAGCTCCTCGCCCCATTTCCAGGCCTGCACCACCAGCACGGGGCCGTCGGGTCCCTCCACCCGCGTGGGATAGGGCCCGCGCGGCGCAAGGCCAAGGGGCGCAAGCCGGGCGCTGTCGCCCAGCAGAGTGTGGCTGTGCCCGCCCACGATGACATCGATGCCGGGCACGCTGCGGGCCAGGTCCAGGTCCGCGTCGTAGCCGTTGTGGGAAAGCACAACAACCTTGTTGATGTTCTGTGTCTTGAGCGCGCGTATCTGCGCGTTGATGCTCTGGGCCGGGTCAAGAAAGCGCGCCCGGCCCACGCTGGTGGTGACCAGCGGGGTGGTGGGGGTGGCCACGCCGATGATGGCCACGCGTTCGACCCCGCCGCCCGGCGAGGGGAATTCGCGGACCAGCGCCGGGGCCAGGCGGCCCTTGAGCGCGGGCTCATCTGCCGCGTCGATGTTGGCGGCCAGCACGGGGAAGCGCGCCGTGGCGAACATGCGGCCCAGTTGGTCCGGGCCCTTGTCGAACTCGTGGTTGCCCGGCACCATGGCGTCGAACCCCAGGGCGTTCAGGAACTCGAATTCCGCAAGGCCCTGGAAGACGTTGAAATAGAGCGTGCCCTGCACCGCGTCGCCCGCGTGCAGGGTGAGCACGTTGGCGTTGTTGGCGCGGGTCTCGTCCAGGGCGGTTTTGAGCCGGGCCATGCCGCCAAGCCTGGCGCGCACGGTGCCCCCGTCGATGACGAGGTTCTCCTCTGCGGGCTCCAGGGCGGAGTGCGTGTCGTTCACGTGGGCGATGGTCAGGTTCAGCGGGGCGGGCGCGTGGGCGCAGGCCAGCAGGCACAAGGCCAGCACAAGGGCGAACAGGGGACGCGGCGGACGTAAGCGCATGGGCTGGTGGCTCCTTTCGGCCAGGCCCGCAGGGCTGCGGCACGGCCCTGGCGGGGGGGCTGGCGCCATTTGATACTCCAGAGCCCGGCGTCTTGCAACGTGGACACCCCCGGGCGCAGGCGTCTGGCCCGCATGCGGCGGACCTCTGAAATGGCGCAGGGCCGGGAAATCCCCGGCCCTTGGGCCTCTCGTGTTCTGTTGCGCGCAGGGGCGGCGGTGTTCTGGTTATTCCGGCAGCGCGCCCACAACGCCCTTCACGAACCAGAGCATGGACAAAAGCTCGGCGTCCGTCGCCTTTTGCCCCTTCCCGATGCGCACCACGCCAGCCTGGTCGACGATGGGCCCGGCAAAGCTCATGTCGTCGCCCTTGGCCATCTGGGCCTGCAGGGCCAGCACCTTGTCGGCCACGGCCTTGGGCACGGCCCGGCCGAAGGGGGCCAGACCCACGCCGCCGGTCTCAAGGCCGGTGAATATCCGCTCGCTCTTCCAGTTCCCCGCGATGACCTGCTTCAGGATGTCCACATAGACGGGGCCCCATTCGAGGGTGGTGGAGGTGAGGGCACAGGCCGCGCCGTACTTGGCGGCGTTTGTGCCGTAGCCCACGGCGGGCACGCCTTTCAGGCAGGCGGCCTTGGAGGAGTCGGAGGTGTCGGCCATCTGGCGGATGAGGTCGTGCTTTCTGGCGGCCAGCTTCTCGGCGAGGCTGGTCTCGTCCACGGCGTTGCGCCAGGACCTGAGCCAGACCACGGTGTTGATCCGGTCGGCGTCGAAGGCGGTTTTGGACTCGGTGAGCCCGCGGGCGAGGCCCAGGGTGAAGGCGTTGATGCCGCGCACCACCTCGGGCAGCGGCTGGGTGGCCACGGTGCCCACGTTCTTGTGGCCCATGAGCCCGGCCAGGTAGCCGGCGAGGTATTCGGCCTGCTCAATGCGCACCATGTAGGTGCCCATGTTGGGCCGGGTCTTGAAGCCGGAGCAGTGCATGAACGTGACGTTGGGGAACTCGGCCGCGACCTTGAACATGGGCTCCATGTACATGAAGGTGGTGCCGAAGATGACATCGAAGCCCTGGCGCGCGTAGTCGCGGAACACGCGCTCGGCCTCGGCCGGGGACTGCACGTTCTCGGTGTAGGCGACCTCGACCTGGCCGCCCAGCTGCTTCTTGAGGTGCTCAATGCCGTCGTGGTGGCTGGTGTTCCAGCCCTGGTCGTTGATGGAGGCCAGCAGCACGAAGGCGACCCGTGTTGCCTTGGGGGCGGCCTGTGCCGGTTGCGCGCCGGGTCCCAGGGCGCAGAGGGTCAGCAGGACCAGTGAAATGAACGCGGGGGGGAGAAAACATTTCATATGCATGCGGCTCCTTCGGCGACTCAGCGTGCGAATACGTTGGCGAATACGTTGGCGAATATGTTGGCGAAACAAAGACGATGTTTCACCCAGGGCGGCTTGTACCCCACCAGCCACGCCCGAGACAACCCCCGCAAGCCCGTTCCGGCGTGGGCGCGCTTGCCCTTGCCGCAACCGCCATGTTATGGTTCCATCAATTCCGCCGGTCCAGTTCTCTGATCTGTAGCCGCAGGAGGAACCCGCCATGCGCACGCGCACCATCTTCCTTGCATTCTTGAGTTTGTTCTTCGCGGTTCTGCTCGCCACTGCGGCCACGGCCCTGGCCCAGTCGCTGCCGCAGGCCTGCAAAGAGGCGCTTGAGACGCGCAGCCCGCAGTCCCAGGTGATCCTGTTCACCCGCTGCCTGGATTCCGGGGGGGTGAACGGGGGGGAAAAGGCGACCGCGCTCAAGCAGCGGGCCATCGCCTACATGCATCTGGGCCAACACCCGCGCGCCATCGATGACCTCAACCAGGCCCTCAAGATTAAGTCCGACGACGCGGACACCTATTATCTGCGGGGCTTTGCGTACCGGGTGCTCGGGCAGTTCCAGCGCGCCGTGGAGGACAGCAACCGGGCCATCTCCATGGACCCGGAATTCGCCGCGGCCTTCGCCAACCGCGCCTTTGCCAACCAGGGCCTGGGCAACCTCGGCCAGGCCAAGTCAGATGCGCGCAGGGCCAGGGATCTGGACCCGAGCGTGAAGGTGCCGTTCTTATAAGGCCACGCGAAACAGCCCCGGAGCGTTCCTCGCGCCCGCTGCCCTTGGGCAATTATGCCGTGGGGTCCGGCCTTCCCTTTGTGCAGGGCGGGGGGCCATCGGTGCCTGCCGGTTGCTTGTGCCGGTTGCGGTGTGCCGGTCGCCCCGCCGCAAACCGCAACGCGCCCGCAGCAGGCTTGGCAAAGGTCGCATGGTCGCCGCTTTCTGAACCACGGCTTCCCCGTGGACGATTTCCCCGGCGGGCGCAATTGCCCTCATTGTCGCAGAGAGTAACGCAAACCTCCTTGCGATAATCCTGTTTTTCCTTTATTTCCAGCATACTATCATGAGCGGTGAGAACGCTTTTCGTGCCGCCTGACGCCTGTGGTTTTGGACGGCCTGTTTCGAGTTCCGCTCTTGTTGTGCATCACTGTCTGAACCCTGAGGAGTTTCATGCGTAAGGTTTTAACATCATTGGCCCTTGGTTTTACGCTCGTGGCGTGTGTTCCGCTGCCACCGGCCGACCATTACGACAGCGACAGCGACCACTACCGGCGCGAGGAACGCCAGCGCGAAGACGCCAAAAGAGCGGAACGCGAGCGCTTTGAGCGCATGCGTGAAGACAACTTGCGCGAGGAACGCGCGTGGCAGGAACGCATGCGCAACGAAAAGATGAGCCAGGAGCAGATGCGCCGCGAGAGGGAGCGGCACCAGCGCATGCGGGAAGACCGGCTGCGCGAGGAGCGTGCCTGGCAGGAGCGCATGGACAAGGCTTCCGCCAGCGACAAGCAGAAAAGAGAAGACCGTCACCGGATGGAACGCGAGAAGCTGGAACATGACAGGAATGAGGCCCGGATGCGGCGCGAGAGGGAAGAGCGCGCAAAAGCTGAAGCCCTGAGGAAAGACGCAAAGCATGATGAGCGCGGCGCGGACAGGGTCAAAAGAGAGGAGCGTCTGCGAGACGAATCCAAGAAGGCCGAGCATCGGAGGCCGGAACATCGGAAGCCCGATCAGCAGAAAGCCGATCAGCAGAAAGCCGATCAGCAGAAGGCCGAGCAGCAGAAGGCCGAGCAGCAGAAAGCCGAGCAGCAGAAGGCTGAGCAAAAGAAGGATGACGGGCGCAGAACAGAGCGAGGCAAAAGCGACGACAGCGACAGCCCCCGGAAATAAATTGGCGCAAACGCAAAAGCCCCCCGCAAGGGGGGCTTCTCTTTTGCTTGAATCGCCAAACCGGCGCCCCGCGCGCCATTGCCCAGGGCAACGGCCTTGCACCGCCCCGTACGGGACTACCGGGTCTTTTTCAGCCGGATCTTGTTGTCGAGGATCAGCATGCCGTTCTCCAGCTTCCACTTCATGGAAGTGGGCGGCGCGCCCACGAGGTTCCAGATCATGGTGTCGCCGTTGAGCACGTAGGTTCCCTTCTGCTTGGCGATGACCGGGTTCACCGAGCCTTTGGGCATGCCCTTCAGGGCTTCCGGCGTCAGCTTCGAGTTGAAGTCGAAGGTGCCGTTCTTGTTCAGCACCACGGTGTACAGGGCTTGGGGCAGCCCGTCGTGGAAGCCCTGCCAGGTGCCTGCCAGGGTGCCGTTGGCCGCCGTGTTGCCGGTGGTGATGGCGGCGCCCTCCGTTGCCCCTTTGGCCTCAAGCAGGTTGACGCTGCCCTTGGTGCCGGCGCGCCGCGCGTAGTTGACCACGGTCTCGCCCGCGCCGCTTTTCTTCTGCACATCCGCGCCCTTTTCCACCAGCAGCTTCACAAGCTTCTCGTTGCCCGCGCCCGCGGCCAGCATGAGGGCGGTCTCGCCCTTGTCGTTGGCCTGGTCGAGCCTGGCCCCCTTGCCGATGAGCAGGGCCGCCCGGTCGTACCCGTCCGATTGGTCGGACTTTTGCGCCGCGGCCATGAGCGGGGTGGTGCCGTTGGCGGAGGCGAAGTTGATGTCGCCCTTGTGGTCCAGAAGATACTTGATGATGGACACGCTCTTTCTGTGGTCGAGGGGGTTGGGATTGCCCGCGGCATAGACCATGGGCGCGACGAGGGGGTTAACACTCGACTTCACGTTGACGGCGGCGCCGGCGTCCACCAGCACCTCCACCATGTCCGGGTCGATGCGCAACACCGCGGTCAAAAGCGGCGTGGAGCCGAATTTGTCGACAATCTCAAGGTTGGCCTTGCGCTTGATGAGCATCTTGGCGAAATCTATCTGGTGGGCGCTGGCGGCTGTGTGCAGGGGCGTGCCGCCGGTGAGCAGGCTCCTGATGTCGATGGTGGCGCCGTTGTCCAGCAAGATCTTGCCCACGTCCACAAACCCGAAGCGCGCCGCCAGATGCATGGCGGAAAAGCCCCCATCGCCCTTGAGCTGCATGAAGTCCAGCTTGGGCTTGTAGGTTATGAACTTCTCCACCCATTTGCAGGTTTTCTTCGAATCCTTGTTGCTGGTGGGAATGGCCTGCATCAGCGGCGACTGGCCGTTGTTGTCGGACATGTTGATGTCCGCGCCGTTGGCGACAAGATACTCCAGCACCGCAAAATTCTTGTGCAGCACCGTGCTGGCGAGCATGGAGGCGCCGGTGTTGTCCTGGTGGTTGATCTTCGCCCCGTGGGTGTGCAGCAGCTTCACGGCTTCCAGGTCTTCCGCCCGCACCACGAGCAGCAACGGCGTCTCGCCTTCCTTGGTCGCTGTGTCCACGGCGATGCCTTTTCCCTGGGTGAGCAGCACCCGGATGACCTCGGTGTGGTCGCGTTGGGCGGCCTTGATGAGCGCTGTGTTTCCCCGCGCCTCGGGCACGCTGTCCGTGCGGTCGCGGGCGTTCACGTTGGCGCCGCGCTGCAGCATAAGCGCCACGATTTCCGCCTGGCCCATGTGTGCGGCCAGAATGAGCGGCGTGCGCTCCCATTCGCCGAAGCTGTCATAGGTGACGCCACGTTTGTTCACGTTGAGCCGGGGCGACTGCAAAAGCAGCTTCGTTATTTCCTGGTTCTTGTTGCGCAAGGCCCAGCAGAGCATGGTGTCGCGGTCGTACACTGCGTTCACGTCGTCGCCGCTGTCTATGGCGGCCCGCGCCCGGGCAAGGTCGCCCTTGTCGATGGCCTTGAAAAGCTCCGGCATGGGCTGGCTGGTGTCTCTTACATAGGCTGCGTGGAGGGGGGAATGCGCCCCGCATGCAAGGAGCAGGAATACGACAATGGCTGCTACGGTGTATGGCTTCACGCAGTCTCCCAATGCAAGGATGTTCATGAGGGGGTATTATGGGGCTTTCGCGCCGGGCGGATACGGGCGCACCTTTGCCGCTCGGCGATTGGCCGTGCCACGTCTGCTCTGTGCGTAATAATAAACGATCGGGGAGAAAATGGAAAGCCTGCATCTGCGGACGGTGCGGCAGTGTGGGGCGCGCTGCAAGAGTACGGGGAAGCCGGCGGCGGCAAGCAAAGTGGTTAGCGCACAATTCTAATGCGATTCAACTATCTTGGTTGGATTTATACTTGCCTTATTATGCAAGTTGTCCTCTCGCCATAGACGTTCTTCTCGTAGCAATAGTGAAGGCAGGCGCTCTTAAGTGCCAGTCGATTCTGCTGTGTCTGCTTTTGATTCATCCACATTGTTTGTGGGCGACCAGGGCCGGGGTGCAGTTGGAATTCATCCGGCCCGGGAGGCCCATGGAGAATGGACACGTGGAGAGCTTCAACGGCAAGTTTCGCGAGGAATGCCTAAACGCCCATGCGTTCCGGTCCCTCCCAGAGGGCAGAGACATCATTGAGGCTTGGCGGCAGGACTACAACACTGCCCGGCCCCACACCTCACTTGGCGGATGGGCCCCAGAGGAATACGCAAGAGCCATGAATGAGGAAAACCAGACCAGCCAGAGCCCAAACTTATGGATGGTATACTCAGCGGGGTAGGGTCAGATGGACAAATCTCCCCGCCAACGAAAAGCCCCCTACGACTTCCATCGTAAGGGGCTGATCTTTCTGGTGCCGAGGGAGAGAATTGAACTCCCCACACGGGGATTTTCAGTCCCCTGCTCTACCAACTGAGCTACCTCGGCGTGCGTGAGAAGGGTGAACTACCCGATGATCGCATCTTTTGGCAAGGAAAAAATGCGCTCATTGAACCGGAAGTTCACCCTGCTACAGGTTGCGGACCATCATCGTGGCCAGTGAGCGCGCCAGATCGCGGATGTCAGGGTGATATACCCCGCTTCGTATCTGCGCCTTCAGTCCATCGATGAGGGCCAGGCGTTCCCTCTCCTCCGCATGCCCGTTGGGCGGATCGGCCACGGGCGGCCCTTTGCAGGACGCAACTGCGCCAAACATGCGCTCGGTCATGAGACTCCTCCCTGTCTTGGCTCTGCACTGCGCGCGGCAATGGTCGGTCGTGCTGGTGCGCGCAGTTGACGGGCAGGGGCGGAAGACCGCAGTGGGTGGGCTTGCGCCCCTGCCCGCTGAACGGCGAATTCCTTTTCGCCCGTCGTCTCGGATGTCCTTATCCTGAACTTCCGGCAGCGTCTCTGGTCGGTCAGAAGCGCTGCTGGCATCTTATCGGTGCCTGCGGGGCACTGGATTAGGCCCGCGTGGCGATATTTTAAACAAAGTAGTTTGTATTATAAAAACATACAGATAGAATATCCGTGCAGGACTGGCGGCAGGCCCCGGGGCGAGTGCCCCCTGATCCTTTCTGCCGGGGTTACCCCAGCAGCCCGCCCGGCCGCCCCAGGCCGAGGGCCTGGTAGATGTGGCCCATGTCGAGGTGCTGGCGCAGGGCTGCGGCCAGCCGGTCAAGCGCCGGCTCCAGGCCGAAGCGCGTTTGCGGCTCGCCAAGGGGGGCAAGCCCTTTGCCGGTGCGCAAGTGGTCGAGAAAGGCGCGGCGGAAGCCGTCCTCGTCGAACACGCCGTGCAGATACGTGCCCCAGACCCGTGGGAAGCCCGTGACGGCAAGGGCGTCGTCGTCCAGACCATAGGCAGGGGCCGGGCCGCCCCCGTCCGTCAGCAGGGGCACGGCGCGCATTGCCGCATCCCCGGCCAGGGTGGTCTCG
>Ga0209467_1002699_pt1 | contig 12341 bp, 8 predicted proteins | sample Higcelwee11metaG_FD_187175 | JGI IMG/M metagenome (GOLD analysis project Ga0209467, IMG submission 187175) | Freshwater pond sediment microbial communities from the University of Edinburgh, under environmental carbon perturbations - High... | ecosystem: Environmental > Aquatic > Freshwater > Pond...
GCGTGTTCCGAGCTGGCGGCGTGGCGTTCCGGATGGTGCTCAGCGGGCCGCGGTGGTTTTGCAACGTGTCGCACACGTCGTTCAGACTCAAGGCGTGGGAGAGCTGGGCGTGGATCAGCGACACCACATGACTGGTCGCCTCGAACGTCCGGCATTTCTCCTCGACTTTGTGCTCCCGCGCGAGTTTCGGGATCAAATGCCCCGGGATCAGTTCGCAAATCTGCTGCAGCGTGGTAAATTTCGACTTGGCCGTGTCCATGATGCGCTCCTTTGTTTTGGTCGACGTAGGATAACATCATGGGCGGCCTCTTCCAATCCTTCATATCAAAGATACCCGATGGCTATGGGATGGCTGTGAACTCATTATTCAGCAGCAAATACCCCCAATTGTAGGCATTGCCGGTGTTGATCGCCGACGGTGGATAAAAACTATAACTGTCAACATAGCCCATTAACGGGAGACTGAGTTGTTTTACGTTATTAAGGCAAAGCATGGTCCGCGCCGTCTCTTTAGCCTTATTGAGTGCCGGCAGCAGAATGCTCGTGAGTATGGATATTATCGCTATCACCACAAGCAGTTCGATTAAAGAGAACCATTTGCGCCGCAACAAGTAGCAACATATTGAGCCCTCCTCGTCGACCAAGCCGTGCGTGCGGTTTTCCCTCACACGGCTTTCCCCCTGTTCTTCGTCGTTCGGCATTAGCTTAGTTGTTGAGTAAGTGCGGCACATACAATAAGCCTTTCTCATAAAAGAATTTGTCCGGCCATATTTGGCTGCATTGCGTGTTCTTGCGATTTTTGCGTCTTCTCCATAATATCCTCAATACCTGGACACACGTTCGCTTAATGTAAAAAAACATTTTTATCGTTCATCCCTTGTTTTTTGCAATTATATTGATGATAATTGATTTTTTGATTTATTCAAGCGGATCAAGTGTCTCTATTGAGGAAAAATTATTTATAACCTATTGTATTTTGAATTGTGGTTTTTCTTGAAAAACTTTATTTAGCGAGCCTTGGGTAAAAACACAAACAAAACGAATAGTTAATGCGCCAGAGCCGAAAAACCGGACAACATTACAATCCGCTGAGCGAAAAGGATGCGATGTCGTTAGCACATTTCGTCTGGACAATCTATTTTCTATACATCAATTACATAAGAACTCCAGTGTTTCTGGCAGAATAAAGGGCATTTGCACTCCCGGTCGATTATTGTAAAAGGTAGTCAGCAAATTTCCCAACGAGTTGGAGAGCTTAAGCGTCAAGCGGTTTTCTCCGGCGCGCAAGGCTCCTTCCGGCAATGCAAAGCATCGCGGAGTCCAGGGGCGTACGCCCAGCTTGACGCCGTTAAGCTCGGACTCAATCACGGCTTCGGTGTCTTTTAATGACAGATAATTACCTAGACCGGACGATTCAAACAAGCAATGAACCGTCACGCTTCCGGCAAATTCCCGCAGCCCCTGCAGTCGAAGATCCCCTGGCGTTGCCGTAGCGCTCAATGGCGCGATCTTCCCTGCCTCAAATGAAAAACGCCCGAACAGGGCCACTGGTTCGACGACCATGTTTAGGCTGCGATAGATGTTGCACAGATTAAAGCGTTCTGAATACCATTTCTGAATGCGGCAACGCACCGTGAAGCTGTTTTTGCCGGGAAGACAGGCCGATGCGATTTCTACACGAACATTGCGATGATCCCACAACTCAACGTTCTTCCGCTTCTCGCAAGGCAGATCATTAACCATCAATTGGTCAAATTCTCCGGTATCAAAAAGCAGAGACAGATCATTCGGCACCGAACTGGAGATATCGAATTCGCCGCGTAAATGTAAAAACGGTTGATTCTCCGGGTACAGTTGGAACGGAAGCGCTCCATTGGCAGGCACCTTGAGCCATTGATCGTCAATATGCAATTCCAAGGGACAGCAAAAAGAATTTGGAGTGTCGAGTTCAAGCTGCCATTGCGGAATCGCAATGGATTCCACTGGATGCTTGCCTCCCGGCCAAAGCGGGGATGTCGTGATTTTCGGCAATTCGCCGACTCCATCAGGAGAAAATACCGCGATAACGGATTGATCAACATCCAAAAACAGTTCTTCATCCTTATCCGCACGATAAAAAATGCCGTCATCGGGATGAAACAGCGCCATTGTGCCGGGGATTTCATGTTGTAGTTTAAAATGCTTAGCTCCGGGTGTCTGATTGGCAAGCAATAGATACCTTGAGTTCCTGTCCTTGCGCAGCGATGCAATGACCCCATCAGCGCCATTGCCGGTCAAACGATAGAGCGGAGCCGATCCTTCGGCAATCGCCAGCAGTAATTTCGAGGAAAAATTATCATCATCCAATTTCAAGAGCCGACAGTCTAGGTCGCACAAAGGCGCTGCGATCCGTCCATCGCGCACGACATATTGACCAGGCTTGGCTTCAACTGCGATGAGCGTACCGCCAGTATGGGTAAATTCCGATAAAATAGCTTTTAGCTTGTCGTTGAGAACAATACATTTTGGCAGAATAATCACCTTGAATTCGGCATTCGGCAGAGACAAAATCCCGTTCTTGACTTTTCCTTGCAGTGCGACATCCTCAAAGAGCAATTCAAAATCATGATGCCCGCGAAGCATCGCTTCGGCAGTTGCAAGCATAGATGGCGCAGTATCCTCATTGATTCTAGCGGAGCGTTCAATCGTGATGGTGGTTCGTGACATATTCATCGAAGTCGGAAAAAGCAGTGCGATGGCGGTATCAATAAAACCGGTCGCGGCAAATGCGTTGATGCGTGAACTGTAGCTGGCAAAGTAGCTATAATACTTCCAATAGGGCTGTGAAAAATGCTTTCCGGCAATTGCCCGCTTGCGGAACTCACTGATGGTGTATATCAGGCTGTTATCATTGATAAAATTTATGCCCATTGCCGCCAAAAAATCATTGATCCGCCGCTGGCCTTGCAACGTGCTGTTCCAGTCGCGCACGCCGAAGGCTTCGCACATGATCCGTGTTGCGCCAGAATAACGAGCAGTTGAAGACCCGCGCTTGCCAGTGACAATTAGATTAAGCCCCCACTTTTTTTCATTGCCATACCATGGGCTTGGCTCATTGGTAAAACAGGTGACATCACCCAGCAGATCGATACCCGGCATTTGGTTGTGCTTGAGCTGATTATGGATTTCACCGGTACAGGAAAGGATGATGCGTTGAAACATTGGTTCTTCAGGGGCGGCGTGTCCGGTTGAGATCAAATGATTGACCGCGCACCAGTCGGCAATCTGCTTGCTGAAGGCAATGCCAAAACGTTCGCTGGTCATTCGCCAGTAATCATAGCGAAACTGCTCAACGTCCGAAGCATCAAAAAAGAGCTTCCAAAGCTCCTTGCGGCATTCGTAACCGTAACAACGGAGGAAGTCCGATTCCAAGGTCCCAGTCCATGGCGCATTTTGTTTTTCATCCCAGCAGGTCATGCTGGGTTCGTCGTAGAAAAACCCCTTGATCGTCTTGCCAAATTCATCGTAAAAACGTCGCCGGTATTCTTCGTGTATTCCAGACATCCAGCACTTGACCGCATCAGGATTGAGCGTGTCAAGATATCCTGGCTGGTTCCATGTCCCCTCGCTCCCACAGCTGTTCAGTCTGACATTATCAAACAGGCGAACGGTTAGCATGGCCAAGGTGCCGTCCGTGCCGGAATCATTGACTATCTTGCCGTTTTCTATTGCCAGTTCGCACATTTTTGAATCATGCCATAATCCAACCCACAGCGGGGGGGCTGCGGGATCGATGGCCTGGCTTGCTCCCTCGGCAAATTCTAGCGTGTCGCAAGTCAACATGCGCATTCGAAACTCAGGGTGATCGCGCAATACTTTGCCGCCACCGGAGCCGCTCGGCCAGTTGAGATCGTCGTAGATCCAGAGCTTCATGTCGCGCCTGCCAGCCTCGTCAATGGTGAAGCGAACATATTCGAACCACTCCTCGCTCAAGAATACCGGCTGCTCCAATCCGTAAAGCGCGAAAATAAAAAACTCATGGATTCCGCCATTTTTCATCAAGTCAAGCTGGCGCAGCATCTCTTTTTTTTCCATTTTGCCTGTCCATGCCCACCATGGCACTGGGGCAAAGCTGCTGTCCGGCGCTTCAAAAATCATTTTGTCACCTTTATTTACAAAAAGTTCTGCCACCATCGACATAAAGAGATTGGGCTGTAATATAACTGGCCAAATCCGAAATTAAAAATATCACGGCGCCGGCAATGTCCGACGGGCGTCCGAGTCGCCGCAGCGGCACCTCGGCCGACAACTCGTTCCGCTTGGCCGCATCCGGGTGTCGCTGCCGCAGCAGATCGGTCTCGATCAGCGACGGGTGGACAATGTTGCAGCGGATGCCCTTCGGGGCGAACTCCTTGGTGATCGCCCGGCTCAGACCCTCAAGCCCGGCCTTGGCCGACACGTAGTCGGCCCGTCCGCCGCCACCGGCTACGATCGCCGCCGAGCCGATAATCACGATGTTGCCGCGTCCGGCGCGGATCATCTCCGGGATGACCGCCCGCGCCGCGATGAACGCGCCCGTCAGGTTGATGTCCAATACCCGCGTCCAATCTTCCGGCCGGATGTCCAGGAACGGCACAGGACTGGTGAACCCGGCGCAGTAGATCAGGTTGTCGACCTTGCCGAACTCGTCCGTCAATTCCTCGACAAACGCCCGTGTCTGCTCGGCGTTGGCGCAATCGACCGCCTTGTGACGGGGCTTGACGCCGCGATCAAGCAGTGTCGCCACCAATTCTTTTGACGCCTGATTGTCGGCGTCGGAGTCCAAATGCGTCCAGGCGACATCGCTCCCGGCCTCCGCGGCCAGCAGCGCCGCCGAGGCCCCGATCCCTCTGGCGCCCCCGATGATCAGGGTAGCGGAGTTTTTCAGGCTGATGTTGATCATGATTACTGCCTCAACACGTCGCGGACAGAGGCCTCGAATTTTTCCAGGATCTCGTCGCACTCGGCCTTGTTGACGATCAGCGGCGGCTTGACTTTGAGTACGTTCTTGCGGACGCCGCCCAGACCGAAGATGATCCCGCGCTTGAGCCCGGCGTCACGGATGGCGATCGTCTCTTTCTCGATGGGCTGTTTGGAAACCGGGGCCTTGACGAACTCGACGCCGATATGCAGCCCGGCTTGGCGAACTTCGCCGATCTCCGGGTATTCCGCCATCATGCCCTTGATCTTGTCGCCCATGTACGCGCCCATCTTCCGGCAGTTATCCAGGACGCCACCTTCGAGCATGGCCAATTGCTTGGCGGCGGTGACCATCGAGAGCGTGGGGTTGGCGAAGGTGTGCAGCTCTTCCGTCTCCGGGGAGAAACCTTCCAGCTTGTCGGAGACGATGATGGCGGCCAACGGCAGCCCGGCGCCCAGGCCCTTGCCCAGGACAATGATGTCGGGCGTCACGTCGAAATAGTTGGCCGCGAACATCTCCCCGATGCGTCCGAAAGTCTGGATCTCGTCGAAGATCAGGAGCGTGCCGAACTCGTCGCAAAGCGCCCGCAAAGCCTGCAAGTAACGTCTGGGCAGGATGATCTGGCCGGCGCTGCCCTGGATGGTCTCGACGATCACGCCTGCGGGCTTGCCAGCGATGCCGCGCTGGAAGGTCTCGCGGGCCATGGTCAGACACATGTCAATGTAGGTCTCGGCGTCGACGCCGTAAGGGTTCCGGTAGGTGTAGGGGTTTGGGATGCGGACGAAGGGGCTGGTCAACCCCAGGAAATTGGAGCCGCCCATGTATTTGCCGCAGGACTTGGTGGAGATCCACGACGCGCCCATGCTTCCCAGCGTGGTCCCGTGGTAGCTGTCGTAGAGGCAGACGAAGTCGCGGGAGGGGCTGATGTTCTTGACGGCGATTTTCATGGCCGCCTCGATGGCCGGGCCGCCGCCGACGGTGAACGAAACCCGGTTCAAATCGCCCGGGGCCAAGTCCGCCAGTCGACCCGCCAGGTAATAGCGCGCCCGTGTGTCGAAGCCCTGGTGGATGTGGGTCATGTTCTCGATGTGGTCGCGGATGACTTGGTTGATCTCGTCGTTGGCGTAGCCCAAGTAGAGCGCCCAGCTTTGCGAGGTGCAGTCGATGTAGTCCTTGCCGTCGACGTCCCAGACACGGACGCCCTTCCCCCGCTCCAGCACCGGGCCGCCACGGGTCCCGCCCCCCAGCATGATGTTCCTGGAGCGCCGCTCCATCTCCTGTCTGTCCATCGAGTAGATCTCACGCAAAATCGTGTCCATCGGATTTCCTCTCCTTTATTCGGCAACTATGGTCTCGAACTTCTCGCAGGCCAACAGTTCCCTGTTTTTTTTGTCCAAGCCTGCGTCGGTGACCAGGCAGTAGATCGCATCGGACGGCAGAACTTGGTAGCAGCCCTGGGGATGGAATTTGGCGTGGTCCATCAGCACCACGATTTTCTCCGCGCAGCGGGCGATGGCCTTGCCAACCTCCGCGGCGGTCTCGGAGCAGGCGAACAAGCCACGGCCAGGAATGAAGCTGTCGCCGCTCAGGAACGCCAAGTTGGCGTACATCCCCGCGAACGCCGCCGCCGCCGCAGGCCCGACGAAGTCCAAGTTCTCGCGGCGGAAATTGCCGCCGGAAACCCGTATCTGGATGCCGTCGACCATCCCCAGCTCCTCCACCGGCGCCAGGGCGTTGGTCAAGACGGTCAGCGGCGCCTTGCCCTTCAACGCCGCGGCCAATCGCCACGTGGTCGTGCCGCTGTCAAGCGCGACGACCATGCCCGGCTGAACCAGCTCCGCCGCCCGGAGGGCGATCCGTTCTTTCTCCGCGCGGGCCCGCTCCCGCTTCGCATGGAAGGTCTGTTCCAGCAACGACGTCCCCCGCGACGGCGCCGCGCCGCCGAAAGTCCGGGCAAGTTTGCCAATTGCCTCCAGCTCGCACAAGTCCCGCCGGATAGTCGCCGGCGACGTCCCCAACGCTTCCGCCAAGTCGGCAACTTTCATTTCCCCGCGCTCTTCCAGTAACTGTATCAAGTCGCTTTGTCTGTCCTGTGGCATATGGCAACCTCAACATTAAGTTGTTTTGATTAACTTGTTCACATAATATCTGATTTAGTGATTATGTCAAGCATTGCTGCGTGATTTATTTTAATTTGTTTGACTTTGTCTCGATTTTGAACTATAATTTGATTAAGTCAAAACAAAAAAGGGGCACACGCCATGTTCGGAACTATCTCCCGTCCCAAGGCAGCCGTCCTGGGGCTGACCTTGGAGCTGTACAGCGAGAAATTCCCCGGCTACATGGAACGCTTGCGGGGACAGTTGGGCCGCTTCGCCGAGGAAGTCCTTCCCTTAGCGGATCTCCTGGAAGTCTCGCTGTGCTACACCGCCGCCCATGTCCAGGAGCTGGTCGCGGCGGCGGAAAAGGCCGGGGCAGATGCGTTGCTGCTTGTCCCGCTGTCCTACACCGCCAGCGGCATGGTCGTCCCAGCGCTGCTCGAAACCACTCTGCCCGTCGTCATCTGGAACACCCAGGAGGCCGCGGACTTCACGGCGTCCTACGGCTTCGACGACCTGCTGATGAACCACGTCTGCCAGGGGACGCAGGATCTCAGCAGCGTGCTGCTGCGGGAGGGGCGCGCCTTTGGCATGGAGTCGGGGCATTTCCAGGACAAGGCCGCCCTGGCGCGACTCGGCGAGTGGCTCGCCGCCGCCCGGGCGGTCCGCCACGTCAACGTCGGCCTCCTCGGCAGGCCGTTCGAGGGCATGGACGATTTCCGTTATGATCCCGCGACGCTCAAGGAGAAATTCGGTGTCCAGGTCAAGGAGCTGCCGCTCGATGCGCTTCTGGAATTCAAGGCGGATGAAGGGGAGGTTTCCAGGATCGTTGCCCAAGACAAAGAGCGTTACGAGCTCGCTCCAGGGCTCGACGAGGCGACCCATCGGCTGTCGATCAGGCTGGAGCTGGCCTTGCGTCAAATGGTCGAGGCGGAGAACCTCGACGCCTTCACCATGAACTTCCTGGAGCTAATCAAGCGTCCGGGGCTCGGAACGCTGCCCTTCCTGGGCGTCAACAAGCTGATCGCCGAGGGCATGGGTTATGCCGGCGAGGGGGACATCCTGCGCGCGGCGTGGATGTCCCAGGCCCGGATGCTTGCCGGGGAGGCGAACTTCACGGAAATCTACACCGTCGACTACCGCCGTGACCGCCTGATGATGACCCACATGCAGGAGTGTAACTCGGCGCTGGCGCGCCGGGACAGGAAAGTACGGCTCGTGAAGAAGGACTTCTGGGCTCCTGGCGTCCAGCCGTATGTCGGCATGTGGTTCACGCTGGAGCCTGGCCCGGTGACCTTGAGCTCCCTCAGTGTCGGCCCCGGGGGCGAGCTCTTCCTCCTCGCCTATGAGGCGAACGTCGAGGACGCTCCACCATTGGAGCAGTTCGACATCCCTCATTGGATCGTCCAGTTGGACGAGCCGGTCGGTGTGTTCCTCAACCGCTACGGCATGGCTGGAGGCCCTCATCATCTCATCTCCATGCCCGGACGCCAGACCAGTCGCCTGAAAAAGCTGGCGACACTGAGGAAGATCACCATCAAGGATGTCCAACATGACTGAACAATACTTCATCGCCATCGACCTGGGGGCCAGCAACGGGAGGGTCATAGTCGGCGCGTTTCGCCATGGGCGCTTGTCCCCGCGCGTCGCCCATCGGTTTAACCATGGACTGACGGAACGGGACGGCAAAAAACGCTGGGACTGGCCACTGCTCACCGCGGAGGTGGACAAAGGCCTTGCCCTCGCCGCGGCGCAGGCTGGCCAGGAGCGGATCATGGGCGTGTCCTGCGGCAGCTGGGCGCAGGATTTCGGTCTGCTCGACCAGGAGGGGAAGCTGTTCTACCCCCCGGTCTCCTACCGCGACGCGCGGACGGCGGGCATGCCGGAGAACTTCGCCGACATCATCGCGCCGTCCGAACTGCTTCGCCGAAACGGCTCCTGTTTGTCGCCTGTCACCACGCTTTGCCAACTGCGGGCAATGGCTCTGGAGGAACCAGCCGCGTTGTCGCGGGCGTCGACGTTGCTCTTCGTGGCCGACCTGATCCACCACCACCTTTGCGGCGCATGTGTCACTGACGCGACTTTTGCGACGGCGTCGCATGCCCGCCGCCTCGCCGCCGGAGCATGGGACAATGAGCTGTTGGAACAATTGGGTGTCCCGGCCGCCATCATGCCAGCCATCGCCGTCGGCTCCACAATCGTTGGGCGCATCCCCGTTGACCGCGCCCCTCATCCCAACCTGGTCGGCGTCCCCGTCATCAACGGCGCGGGGCACGACACGGCGGCGGCGGCCGGAGCCATCCAGCCGTTCCCGGTGGGGACGCTCTTTGTCAGCCTCGGTACTTGGGCCATGCTGGGCTGCCACGTCGAAGCAGGAAATGTCCCTGGATATCTGCGCATGGACAGCTCTCTGGCCGCGCTGGGACTGTTATGGGGCCGCTGGGGCCTCTTCAAGAGCGGCGCTGGGCTATGGGCTTGTCAGGAATGCGCCAAGGCTTGGCGGCGCGGCGACTGGGGCGCGTTGGACGAAGCCGCGGCGCAGGGAGTGATCGACACGGCCATCGACTTGGCGGCGCCCCGCTTTTTTGCCCCCACAAGGCCGATGCCGGAGGAAATCCGCGCCGCCTGCGCGGAGACCGGCCAGACGCCGCCCCGTACGCCGGGGGAAACCGTTCGGGTCATTTACCGGAGCCTTGCAAAAAGCGTCAAGCAGTCCGTCGATGTCCTGCGCGCTGTCACCGGGATGCGCTTCACTGGAATCCATGCGCTCGGCGGCGGCAGCCGGAGCGGCTTGCTCCGCGGCCTGATCGCCGCCGAACTGGGAATCCCCGTGCTCGCAGGATCCCCCGAGGCGACCGCAGTTGGCAACATCCTGAACCAGATGAAAACCCTCGGCGTCCTGAAGACCGAGGAGGAGCTCGAAACCGTCGTCGACAACTTGAATTTGGAGCCCGAACCATGATGAACCGCGGAACCGTTGTCGCCCATGTCTACGCATTGCGGGAAAGCTATCGCCGCGTCCGGGCAGCCCTGCCTTGGCTGGACATGGCCGTCCACACGGAGGACGCCCCCGCCTTCCCCCAGGCTGTGGAATTCAAAACCGAGAGCGTCCAGGTGGCTGACGCCGCGCCGCGGTCCTTTCCAGAGCTGGAGGCGCTCAAACGAAACGATGTCCGTTTGCTCCGCCTTCGGCCGGAACGCTTCCCCCTCGCCGCCTTGACGGACACGCTGGAGGCTATGGAAGCGGCCAGCATCCCCCTGGTCATCTACCACACCGACCTGGACTTCAACGCTATCCGTGGCCTGGCTACGGAACGTCCCCGGCTACATGTCATCATCGAATCCGGCCCCAAGAAACTGATCTACCACCTTAAGGCACTCAAGGAGACGCTGGCGTCATGCCCCAACGTCTACCTCTGCTCCTGTAATTTCTGCAACTGGCGTGGACATGAGGAGCTCGTCGGCCTGGGGCTGGGGCATAAGTTGCTCTTCGGCTCCCATCGTCCGCTCTACGGCACCGACGCCGCCATGGGGCCAATCGTCATGGGCGACCTAAGCTGGGAACAGAAATGCGGCATCGCCGGCAACAACCTCCGCCGCCTTCTGGGCATGCCTGTCGTCCCGCCGCCGGAAGTCCGTTTCGTCCCGCCGCCCCCGTTCATCATCGACGCCCACGCGCACAACTTGCGCCCCGGCAACGACAAGGTCTACGCCATGCCGACACCAGACTTGGCGTTCACGCCCTGCGACTGGCTCCGAGAGATGAGTCGCGTCGCCTGCGACAAGTTGTTCCTCACTCCCGGCGAGACGCTATTCGACGCCGAACTCACTTGTCTCGACTTCACTGAAACCCTCCGGCGCCACGCCCCAGACCACTTTTTCTTCTTCGAGATATTTCATCCCAACGCTGGGCCCGGACACTTGGAGCGCATCCGGAAATCCCTGGGGAATCCAGCTTGCGTCGGTGTCAAAATCCATCCGGTCAACGCCAAAATCCCAGGCGACGACGACGCTTACGCCCCGGTCCACCGGCTCGCCGCCGAGTTCGGCAAAGCCATCATGGCGCACAGCTGGGAGATGTCGGACTACAACCCCGCGCAACAGAACGCCCACCCGGACCGTTTCCGCCGTTACTTGGCAGAGTTCCGGAAAACTCCCTTTGTTCTCGGCCATGCGGGCGGGCGCCCCTCGGCTTTCAAGGCGACAGTCCAGATCCTCAAGGATTTCCCCAACGTCAATGTCGACCTGTCCGGCGACTACTTCCACTGCGGCATGATCGACGCCTTCGCCACCGCCGTCGGCCATGAGCGGCTGCTTTTCGCCACGGACGTGGACTGGTTCGACCCCGCCTGCATGACGGCGTTGGCCTTGGGCTCGCAGCTTTCGGACGCCGCGCTGGCCGATGTTTTCCGGTTCAACGCCCTCAAGGTCTATGGACTCCGATGACAACGCCCCTTCAGCGAAAGGCGAACCTTCGTCTGAGTTCCTGGGCAGACACAAGCCAATCCGTCAAATTCCCGCCAGCAATGTTGGGCATGTAGTCTCTGAACGGGCGAAATCCTCATGGCAAACCCGCTACTTTCCAAGCAGGAACACCCGGAAACCATCTCGCTGGGGGATAGCCCGAATGGCTCAAGCGGATCGAGCATCGCTGTCGGTGATCTTCCCACCCTTGACAAGCTTGCCAAACGCCCTCCTTGAAACTGGCGGCCATGCGGCCTATATTCACAGCAACGGGACACGGAGACTCCAGTATGGAACAGAAGCACCTCACATCCAGCGTCTACACCTTTGAGAAGCTCATCGACGGTGGCTATCTCTACGTGGACAAGACTGAGCAGCTCTGGCAGCTGATGGAGCCATCCTCCGGCATCTATTTCCTGTCCCGTCCTCGGCGCTTTGGCAAGTCCCTGACCATCTCCACGCTCAAAGCGGCCTTCCAGGGAAAAAAGAAGCTCTTCGAAGGGCTGGCGCTCGCAACCAAGCCCTTCGACTGGAAGCCGTATCCCGTCATCCATCTGGATTTGGGCAGCAGCGCCGCCACCACTGCGGCGGAACTGAAGAGCTTCCTGGCCAGCCGCATAGACAAAGCCGCCGCCATCCTCGGGGTCGAGCCGAAAGGCGACTCCTGCTCCCTCCGTTTCCAGGACTTGGTCGAGACGCTGGGCGAACAGGACAAAGTGGTCATCCTGATTGACGAGTACGACAAACCACTCATCGACAACCTTGACAACCCGGAGTTAAAAAACATTCGCGGCGTCCTGGAGGGCTTCTACTCGGTGGTCAAAGCCACCGAGCCTTTC
>Ga0209467_1002700_pt1 | contig 12338 bp, 11 predicted proteins | sample Higcelwee11metaG_FD_187175 | JGI IMG/M metagenome (GOLD analysis project Ga0209467, IMG submission 187175) | Freshwater pond sediment microbial communities from the University of Edinburgh, under environmental carbon perturbations - High... | ecosystem: Environmental > Aquatic > Freshwater >...
ATTCAAGCTCGAATGCTTAAAAATAAAAACCGCTCTAAACCATTTCGCACTCAGAACCAAACTCCTCATCCGTGCCAATCAAATGGCGTTTATGGAATTACAGAGATTGAAGAGTGCGTAAGGTCAGATCGTAAAACGAAAACGTGCCTATAAATAGGCAATAAAACATAAAAAATAGTCTTAGAATTTATTAAGGAAGAAGCCCTAAAATAGGGCTAAAAAGGCTTTTGTTGGAGTGAAAAGTAAGTTTGGTTAGTAGAAAAGATTGTCTTTTTTTCAAATTCACGGGAAGTGCCGACCAAGATTCATATTTGCATTTGAAACACTCTGTATTGTGAATATTGATCGTATGGCACAAAAATAAATCAATACACCAATCAAATCCCCATCGCAAAAAATATGTCGATTGAAGATTTGATGGAGTAACGGGTCTTTCAAAAATCAGACAAAATGACTTTAAACAGTGCGGTTTACTGCAAGCGGGCTTTGCGCCGATCAAAATATAGCGTAAGCATAGCATGAGGTGCTTAGCACCTTGTGCGTACTTAATGAAAAAGGTCAAAAATAAGGTAAAATGTTGGTGGGTATTTACCAGAGTACCTTAATTCGCCAAAAGAGGCTACCATCCTAACATTCGACCATACCATTATCCCCGAAGGTGATGCAGACCTCGGCGATAATCTTTTATATTACGACTATAACATCGATCACCTTTTGTCGTTAGAGGCAAAAGGGCTTACGATGGAAGACGAGGGGTATATCAGTGCATTTCGCTCGTTTGAGGGGGAAGTGTATGAGAACTATATCTACGAGAAACTCCTTCGCTACGCCGCGAATGAACCCAAAATCAAAAGTTTTATCATCAAAGGTCCCCACAAACAGCGTACTCGTGCCCAAAGTGACGCGTTATCAGTGAGCTGGAAAGGGCAGATTATTTACCGTGCCCGCCACAAAGAGATCGGGGAATTTGATGGGCTCCTCTTTACCGATAAAGAACTCTATTTTGTGGAAATGACCCTCGTCAAATCGGTGAGCAATCTCAAAAAACGACTCCGCAAAAAACGGGCATTGCTCGAAGTGCTGTTTCCTCGTTACAGTGTCAAAGCCCTTTTGGTACTTAATGAAGGGGCAACAGGGACTTCTGATTTGCCGCCGTATGCTTCGGTATGGCTCACCAAGCCCTACAGTGCTCGTCATATTTTAGAACGTCTTACTTCTTTGTCCCCTCGAGCTCCGATGATCCGGGTGGAGAGTGCTAAGATAGCTCATGCAGAAGATTTGAAAGTTGCGGCGTTTAAATACTACGCTACTCTCTCCTGGATGCTCCGTTCACTGCGCAGTCGTGATCCGATAGATCTGGATTTTTTTCGTCGCGTCGCAACGCAACGTTATCACGATATTTACACAAAAGTGTATATTGGATACCTCTCACTGGATGATTTTAAAATTCTTGCACCTGATTTGAAATGGGATGGTTCTAACGCCTCTCGTGTAGTGGTTGCGATTGAGAAAGATCACTCTGGAGGATATTTCCTCACCTATTTCGTCCGTCACAGCTCTAAAAAACTTGATAATGTCGTTTTGACCCCCTCTGGGAGTAAAGTAACGAAAAAAGATCCGTTTGGGATTACCCTTACAGAGATGAATCATCTCGATAAAGTGATGGACCCTAGTTTTGCGTTTTCTTTTGATCAACATGAAGAACTTGAAAATATTTTAAGCAAGCTCACCCATTAGCGGTTTTGACCGCAACATTACAGCCCGTTACTCCATTTTCACCTAAAATTCATAATTTGTTGGTATTATCCGCGAAAGATCATTCGTTTACGTTTATTACGTTACACTTTTATATAGATATTATAATAAGGATTTTTAATGAAGAAACTAGCCCTTTTTTTGTTGGTGGTTATGAGTTTATCGGCTACTCCGTACAAAGTGGGTCAATCGGTGATGCCACTGGACCTGAGTGATCAGCACGGTAAACGCTACACTCTCAAAGTGATGCCGAAGACACTCATTATGGCATTCGAGAAAGGGACGGGGGCGACGGTAAATGAGTATCTCACGGTTCAGGAAAAAGGGTATCTTGTTAAAAACAAGGCGGCGTTCGTAGCCGATATCAGCCAAATGCCTAAATTTATCACTGAGAGTTTCGCATTGCCGAAAATGCGCAAATACTCCCATACGGTTTTGTTGATTCAAGATGAAGAGCAGGGTCTAAATTTTCCAGTGCAAGAAGATAAAATCACCGTGATGAAATTTCGCGGTAATTTTCTCACGAAAGTGGAATTCATAGAGACAGTCGAACAACTCAAAAAAGCGATTGAGCAGTGATAACGCCGCTCAAAGCTCTCCACAAAAATCGGTTTAAAACCGCCCTGATTTTTATCAGCATGAGTGTCTCTATCGCTGCTATATTTCTCATTAGCGCTATTTCGGGGGGTGTTGTGAGTATGTACAGCTCGATGCTCAAAACCGATGGGGATATCATCGTCACCCAAAAAGGGATCGCCGATACCTTTTTCAGTGACATTAACCGCACCGTTGCCGATGAGATTTCTAAAATACAGGGTGTGAAAGAGGTGAGTGCCCTCATTTTAGGGGCGGCTCCGGTAGAACCTCTCCCTATCGTCGGTATTTACGGTGCGAGTGAGAACCGTTTTAAAAGCTATACCCTCAAAAAAGGGTCATACCCGCAATCGGGTGAGGTGATGTTAGGATCGAAAATATATGAAACCCTAAAACACCCCGAAACGATCTCTCTCTCGAAAAAAGAGTTTCGTGTTAGTGGCGTATTTAAAAGCCGTATCGGGTTTGAAGATGGTGGGGTGGTAATGCCTTTGAGTGATGCGGGAGAGGTGTTTCATAAAAGTGCATCGATTTTTCTCATCGCCCTCGATGATTTGAGTCAAAGCGATACCATCATCGCCCATATCAACAAAACTCATCCCGAAATGGAAGCGAAAACAACCGATGGGTTTATCGACTCCTACAATCAGTTCAAAATTATCAAGACGAGTTCTGATGTGATTGGGGCAATGGCATTTTTGATGGGGATTTTAGGGATCGTGAGTATGATGAGTATGGTAGTGAACGACCGTAAAGCCGAATTTGGGATTATGCGCTCCATTGGACTCTCATCGAGTACCATTATTTTTAAACTCCTCAGCGAGACGCTGATTATTGCTGTGTTAGCATTTGCGGTGGCGTATGGGGTTTCACTCGGAGTGTTAGAGCTGATCGAGCACGCCGAAAAATTCCAAGGCTACATTAACGGCGAGATCACCTTTGCATTGGCGATAAAAGTCTTTATCGTCTCGGTGAGCATGGCATTGTTCGGGACATTGCTCCCAGCGGTGTATGCGGCACGGATAGATCCTATGAGTCTTATCCAACGAGGTGGCGCATGAAAATCGAAGCACTGGGAGTGGAACACTTCTACGGACATGAAAAAGTGTTAAACGGTGTCGATATTACGATTGAGCCAGGGAGTTTTACCGCCATTATCGGAGAGAGCGGGAGTGGTAAAACAACATTGCTCTCCATCCTCTCGACACTGTTGCAACCCTCAGAGGGGATTGTCAAATACGATGGGAAAATCTTGAGTGAACTGGGAAATATCGACCGTTTCCGTCGGCATAACATCGGGTTTGTATTTCAATTTCACTATCTCATCTCCTATTTGACCTTGCGCGAAAATATCGCGTTGGGGGCGATCGATGAGAGCCGTGTTGAGTCGTTATTGCAATCACTCGGAATTGCCAAACTCTCCCACCGTTACAGTGATGAGGTTTCAGGAGGAGAGCGTCAGCGTGCCGCCATCGCCAGAGCATTGGTAAATGCTCCCTCCGTTGTGTTCGCTGATGAGCCTACGGGGAATTTAGATACTAAAAATGCTCTTGGGGTATATGAACTCTTTAGAGAATTTTCACATCAGGGGACAGGGTTTGTGGTCGCGTCACACGACAAAAAAATAGCCGATTATGCGGACATAATTATAGAGATGGAGGACGGACTTGTTAAAAAAGTTTATAAATGATGAGCTACCTTTAGCATTTGTATGGTTGATTCTTGGACTATTCGCAGGGCTTGTCTATGCAGTAGAGATGCTAGGAGTAGATGGCTCTATGACCTTACTCTCCCCTGAGCGTGCACGTTCACTCCATATTTCACAGATGTTATACGGCTTTTTCCCATTGATGCTCTCTTTGCTCCCCTTTGCCCTGTTCCAAAAAGAGGGGGTTCTATCTGAAACGGCGATAGAGCATTTGCGCCGTTACTTCATCGTGTGGAATCTATTTTTGCTCTTTATGTCTATGGCATTGCTCTTTGGAAATATTCGGGGGTTGCCGTTTTACGATTTTCCCTATCAGCTTAATTTCCTCCTTGCTTTTAGCGGTCTGTTTTATCTCCTAGCCCTCATCGATGCACTGCGTCGTTATGAAAAGCGTCCTCTGTGGGTCAATGTATCGCTTCTTGCGGTGATCGCCGCACCTATCGCTTTGGTAGTGCTGATGAACCCGCAGTACGGTCAGGTGGAGAAAACTCTCGTCGGACCGCACGGTGATAATACATTGGGGATGAGTTTTACCCTCATTCCGATCTATTATCTCCTAATCAAACTGGTCGCCACACAGGAGTTCAAACCGCGATGGCACTGGTTGTGGATTGTTCCGTTAGTGGGGTATGTGCTCTCACTCATAATCCGTAACTTTTTCCATAATCTGAGCTATAACGAAGAGTGGTTTTTTCAGTATCTAACCCTCCTTTATCTGCCACTTCTATGGGTATGGCTTCGTGACGCAGGGGTGAGTTTTAAAACGAATCCCTATTTGATCCTCTCGATTTGGGCATTTGTGTTTGTGGATGTAGAGGGAAATTTCCTCTTTATCCCCGAAATACGTGCATTGATCCATCGTAATGATCTCGTAGTGGGGCACGCGCATATCGCGATGGGGCTTGGGGTGGCGTTTATGGCGCTCGCCATTTTGCACCATCTTTTGCCGAATCTTTTCCGTCGAGTCTATGCGGTGCTCTGGACAGCACTGATGGCGCTGATGGCACTCACACTCACGATAGCTGGAGTTATCGAAGCTGGAGGCTTTAGTGGAACCGTAGAACCTTATTTAGGAACTCGTGCACTGATCGGAGCATTGCTTGTGGGGATAATCGTGTGGATCACCTATGAGAGGCTTAAGTTTAAACTGGATTCGCCGCTAAAACTCTATCACTTGAGCGGATTTTTGAGCGATGCGGGGGGTGGGGTGATCCTCATCCTCGCGGGTGCTGCATTGTTTCCATTGCTGGGATTTCATTTTAGCGGAACGTATGAGTATATTGTATTTGCTTTTATGATCGGGACGGGGTTGGCACACTGGTATGGGCTTCATAGCGATCCGTACCGATTTGGCGAATTTACCGCATCGGTGCGTGCCATCTGCGCATCCGTATTTGTGGCTTTGTATATGGCAGGCTCACTCGATGGAATCGCCCTTTTGGTAGCGTTGTACGATGCTGGCTTTGCACTGGTGTATTGGTTGTTCTTACGAGGTAGAGTGTGAACCTTCTCGTTATCGTCCTCAGTTCACAGCTTTTGTACTATCTCCTTATAGCTCAAACAGGTGTAGTAGGGGCGTTTGATTCCCATATCCATGATCTCTATACTCTCCCTATCGGGGGGGTGCTTGGAAGTTTGCTCAGTGCCCTTTGGCGTCATCAAGATCTCAAAATGGAACTTACCTTTTTGTTTGGCATGCAGATGATGATTTCATGGTTTTATCCCAACTATTCACTGGGCATGTTGCTAGCACTTGGATTTGTTGTCGGATATACCACCCCGATTTTACTCTATATTTTCGGCTCTCAACGCAAAGCGCAGCTTGCATTTGGGCTAGCTATTTCATACGCTATTGGTACGGCGTTATACACCTATCCGTTTGAAGAGAGGAGGGTGATCGCACTAGCATTGCCGCTGATATCGATTATGGCTTTACACTTCTTTGATCTTAAGCGTCTTATGCAAATCGAGTATAAAAAGTTTCCATGGCGTCTGGTGGCGGTGATGATGCTTTGGATTTTTGCCGATTCCGCTCTCTTTGAGACCTTAAGTCGATCTGGAAGTATGGACATTTGGAGTGAGTATACGGTGGTGATTATCGTATCTCATTTGATCGGAGTGTACGGAGCCTATCATTTCGGAGATGAACTGCTCAAGCAAACCCCTGTTGTTTTAGGGCTTTTTGTTATGAGTTATCTTCTTTATTGGTTGGAGTTCCCACTTCTTCTTGCTATTGTCTATCCGATTGTTATTTCGTACTATAATGTTCTTGTATTTCATAAACTGATGCAGTTACGAAATATCAGAGTGACCGCTTTGGCGATGATCGGAGTCGGATGGATTGCGACATCGGCAGCGAATGCTATTGCATTGCAGCATCAGCTGTGGATTGCGGTCAGTGTGTTGGGAATATTTTCCCTTGTCTATCCATTTTATTTTAGGAGGATTTCATGATTAAATTAAGTATAACGGCACTGTTATTGAGTGCTTCAGTTTTTGCGGGAAGTTTGAGTTTTGAATCGGGAAGTATCAAAGCCCATACAGAAGTATTCGGCGACTCGTCTATCGATCCAGTGTTTAAAAAAGCGACATCGAAACTGAGTATGGATGATTCTGCCGCATCGTTGCGTGGAAGTGTCGAAGTAAGTGTAAACGATTTTATCAGTGATAACAAAAAACGGGATGCAAATATGCATGAAACGATGGAGAGTGACAAATTTCCGAAAGCCTCTTTTGAGATTAAAGAGGTTATTACTAAATCCGGAGACAATGTACTCCTTAAAGGGGTGATGAGTATGCATGGTGTAACCAGAGCAATGAATTTTGAGGGAAGCGTTAGCGAGGAGGCTTCGAAGGTAAGACTTAAAGCCAAAAGTACAATGAAAATGTCCGATTTTGGAATCAACCCTCCGAAAATGGTTTTTTTAACTGTACGTGATCAAGTCGATTTGAGTGTTGATATCCTCTTAAAACGGTAAACTTCTCCAACTCGTAACGTTTGCGTCGGTAACGGTTGGGTAGGGGCGAGTTTTTCGAACCACTCGATCGGCTCATCAATCGGTTCATCTGAGAGGATAAAAGTACCATAATGGATCGGGATGACTATTTTACCCCCCAGATCTGAGGCCGCTTGGAGTGCTTCGGGGGGGTTGAGATGATTGTGTTTCATGATCTCTTCGGGTCGGTACGCCCCTATCGGTAAAAAAGCTTCATCGATCGAAAATTTCTCCCCTATCTCTTTAAAATGTTCCCCTATCGCACTGTCCCCAGCATGATAGAGCGTATGTTCGCTATTTTGGATCACATATCCTCCCCAAAGTGCTTTGTTGGTATCAAATGGAGTTCGCTTGCTCCAATGACGACTGGGTGTGAGGGTGATAAAAAGACCCTCTACCATCACCGACTCCCACCATTGCAACTCAAAACAACGTTCACGAGCTATTTTTCCTTTGAGATAGCGCCAAAATCCCTCAGGAACAACGATGATCGTTTGAGGATTTTGTTTGAGAAGATAGAGGAGAGAGGCTCTATCGTAATGATCGTAGTGCGCATGGGTAATGAGGATAATATCCGCATGTAATTTTTCTTTGGGAATCGGCAGAGGAGTTTGACGTTTGTAGAGGGGGATATCTCCTAAAACGGGGTCGATTGCAACGGTTGCCCCCCCTAGATTAAGCCAGAGAGTTGCATGTCCGAGCCAAAGGGCATACTCCCCTTCGGGAAGGTTCTCCTGAAATATGATGGGAGACTTTGAGCCTTCGCAATAGTGCTTACGAAACGATTTGGAGAGTTGCCATGTGAGGATCGTTTTAAGCGATATTTTTGGGGAAGTATAGTGCTCACTCATTCTTGGATAGTACCCATTTTTTTCTCTTATTGTACCTTTTAGAGGATTAAAAGGGGGATGCGACTACTATTGCGATACTAAAAATTGGAGTCGGGAATGGAGTCGTTTGCGTTTATCATAGCATTGTTGCTGATCGGCATTGCGCTCCAAAAAAGTTCTGCCCCTGCGGATTTTGCGAAAAGTCTTAATTTTTTTGTTATCTATGTCTCTCTCCCCGCAACCGTACTCCTGCAAGTTCCTAAAATCCATTTAGATATTTCGGCATTAGGGGTAGTTCTTATCCCTTGGGTATTGTTACCGATTACTGTGGCTATCGTTATGGCGATGACACGTAACCACCCCTCGCACGTCCGCGCCGCCTTGCTCCTTGTTATACCGTTGGGGAATACCTCATTTGTCGGAATTCCTATTACTCAAACCTTGCTCGGTTCAGACGCAATCCCCTATGTGCTGATGTACGATCAGTTTGGAACCTTTTTAATCCTCTCCTTATACGGGAGTGCCGTGATCGCCCGCTATGAGAGCGGGAAAATTCATAAACGGCTGATTGTCCGAAAGATGCTCTTGTTTCCCCCTTTTTTGATTTTGCTGTTTGCTCTTGCGTGGGGGGAACTCCCTTTTGTTATACAGCCTTATGTTCAGACACTCTCTTCAACGCTCGTCCCTTTGGCATTGATATCGGTGGGGTATTCGCTCCATTTTGGGGGAGATATCGATTATCCCCTTTTTACAAAAGCACTGAGTCTTAAATTGATAGGGATGCCTCTTATTGCTTTTGGGATTTTGTTTACGATGGGGACTGATCCGCTCGCTCTGAAAACGGCGGTATTGGAATCAGGGATGCCTTCGATGATTACTGCGGGTGCCTTGGCGATAGCTTCAGGATTTGCCCCGGCACTCAGTGCGGCATTGGTAGGATATGGGATCTTTGCAGCATTGGTGACATTACCGTTCCTCGCGTATCTATTAGCGATATTGATGTGAATAAAAGGGTTTTTTTCAGCAAATTTAAGAAGCAGTTTGGATAACATAAACAAATTTAGTCTCATGATCTGAGCAACAAGGGTATAAAGTGAACCGATTTTTTTTAATCGCTGTTTTTGTTGTGTTGTCATTGAGCGCGTGGGTTGTATTGTCTGATACGGGGTCTAATAATACGGAAAAGAACTATGTCCCCACCACAAAAGAGAGTAGTTCTGATACCGTAGAAGAGAAATCAACGAACAAAAAATTAGCTTATATCGTTTCCGATATGAGAATCCCTTTTTGGGCTATTATGGCCAGAGGTGTAGAGTGCAGTGCTGAGACTATGGGATATGAAGTCGATATCTATAGCGCTGAAAACAGTAGAAAAAAAGAGTTAGAATTCACGGCAAAAGCTATTAGGGAGAATGTAGCGGGAATTATCGTCTCCCCTACCACGTCATCAGCGTGTGTTACTATCTTGAAGCTGGCAAAAAGTGCCAATATCCCCGTTGTTATATCGGATATTGGAACCGATGGAGGGGAGTACGTTTCGTATATCTCTTCTGATAACAGAGAAGGTGCCTATAACATTGGAAAAGTTCTTGCCAAAGAGATGCACAATCGCGGTTGGAGTGATGGACGGGTCGGTATTATTTCGATTCCCCAAAAAAGATTGAATGGTCAACTAAGAACCGCTGGATTTATGCAGGCTATGGATGAGGCTGGGATTAAAACTGCAGACATTCGACAGCAATCGACTTTTTCGTATGAAGAGACGTATGTTTATTCGAAAGAACTTATAAAAAAGTACCCTGATCTTCGCGCCCTATGGCTGCAAGGCTCAGATCGGTATCAAGGCTCGTTGGATGCGATTGCCGATGCGGGGAAAAAGGATCAGATTCTACTCGCTACTTTTGATGCGGAACTGGAGTTTTTAGAGCTTATCCCTAAAGGTATCCTCGTCGGTTCTGCAATGCAGCAACCCTATCTAATGGGTCGCGAGGCCGTACAATCTTTGGATAATCATTTAAGGGGAGAAAAGATTGAAAAAAATCTTCAACTCCCTATACTTGCTATTTCAACGGAGAATATTAAAGAGAAACTTCCGATTATTAAACAGAATGTTTTGGGAATTGAGACAATAAAATGAAACAAAAAATAAAAATACTTCCTCTTAAGCAATCTTTGTACATAACCCTTGCCATTATCATTATCTCAACCATTACTATAATTATGTCTGTAAGTTCAGCCTATTATTACACCGTAGCAAAAAGCAAGATAATAAAAGAGATGAAGCAAACGTCAGCTTTGAGTATTTCCGCACTTCAAAAAAATGTCACTAATCTTATAGAGGCTTATTCCATTAGCGAGTACGATACTCTTGTTCTTCATGAAATGGAATCAAGAGATATGCTTGCTATTGTTGTTGAAGATTTTAACATGGGAAGAATTTTAGGGCAAGAATCTTATATCAGTGGAAAAATCGGAGACGCGGAGGGAAATAGTGTCGATTATGATCCGAAAAATCCTCAGCAGCTAAAAGTGCTAGAGGAGTGCTATTACTCTGATACGTATGCGATAACCTCCCACTCAGGAGAGAAACTTGGTGCGATAACTATTTTTATTTCAGACCAAGCGATGAAAAAGGAGCTGAAGCAAATCATAATAGAAGCATTAATAAATACTTTTCTCCTCTCTTTATTGTTGATTCTGTCTCTTTTTATCGCAATACGTCTTTTTATTTTGAAACCGCTCTCTGATATGGTAAACGTTATTGGCAATAGTGATGAGGATGGTATTCCGATCAAATTAGTACCTGAATATGATGCACGAGAAATTTTTGCCCTTTCTTCAACTATGAATACGATGATTAAATCGATAAGAGCCTCAAAAATAGCGTTACTTGAGCAACATAAACAGCTCCGAACACAGAAAAATGCACTTCAATATCAAGCGACTCATGATGCGTTGACGGGGTTGGCTAATCGAATTCTTTTCAGTGAGAGACTCGAACATGCAATCAAAAAATCGAAAGAGCGGCATTCTCAAATGGCACTTCTCTTTATCGATCTTGACCATTTTAAAGAGATTAACGATTCACTCGGGCATGAAGCGGGGGATAAAGTTCTAAATATTGTAACAAAGCGATTGAATGAAACGATACAAAACGAAGAATCGTTGGCCCGTTTCGGAGGGGATGAATTTACCGTTATTATCGAAGGGCTTCAAAAAGCAGACGAAGCATTATTGCTAGCAGACAAAATTTTAAGACTCCTTTCTGAATCGATTACGGTCGATCATAATGAACTTTATGTAGGATGCAGTATCGGTATCAGCCTTTATCCTGATAATGGAGATACGCCGCAGGATCTTCTAAAATACGCGGATGCCGCTATGTATGCCGCTAAAAATGAGGGGAGAAACAACATTCGCTATTACACCTCTGAAATGACGGCACGAGCGTTAGAGAGGGTGGTTATGGAGACGAGTCTTCGTGCAGGGCTTAAAAATGAAGAGTTCGTCGTCTTCTTTCAACCGCAGGTCGATGGAGCGAACAATAGACTTATCGGTATGGAAGCTTTGGTACGGTGGCAGAGTCCTACGATAGGATTGGTCTCTCCCGCAGCATTTATCCCTATTGCCGAATCGACAGGTCTTATTGTCGAGCTTGATCGGTTTGTGATGAAGCACGCAATGACACAAATTTCCGCATGGTACAAGGAAGGGTTTAATCCTGGAATTTTAGCTATGAATCTTACAATGAAGCAGTTACAACAAAAAGATTTTACTGACTTTTTAAGGGATCTTATCATAGAGACAGGGTGCTTGGTCGAGTGGATAGAGCTCGAAGTGACTGAAGATCAAATTATGATGAATCCGGATGAGGCGATAGCAATTTTACGAGAGATCAGCTGCATCGGAGTTAAGATCGCCATTGATGATTTCGGAACAGGATACTCCTCCCTCTCGTATCTTAAAAAATTGCCGATCAATAAACTTAAAATCGATCAATCTTTTGTGCGTGATTTGCCAAATGATGGAGAAGACAGTGCTATTACAAAAGCGATTATTGCATTGGCGCAAAGTCTCAATCTTGAAATTATTGCCGAAGGTGTCGAAACGGGTGAGCAAAAAGAGTTTTTAGTTGAAAACGGATGTGAAAATATACAAGGGTATTTTTATTCTAAGCCGCTACCTGCGGATAAAATGAAAACGGTTCTTTTAGAAGGGCTGAAACCAATTAAGGTGTAATCAGGAAACTTTGATCCCACATATACCCCATCCCCCAGACATTCTGAATAAAATCTTCCTTGAGCTTAGTACGACAACGAGAGACAAGGGAACGAATAGCAGTACTTTCAACCCTGATATCATTCCAGACCGATAAAGCGATTTGTTCTTCAGAGAGGATTTTATTTCTATTAAGCATAAAAGAGGCGATGAGAATGGTCTCTTTCCTCGTAAAAG